>ERZ791734.206-NODE-206-length-102788-cov-17.423369_pt1 | contig 102788 bp, 79 predicted proteins | sample MGYA00509953_ERZ791734 | MGnify/ENA primary metagenome ERZ791734 (study PRJEB30046, sample SAMN00792038) | human gut metagenome | study: EMG produced TPA metagenomics assembly of the A metagenome-wide association study of gut microbiota in type 2...
AGCCGGTTTCCGAAGAAGCATTCCAGCGAGGACTGAATGCCTGGATTGAATAAACAGGCATCGAACCAAACCGGGACAACAAGCACAAGAATGGAGGATATCAATGAAAATGAAAAAGTTACAATGTTCTGTACCAACCCTTATGCTGGCAGGTGTGTTGTGCCTGACATTGGCGGCCTGCGGTGCGAAGCAGTCTTCCGACCTGCCTGCATCGGATACAGACTCCGCGGTAAGCACTGCCCTGCCGGCAAAGGCCATGAATGCCAAACGTGTTGACGAAAACCCCTATATGGCAAAGAGCGACGCCAACATTCACCACGACGGCTACAATACCGACTCTACGGATGAAGTCCTGCCGCTCGGCATCTATCCGGAGATCAATGTTTCCTATGAAAAAACCAACGCGAACGCTTCGCCTGCCATTTACTTTGACAGCTACGGCCACGCAGTCGTTCCGCTGCTCGGCGGCATCGCCATCCGCGATCTGAACGCGGAGGAAACCACGACGCTGGGCTATTTCTCCCCAAAGCAGCATGACGGCGGCGGTTACGTCATCCAGAGTTCCTATACGTTCCTGGACTCAGAAAACCGCATCGTCTGCCCCACCAGCAACAACCATGTGCTGATGCTGCGGGCAACCGATGAAGCAGGAAACGTCCTGCCTGAATTTGAAAAGGTACTGGACATTGACATCAAGGCGGCAGCCGAGGCTGCGCTCGGCAAGGAGCTGACGCAGAATCTTCTGTCCGTGGTTTTCGACTACGATGGAAACCTCTGGTTTGCAACCGGCGGCTTCCGCATCTACCCGGAGCGTGGGCAGCAGGGTGTGCTGGGCTATATCGCGCGCTCAGCCATCGACGCAATTCTCAATGGCGAGCAGGCTGACCTCTCCGACGCGGTCTTTGTTTATGAGCTTACCCCCGGCGAGGGCGCGGAAAACGGCATTGCCGCCTCCAAGGACGGCGCGGTCATCCTGACAAACCGGAACTGCTATCTGCTGCGCGCGAATAACGGCGTTGAGGCCGTCTGGTGCACGCCGTATGAGAGCGTCGGCGCAAAAGTCAGCGGTGCAGGTGATAAAACGACCGGTGGCGGTCTTGCCTGGGGCGGCGGCTGCTCTCCGTCGCTGACGCCGGAGCTTGTGATGTTCACCGACAATTCGGATCCCGTCAAGCTGCTGGCGCTTGATATGAAGACCGGTGAGATCGTTGCAAGCATGCCTGTGCTGGATGAGCTGCCCGAGGGCTATCAGGTGGCGGTTGAGAACTCTGCCATCGTCTATGACGACAGTGAGGGCACCGTCAGCACCATCGTGTGCAACTGGTTCGGCGCAGGCAGCGCAGGCCTTGCCGATCCAAACAGTGACTCTTCCATCCAGAGCTACGCCAACATCTATGACACAAACTGGCTGACGAAGGGCAACAGCATGATTGCTCCCGGTGTGGAGCGTGTCGATACCATCAAAACCGATTCCGGCTATGAGATGAAGAGCATCTGGTCTCGAAATGACCTGAGCGATACATCGATTATGAAGCTCTCCACCGCGACGGGCTATATCTATGGCTATGTGCAGGATCCGGAAAGCGGCATGTGGCAGTACATCATTCTGGACTTTGAGACTGGCGAGACCGTCTTTACGATGGATGTTTCCAACAAGTTTGGCTACAACAATATGGCCATCGGGATGTACGCCGGAAACAGCGGCAACGCGCTCTACTGCCCGACGGGCTATCTCGAGCTGCTGTGCTTGCAGGACCGCTTTGTGTATCTTCCCGAAATGCCATACCGCAAGATTGATCTCGACAAGTCAGCGCGGAACGTGCTGTCGCAGGCGCAGTTTGAACAGGACGGCGGCGAAGGAGCGGTTGCAAGTTGGCGCAACACCGTGACAGTCGAAAACGTTCACCCTAACACGACGGTCTCGTTCCGAATGAACAATCTTTCCGGAAGCACTGCCGAGCTGAAGCTCTATGCCTACGGTGCGGACGGAACGTTGGCGGAGGTCAGCAACGAACTGTGGTCGATCACGGATGAAGCAGGCAACGCTGTGGATACGCTTTCTGACGGCACATTGTATGAGCTGCGTGTGAGCGTCGCAGACGGCGGCGCGCTTGATCTGAGCGAGACGGAAAAGGAAATCAAAATTTGCGTTGTGTTTGCAAAGTAAATTTCAAGGAAGGCTCCGGTGTCAAAGACGCCGGAGCCTTCCTCAGCCTGTCAAAAAACCACAAAATCACCACGTTTCTGATATAATGAATAGGTAATTGCGAAACTATACAATTGAACGCTTTACGATTAACACAACTGTGTAGAAAGCAGAAAGATAAAAGGAGTCCCATGCCGATGATGCACACCATTGCCGGGACTCCCTCGATAAAGCTGTTGATCAGCTTGTTTATTTCTGCAGCTTTGTCAAGCACATCATTCTTTGCAGAGCTTTTCAGCGTATGCAGCTACTCTCTTGAGAAGCTTCTCGTCATCCTTGACATTTTTGACGAGCTCGAATAAAACAGGATTGCTGTCTACAGATACAACATACTCCTTTGCCGACATATCATCTGTCTGTCCATACAGATAGTCTGCAGATGAGCCGAATACCTGAGCTATGTATGTGACAGTCTGAAAGGATGGCTCACGCTCGCCCTTCTCATATCGTCCGTAGCCCATTGCCGACATATTGAGTCGTCTTGCAGCTTCAGCCTTGTTGATACCAAAAGAATTTCTCAAATTAATTAAGCGTTCAGGTACAAAATTCATATTTTTATCTCCGATTCATAATTTTGTAAAAATACTTTTATTTATTATAACATGTTTTTGACCGCAATAACAATGCAATATGTAAAAAAATATGTTTTTTTTTACTAAAAAAGCTTGTAAATAACCTTTGGATATAATATGCTGTATTGATGTTTGCTTATTATTGTGATAAAATTCACACAGTTACATGTGTTTATAAAATAAAAGAGCCCCCATTACCCTTGGGCGATTGGTCATTGATTCCAATCTCTTTATAATAGAGCTTGATGGAAGAAAACATCCTGACAGCGGAGCTGTCAGAATCAGGGACACAGTGAAAAAAGAAATATGCAGCGCACACGGATTTGAATTAATAATGGTGGAAAATTCATATGCAGGAAGGTATAATTATATAAAAAATATTCTTATACAATACTTTAAAAGCGTTAGGGCATATTAAATAATATATTATAAGGAGATGTTGCGATGTCGGATTACATTTTAAGCTGCTGCTCCACAGCTGATTTAAGCAAGGAGCATTTTGAACAGATTGATGTGAAATACATTTGTTTTCACTATGAACTCGACGGGGTCGAGTATCCGGATGATTTGGGACAGACCATAGGTTTTGAGGATTTTTATGCAAGGATGGCAGCAGGAGCCGATACAAGAACCTCACAGGTTAATGCTGATGAATTTGAAGCGTACTTTGAACCGTTTTTAAAGGATGGACATGACATTATGCACGTCTGCCTGTCCTCGGGAATATCAGGGGTAATCAATTCAGCGAATATTGCCAGGGAGGCACTTAAGGAGAGGTATCCGGACAGAAAGATATATATTGTCGATTCGCTTGGAGCTTCGTCGGGATACGGTCTGATTATGGACACACTTTCGGCGATGAGAGCGGCTGGAAGCACTATTGATGAGCTTCATGATTGGATTGAGGAGCATAAGCTTAATCTGAATCATTGGTTTTTCTCCACGGATCTTACCTTTTATATCAAGGGAGGAAGAATATCAAAGACGGCGGGAACCATAGGAAAGGTTCTCAATATATGCCCACTGCTCAATATGGACAATCTCGGACATCTTATTCCAAGGTATAAGATTAGAACCAAGAAGAAGGTCATTCAGGCGATTGTTGATAAGATGGAGGAGAATGCACAGAACGGACTTCAATATTGCGGCAAGTGCTATATATCACAGTCGGGATGTGTGGAGGATGCCGAGGAGGTTGCAAGGCTTGTGGAGGAGAGATTTCCGAAGCTCAACGGACATGTTGAGATTAATTATGTCGGAACCACTATAGGAAGCCACACGGGTCCCGGAACAGTGGCATTGTTCTTCTGGGGGAAAAAGAGAACAGAGTGAACTGACAGGCTGAATCATGGCAAATGAAAAGCCGGACTATAAGTCCAGCTTTAAATCATTTTCCTTGATCCAGCCTGTTTTTCTGAATATAAGTCCGAACGCCCATGCCAGGACTCCCGGCAGGATGAAGCTTATGAGGATAAGACCGAGCCAGTCAAAGCCTGTTATTCCGGCTTTATTTCCGGCGGCGATGTCATTGAGCCATCCTGTGTAGACTCCTATCTGACCGACCAGACCGCAGGTTCCCATTCCCGAGGCAACGGCGGCACCATTCATCTGAAGCCTGAATACGCAGGTAGCCAGGGGACCTGTAATTGCGGAGGTGAGTATCGCAGGCAGCCAGATTCGCGGGTTGCGGACGATGTTGCCCATCTGCAGCATGCTTGTTCCGATACCCTGAGCGAAAAGTCCGCCCCATTTGTTCTCACGGAAGCTGAGCACCGCAAAGCCCACCATGTTGGCACAGCAGCCTGCAAGTGCTGCACCTCCGGCAAGCCCGGTCAGGCTCAGGGCAGCACATATCGCTGCACTGCTTATAGGAAGTGTGAGTGCAATTCCGACAATCACCGAGATTATGATTCCCATAAAGAATGGCTGAAGCTCTGTAGCCCACATAATTGCATTGCCGACACTGCTTGCGGCCCTGCCTGTTACAGGGGCAAGGAGCATTGACAAAAGGATTCCGATAACTATTGTGACAAACGGTGTCACCAGAATGTCAATTTTGGTTTCTTTGGATACAGCTTTGCCACATTCGGCAGTAAGTATCGTTATGATGAGAACGGCGAGCGGGCCTCCGGCATCTCCGAGACTGTTAGCTGCCGCACCTACTGCGACGAGTGAAAACAGGACGAGCGGAGGACAGTGCAGTGCATAGCCTATTGCAACTGCCATTGCAGGACCTGTGGCAGCTTTGGCATATCCGCCGATTGTGACAAGGATGGCAATGCCGAGCTGTTCGCCGAGAGTTGCTATTATCGTTCCGATTAACAGTGAGGCAAAAAGACCCTGTGCCATTGCACCGAGGGCATCTATGCCGTATCTTTTGCCTGAGATTTCGATGTCTTTTCTTTTTAAGAATTCTTTGATTTTTTTCATGCTTGTATATTCTCCATTGTAAAAATAATGCTGATGAAATCTATTATAATATTTGTCAAAGATATGTCAAATTTTTCTTTCCAAAATAAAATGATGTTGGGGTCAAAAATCCTTTTGCAGGCAAGCTTGCTTCAGATTTCTGACATTTTGACCCTGATATCATAAAATGGAACAGGTTGACTTTTTGACACATGAATGTTACTATCTAATGGTTTGTTGAGGTATCAACAAAATAATAACAATGAACGGCAGAATTGTTCTGCGGAGAGGATGACAATGAAGAAGAAAAAGCTAAAGAAGATTTTGATAGGAATAGCGGTGGCCTTGGTTTCCGTTATCGTGATATTTGCCATTGCAGTCTTTGCAATATGGCATAACGAAATCGCATCGATAGCATCAATCAGGATGCTGGTTGAGGCAAAGGAAGAGAACAAGAGTGCTCCTGTGTACATAATGGATGTAAAGGGAAACTATTATTTTGACGACTTTATTGAACAGGGCGGCGTGTCAAGCGATGCGGAGCTTATAGATTTTATTGTAGGCAATATAACAAAGGGACTTGTACCTATGAATATAAAGTCAAAAAATATCGGATGTTCGTCATTTACGGCTCAGGATGAACAGGGAAACAGATATTTTGGAAGAAATTATGATTTTTCGACAACTACGGGGATAATTGTGAGAACTAATCCGACGGACGGAAGATATGCTTCCATATCGAGTGCTGACCTGCAGTTCATCGGTATAACAGATGGAGCTGAGCTTGACAGCATAAGCAAAAAGATTCTATGTCTTGCAGCGCCTTTTATACCGCTTGACGGAATCAATGAAAAGGGTGTTGCATGCGGAATATACATGACGTATCAAGGACCGGAAGGCGATGTCGCAGCCACGAATCAGCAGACGGACAAGCCCGACATAACATCTACGACAATGCTCAGAATGATTCTCGATTACGCTGCCAGTGTGGATGAGGCGGTTGCACTTGTTGAAAAATATGACCTTCATGACAGCGCCGATACATCATTTCACTATATGGTGGCAGACAGCACGGGAAAATCTGCCGTGTTAGAGTGGGTTGCGGCAGATGATGAGAATGATACCGACGGAACAAAGAGAGAACTCAAAGTGTACTACAACGACGATGATGCCGCTGTAGGGACAATGGAGGCAGCTGATAATTTCCAGTATCTCACCAACTTTATCATAACACCGGACTATTACGCTTCGGATGCGGATAAGAAGGGACTTGACAGATACGAGGCAATCGAGAATGCTATCAATCCTGACGGAGTAAACACTGATGGTGTTGTGTCGGAACAGGCTTGTATGGATGTTCTGAAGCTTGTGGGCAGACGCAGATGGGATACGGCTCATGGAAAGACGGATTCTAACAGTATAACCGTATGGTCAGCTCTCTATAATCTCACCGATAAGAGTGCAACCTGGGTGAGCAACGAGGAATTTGACAATCCGGATGCGGTTTTTACATTTGACTTTTCAGGAAAAAAACATTAGAAAAAATACCGGATTTATGAGGCTCATTTCCTTTTTTTGACTTGCGTGTAAATAGCGAAGGGATTATAATCGTCGTATAAAAGCTGAATGGGGATTTTCGCATCAGCATTGAAAAAGTATACGGTAAAACCGAATAAAGAACAAAGGAGATGTACCTATGAAGAAGGTTAGTAAGAAGCTTGCGGCATTGCTTGCGGGCTGTCTGATGCTTACAGGATGTTCGGCGGGAACACAGATTGATGACTATGCCACCAATCTGACGACAGACAGCAGCGGACAGAACACACAGGGGCAGTTGCAGATACAAAGTGAGACACAGACATCCTCTAAAGGTATTTCCAAGGATGACATTAAGGTTGGTGTTATCCATCTATCGGATCCGTCCGAGGGAAGCGGCTACACATACACGCATGACCTTGGTATTCAGGGAATGCAGCAGAACCTTGGCTTGTCCGATGAACAGATAGTGAGGAAGATTAATGTAGCGGATTCGGATGCAGATGCCACCCGCGAGGCGATTAAGGAATGCATCGATGAAGGCTGTAACATCATTTTTGCCACAAGCTGGGGTTATATGGAGACGACGGCTGAGATGGCAGAGGAATATCCCGATATATATTTCTCTCACGGAACAGGTTATCTGAGCAATGGAAAGAACTTCAACAATTATTTCGGGCGTATTTATCAGGCGAGGTATCTCAGCGGAATTGTTGCCGGCATGAATACAACGACCAACAAGATTGGTTATGTGGCAGCTATGGGTTCAGATAATTCCGAGGTTACAGGCGGTATTGATGCTTTTGCACTCGGAATATATTCGGTAAATCCTGACGCACAGGTCTATGTGAAGGTTACGGACAGCTGGTATGACCCTGATGCCGAGAAGGCGGCGGCAGAGCAGCTGCTTGATATGGGGTGTGATGTAATAACTCAGCACTGTGATACCTCATATCCGCAGACATTGGCACAGGAGCGCGGAGTGTACGGAATAGGTTACAACTCGGATATGAGCAAGGAAGCACCGGATTCATGTCTGTGCAGCGTTATATGGAATTGGAGCGCATACTACACCTCAGCGGTTCAGAGCATTATCGACGGAACATGGGACGGAAGCAATTATTACGGAGGAATGAACGAGAATCTTGTCGGCATCACAGAGCTCGCAGACTTCTGCGCGGACGGAACTGCAGAGAAGGTCAAGGAGGCAAAGAAGCAGATACTCTCAGGCGAGATTGGCGTGTTTGACGGTGTTATTGAGACAAACGAGGGAACTACCGTCGGAGAAGAGGGAAAGACACTTGATGATGCGACAATAACCGGAGCTATTAACTGGTATTTTAAGACTGTCAACGTAGTAGAGTAGGGGTGGCACAATGAACATAAAGAAGAAAATTCTTGCAATAACAATCAGCCCGGTACTTATTCTGGGTATAGTTTCAATGCTTTTTATAGTTACCATGGTTAAGAATTCATTGCTTGATGAGATTGAGGATGCACTTAAAGGAACTGCCGCAGCGACACTTGCGGCATATGACCAGAATACCGGCGATTATATACAGAGCACCAACGGTGATATCTGGAAGGGAAGCTATAATGTGTCGAAGTCGGAGAGCCTTGTTGACAGAATCAAGAGCAACGCTGGAATGGATGTCACCTTCTTTTATGGTGATAAGCGAATAATGACATCCGCGGTGGATACAAACGGTGACCGTATATTAGGTTCCAACGCCGGTGAGAAAATTGTTGAGAAGGTATTAAAAGGCGGTGAGGAATATTTCAGCCATGCTGTTTCAATCGACGGTACACTCAATTACGGATATTTTATGCCGGTGTATCAGAATGATTCCGACAATCAGATTATAGGAATGGTATTTGTGGGCACCGATAAGCATGCGAAGGACGCCGTAATCAACAAAATTATCGGTTCGATTGCGACGGCGGTTGGTGTAATCATGCTTATATGTATTGCCGTGAGCGTCAAGCTCGCAACGGGTATGAGTAAGAATATCAAGTCGAGCGTTGAACTTGTAGGCAAGATTGCCGAGGGAGACTTAAATGTATGGGTTGACGACAAGCTTTTGAAGAAGAAGGACGAGATTGGAGAACTTTCAAGAGTAACCATAACCTTTAGAGATGCGATGCAGTCGACAATAAAGGATATTACCAGAAATGCCAAGGCACTTCTTGACGCCGCACAGCTTCTCGGAACGGCAGCAGATAACACCAACGGAACGATGGACAATGTCCGGACGGCGGTGAGTCAGGTTGTAGACAATTCGCAGATGCAGGCTGAAAATTCAAGGGATACTTCCGGACATATGCAGGTCATGGGTGAAAACATCACTGAGACATCAAAGGAAGCAGAGCTGCTCAGTGTCAATGCTTCGTCGATGCAGCTGTCCAGTGAGAAGGCATCAAAGACTCTTGGAGACTTGAGAAGCATCAACGAAGATGTAAAGCGCATAATCACCGAGGTGCAGGAGCAGACAAACCGCACCAACGATTCGGTTCAGAAAATCCACACGGCAACGACATTTATCAACTCAATCGCAGAGGATACCAGTCTGTTAAGCCTCAATGCTTCGATTGAAGCGGCAAGAGCAGGTGAGAGCGGACGTGGATTTGCAGTTGTCGCAGAGCAGATTAAAAATCTGTCTGAGCAGTCTAATACATCCAGCAAGGAGATTGAGGCAACCGCCGATATGCTCAGCATTGATTCGGCAAAAGCTGTACAGGCTATGCAGCAGATGCAGCAAATTATTGCAAGTCAGAGCGAGAGTATGCAGGAGACGCAGAAGGTTGTGGCAGAGGTTATTGACGAGATTGCAAGCTCCATGAGAAGTATAGCACAGATAAAGGAGAGCACGGGAAGGCTTGAAAATGCAAGAAATGAAGTACTTCAGGCTGTGGAACATCTCTCCGACATTGCGCAGGACAACCTTGCCAACACACAAAATACCTATGAGCAGACAGAAGTTGTTGCAGATACCTTCAAACAGGTATACAATAGTGCAGACGAACTCAAGACAATTGCAGATGAGCTTGTTAAGAGTATAGAATACTTCAAAGTGTGACCTGCCCGGTCACATCGGAAAGTTCTGTCACCATAAAAAATAAGATGGAAGAATTATGTATGAAATTAAATGAATTACAGATTGGAAAAAGCGGTGTTATTAAGTCCGTTGGCGGAGGTGGTGCCTTAAGACAGCACTTCCTTGATATGGGTATGATTCCGGGAGCAGAGGTAACTGTTGTGAAGCTGGCTCCCATGGGGGACCCGATGGAGCTGCAGATTCATGGATACGAACTCACACTGCGCCTTGTGGAGGCGGCACAGATTGAGATTGAGACTATAGCTAAAAGAAGCAGAAGCCACGAACGAACCATTAATGGGAAGGAGTCGGAGCATCCGGGATTGGGCGAGGAAGGAAAATTCCACTCTAAGAAGGATGAGAACCCGCTCCCTGAGGGAACGAAGCTTACTTATGCACTGGTAGGCAATCAGAACTGCGGAAAGACAACACTTTTTAATCAGCTCACAGGCTCTAACCAGCATGTCGGAAACTTTCCGGGTGTAACCGTTGACAGAAAGGATGGCTCGATAAAGGGATATCCCAACACCGACATAACGGACCTGCCGGGAATATATTCAATGTCGCCTTACAGCAGTGAGGAGATTGTGTCGCGTAACTTTGTGCTCAACGACCATCCTAAGGCGATAATTAACATTGTCGATGCGACGAACATAGAGAGAAATCTGTATCTTACAATGCAGCTTCTCGAGATGGATATTCCTATGGTCGTTGCAATCAACATGATGGATGAACTCACGGGAAATCATGGCTCAATAGATGTCAATGCGATGGAGGGAATGTTAGGCGTACCTGTCGTTCCTATTTCTGCCGCAAAGAACGAGGGCGTTGATGAGCTTATAAAGCATGCTCTACACATAGCAAAGTATCAGGAGTGCCCGTTGAGACAAGACTTCTGTGACAAGCAGGATCATGGCGGTGCGGTTCACCGCTGCATACATGCCGTGGAACATCTTATAGAGGATCATGCAGAGAGTGCAGGGATTCCGGTGAGATTTGCAGCCACCAAGGCCATAGAGGGGGACCACCTTATAATAGATAAGCTCAAGCTGGATGAGAACGAGACGGAAATGCTCTCACACATTGTGAAGCAGATGGAAACTGAGCGTGGGCTTGACAGAAGTGCTGCAATCGCCGATATGAGATTCGATTTTATTGAAAGGTTATGCGAGCAGACGGTTGTTAAGCCAAAGGAGAGCAAGGAGCGCATACGAAGTGAGAAGATTGACCGTGTTCTCACCGGAAAGTACACGGGAATCCCGTGCTTTATAGCAATAATGATTCTTGTATTTTACCTTACCTTCAATGTCATAGGGGCATGGCTTCAGGGACTTCTTGAGCTTGGCATTGATAAGCTCAGCACTCTGACGGAAGCAGCGATGACGGCGGCCAAGGTAAACGGCACATTGAGAAGCCTGGTAATTGACGGTATATTCACAGGTGTTGGAAGCGTGCTTAGTTTCCTGCCTATTATAGTTACTTTGTTCTTTTTCCTGTCACTTATGGAGGACAGCGGATACATAGCACGAGTTGCATTTATGATGGACAAGCTTCTTCGTAAAATCGGACTGTCAGGAAGAAGTATAGTTCCTATGCTTATTGGCTTCGGCTGTACGGTTCCTGCCGTGATGGCTACAAGAACACTCACAAGCGAGAGAGACAGAAAAATGACAATACTTCTCACACCGTTTATGAGCTGTACTGCTAAGCTTCCGATATATGCATTCTTTGTCAGCGTATTCTTCCCGAAGCAGGGAGGCTTCATAATGGCGGGACTTTATCTTCTCGGAATTATTGTAGGCATTCTTGTGGCGTTTCTCTATAAAGGAACGCTTTTTAAGGGTGAGCCGGTGCCGTTTGTCATGGAGCTTCCGAATTACAGACTTCCAAGTCCTAAGAATGTAGGACAGCTTCTCTGGGAGAAAGCAAAGGATTTCCTTCAGAAAGCATTCTCTGTAATACTTATAGCAACGATTATCGTATGGCTATTACAGAGTTTTGACCTGCACTTTAACTTAGTCGCGGATTCAGGTGACAGTATACTTGCCGCAATATCCGGATTATTAGTTCCGATATTCAGACCGCTCGGTCTTGGTGACTGGCGTATCTGCACATCGCTCATCAGTGGCTTCATGGCAAAGGAGAGTGTAGTCTCAACGCTTGAGGTGCTCTTCGGCGCAGGAATAAGTACGGTGCTCTCACCTGTTGCAGCAGCGGCACTTCTGACATTCAGTCTGCTCTATACGCCTTGTGTAGCCGCAATTGCTGCCATCAGGCGCGAACTCGGCGCAAAGTGGGCGGTAGGTGTAGTGCTCTGGCAGTGTGCCATAGCATGGGCAGCCGCGCTTGTTGTAAAACTCATCGTCGGGATTTTTGTGTAGAAAAATATGTCGTCATGTTGTTTATGTATTATAACATGTTCTATTTACGCATATCAGCTCCGTTGTACGAAGCAAGTTGTTCTAATGACTCTGAAAAAAAATTTTTCCTGCCGCCACCGTTGCAAAATCAGCCATCCATGGCTGTTTGCAACTCAGCCGGCATCCTGCCGTCTGTGGCTGTGCAGCCGACAGAGTCCTAAGAACAACTAAGCTTCTCCCTAAAGTCGTGATATGCATAAATAGAACATGATATACATATTAACATTGTGAAAGCATAGTTTGTCGTCTGAATTGTTATAGAAAAACTATATGGATACTTACACTAAAATTATTGAATGATATCGAATTGCTCCGCACTGCGTGCTCCCACAATTCTCAAAAACATTCGTAATTCGCACATTTTTCTATGAAAAATGGCTTCTTACTCATATTTTTGGCGGGTCAAAAGGTCAAAAATCCTCACGCAAGCAAGCTTGCATCGGACTTCTGACCTTTTGACCCTGATATCATATTTTTATATTCAATTTCTACTGACAATGTTGTAGATTAAAGTAATTAGGTTTAAAAATAACGTAACTAAATGCGTTATTTTTTTTTTAACAATCAGAAAAAAACATTACTTTACAAAAAGGAGGCTGCACATGAGTTTTGACATTTTTACGGGCAATAAACAGATTACAAAGACGCTCAGGTTTGAATTAAGACCTACACTTTTTACACGAAAACATATTGATGATTATGGAATAGTGTCATTGGATGAATTAAGAGCAGAGAAGAGTGCGGAGCTGAAGAAATTACTGGATGACTATTACCGGGCATATATTGATAAGCGATTGTCAGTGGTTCATAACCTTGATTGGAGAGAACTGTTCGAGGCTATGAATATTGTATTAAACCATGGAGGGAGAGAAGAAAGAAAAAAATTTGAGAATATAAAAAGAGATATGCGTGGAAAGGTAAATAATGAGCTTGATACTAATAAAGAAATGTTTGCAGGAAATATAATAACACACGTTTTACCTGATTTCATAAAAAATAATTCAGATTACACGGATGAAGAAAAGGCACAGTATCTTGACACGGTAAAGCTGTTTAGTGGATTTACAACGTCATTTGGCAAATTCTTTACTACCAGAAAGAATGTATTTTCAGATAAGAAGATTCAGACATCAATTTGTTATAGGATAGTTGATGAGAACTCGGTCATTTTTTATCAGAATATGAGGGCATATCAGAAAATCAATGAAAATGCGTCACAGGAGATAGAAAAGATAGAGGCAGAATGCAGACAGCAGATTGACGAATGGAAGCTATCACATATATATTCGGTAGATTATTATAATAATGTATTAACTCAGAGAGGTATAGAATTTTATAATGACATTTGCGGCAGAATAAATCAGCATATGAATCTGTATTGCCAGCAGACGAAGGAAAAATCGGGACAGTACAAGATGAAAAAGCTGTGGAAGCAAATATTAAGCATTTCATCGACGGGTTTCGAAATACCATATAAGTATAAGGACGATAATGAAGTATATGATTCGATAAATATGTATATCAGGGAACTTGAGGATAACAGGCTCAATGACTGTATTTCAGGCTTGCTGCAAATGGCTCAACAGTATGATTATAAAAAGATATTTATCGACGCAAGAAGTTACGGCACTGTATCAAATTTTATAAGTGGAAGCTGGGACACGGTAATCAACAGCATCACTCGGTATTATGATGAAAATACAACAGCCAAGAAGAATAAGCAGGAAAGTGTTGAGAAAAAGATAAAAGGGGAAAAGTACAGAAGCCTGACCAGTATATATGATATTGTAGCAGGATATATGGATAGGGATATGCTGAAAAGCACAAATGAGTATGAATATCTAGATGAAATTAAGAAGATTTATGACCATGATAAATTACAACCCTTTGAACGTAATAACAAGAAGCTTATTGAGGATGATGAGAGTGTAGCAAAGATAAAGGAAATGCTCGATATGCTGTTGGATACCAAGCATTTTCTTGATACATTTACGAAGCCTGAAGATGAAAGTACAGATGTGGAATTTTATGATGCATTGGAAGAAGTGCAGGAATTGATGGATGGAATTGTTGCATTATATAATAAGGTGAGAAACTATGTAACTCAAAAGCCTTATCACAAAGATAAAATTCAGATTACATTTGATTGCTCCAGCTTAGGAACGGGCTGGTCTAAGAGCAAAGAATTTGATTATAAAACAATTATTCTAAGAAGGAACGGATTGTACTATTTGGCAATATACAACCCTAAGAATAAGCTTGATAAAGCGTTAATGGATGGGCATACAGGTGATGTGGGGGATGGCTATGAGAAGATGGTATATAATTTACTGTCTACCAGAAAAATAATCAACTGGTGTGTTCAAAGTGATGCTGCTAAGAAAAAATATAATCCTTCACAATATATTATAGATGGATGTGAGAATAAAAGGCATACAGGAAAGAATTTTGATATAAATTTCTGTCATGACCTTATTGACTATTTGAAGGCATGTATAAATATTAATGAGAACTGGAAAGCTTTGAATTTCAATTTCTCGGACACCGGCGAATACAACAATATAGAAGAATTTTATGATGAAATTGAAATGCAGGGCTACAATGTAAAATGGGTTAATATATTGAAGGAGGATATCGACAGACTTGACGAGGAGGGAAAGATATACCTTTTTCAGATATATAATAAGGATTTCTCTGATAGCAGTACAGGAATGCCAAACCTTCATACGCTGTATTTCAAGAACCTGTTCAGTGAGGAAAATATCAGGGAAGGATCATTAAAACTCAACGGCGGAGCCGAACTGTTTTTCAGGAAAGCGAGCATTGATGAGAGAATTGAACATAAAAAGGGAACAGTGCTTGTGAATAAGACATACAAACCTGTGATTGATGGTAAAGAAGTAAGGATTCCGATTCCTGACAAGGAATATCAGGAGTTATATAATTATTATAATAAAGATGAGACAACGAAACTTTCAGATAGCGCAAAAAGCTTCTTGGATAAAGCCGAAAAGCGTACAGCGACGAAGAATATTATTAAGGATAGAAGATATACACAGGATAAGTACCTCCTTCATACATCAGTCATAATTAACTATAAAGTTCCCAAAAAGAAAGAAGAGCCATTGAATAATAAGGTGCTCGATTATATTTCAACGCAAAAGGATCTGCATATAATAGGAATTGACCGTGGTGAGAGAAATCTTATATATGTGTCGGTCATCGATATGAATGGAAGGATTGTCAAGCAGAAGTCCTACAACATCGTGGGCAGTTACAATTATCAGAGGAAGCTTGTTGAACGCGAGAAGATAAGGGATGAGGCGAGAAAGAGCTGGAAGGAGGTCGGCAAGATAACGGACCTCAAGGAAGGGTATCTGTCGCAGGTCATTCATGAAATCGCGGAGATGGTGTTGGAATACAATGCCGTTATTGCGATGGAGGATTTGAATTATGGCTTTAAGCGCGGTCGATTTAAGATTGAGAGACAGGTGTACCAGAAGTTCGAAAGCATGCTTATAAGCAAGTTAAATTATCTTGTGGATAAGAAGAAAAAGGTGGATGAGCCGGGCGGAATATTGAAGGGTTATCAGTTTACATATACTCCGCAGAGTATAAAAGACGTTGGCAGACAGTGCGGAATTATATTCTATGTACCCCCTGCATATACCTCCAAGATTGACCCGACGACAGGCTTTGCAGATTTATTCAGTTTTAAAGCATACATGAATAGAGAAAAGCATAGAGAATTTCTAACGAAGTTCGACAGCATAAGCTATGTGGAGGCAAAAGACGGACAGCAGGATATGTTTGCTTTCTCATTTGACTACGATAATTTTGTCACGCACAACACAACACCTGCCATTAAAAAATGGACAGCTTATACGTTTGGCAGCAGAATACGAAAGGAAAGTGCAATCGAAAATGGCAGACGCACATATAAATCATATGAGCAGGAACCTACTGCGGAGATAAAGCAGCTCCTTGAAGATAGCAAAATTGAGTACAGAGACGGTCATAATATTGTTGAGGATATTAAGGCGTTGGAGGAGAATGAAGGGCAAAAACTTGTTGATGGTGTCTTTGACAATTTCCGTATTACTGTTCAGCTTCGAAACAGCAAGACTGAAGCTGAAGAATACGGCTATGACAGAATCATTTCTCCTATAATGAACGATGATGACGAATTCTTTGATTCCTTTAAGTATAGGGAGCTTGAGGAACAAGGCGGGCAGTATGCTGAGCTGCCTATCAACGCGGATGCCAACGGTGCGTACTGTATCGCAATGAAGTGTCTGATTGAGATGAAAAGAATACAAAAGGGGTGGGACAAGACAGACAAAAATAATGAGAACCCTCTGTTTGTGAGTGACGCGGATTGGTTCGACTTCATGCAGAATAAAAGGTATCAGTGATGGATGATGTGATAATTATTTCAAATCTGAATGACTTCATATTCTGTCCGGCTTCCATATACTTCCATAAGTTGTATGGAAGCGAGGACAACCTCATGTATCAGAGCAGTTATCAGATTAACGGAAGCAAAGCGCATGAGGCGGTGGACAATAATTCATATTCGACAAGGAAAAATATAATTACCTCGTTGGAGGTCTATTCCGATAAATATCGTCTGTACGGGAAAATAGATATCTATGATGCTGATAAGAAGATACTCATGGAACGAAAAAAGCATGTGACAAAGATATATGACGGTTATGTGTTTCAGCTTTATGCGCAATATTATGCAATGCTTGAAATGGGCTATGAGATAAATGGGCTTGAAATAAGAAGCCTTGACGATAACAGAAGGTATGTAGTTAAGCTTCCTGATGAGGATAAATTAATGAAGAACAAGTTTGAATGTCTTGTAAATACAATGAGGACATTTGACTTGGAGGCATTTGAACAGACGAATATAGAAAAATGCAGGAAATGTATATATGAGGACGCATGTGACAGGGCATTGATCAGAGAAATGTGAGGGATAAAGTGCTTAATGCAAATGATTTCAAGAAAAAGCAGATAATTTTTTTGTTTACCAATCAGGGCGATAAGCTTTCATTTTCCAATGATAATGTTGTTGTAAAAGACAAAGACGGCAAGATTAAGCATCAATCAACATGTTACAGGTTATTTATGATATGCGTGATTGGAAATATTTCAATCACAAGCGGCATAATACAGAGAAGTAAAAAATTCGGATTCTCGATATGCCTTATGAGTACTACCTTTAAAGTGTATGAGATTATCGGTTCGCGAATGGAAGGAAATACCTTGCTGAGAAGACACCAATATGAGTATACGGCAAATGATATCGGAAGGAAGATAGAGCAGAATAAAATTGAAAATCAGGCACAGGCATTGAGGAATACAAGACGAAGGACTGATAATATCAAAGAGGGTATAAGTCTGCTTGACGGCATGGCACAGATCCTTGATGACGATATGGAATATCTTGAGATTATGGGAATTGAGGGCAATGCGGCAAGGGTATATTTTTCGAGGATATTTGATAATGTGAAATGGAGCGGAAGAAAGCCGAGGGTAAAGAATGATTATGTAAATGTAACCTTGGACATCGGTTATACAATGCTGTTCAATCTGGTAGATGCAATTCTTCAAATATATGGGTTTGATACATATTATGGTGTGTTTCATAAATGCTTTTATATGAGAAAATCTCTCGTCTGTGACATAATGGAGCCGATGCGTCCGATTATTGACTATGAGGTGCGAAAAGCAATCAATCTTGGTCAATGCAAGAGGGAGGACTTTGAGGTATATAATAACAGGTGGTGTCTGTCATACAAGAACAATGCTGCATATATTCAGTTCATTATGCAGGCAATTCTTGATTACAAAGACGATATATTTTTATATATTCAAAGCTATTACAGGTATTTTATGAAGAAAAAGAGTGTTGAGGAGCTGCCTAAGTTTGTTTTACATTAATTGAACGCAGAATAAGCAATCCACCGCTTCAAGTGTGTAGAGCACTAAGCGGTGAGTAAGGGGGATGCTTATGTCAGTGGGAGTTAAAAGCTCCCACTGACAGTTCGCAAAGCGACTGCGTTCATGAGCAAGTAGCGAAAGCGGATTGCGAATGTCCGCTATACTATTCGAAGGAGCAAAGAATGATTATAGTTAGTTATGATATATCGGACGACAAGCTGAGAACCAGGTTTTCAAAGTATCTTTCAAGATTCGGACACAGACTACAATATTCGGTGTTTGAGATTGACAACAGCCCGAGAATAGTGGATAATATAGTCAGTGACTTGAAGAATCGTTATGAGAAGCTGTTCTCACAATGTGACAGTGTGATGATATTCAAGCTGTCATCAAGCTGTGAGGTGATGAGGTTCGGATACGCCAAGAATGATGAGAAGGATTTCTTCATCGTCACATAGCAAAATGCAAACCTCCACCCTAATATTTAAAATTAGATTGTGTTACTTGACATTATGGTGCAAAATATACAAAAAACGATTATTATTAAGCTGTTATTCAACAAATACTTGTGCAATATGACGATGTAGGAGTTGAGTAACACAAAGAATTTCTACTCATTGTAGATATAATATGCCAGAAGGATTACAGAGCAGTTGAGTAACACAAAGAATTTCTACTCATTGTAGATATTAGATATGAATATATGACTTCTTCCTGTTGAGTAACACAAAGAATTTCTACTCATTGTAGATTGCTATTCAGTCTATATCGCAAGTCATGTTGAGTAACACAAAGAATTTCTACTCATTGTAGATAGAAGTATCAGCTTTTTTAGCAGCAATGTTGAGTAACACAAAGAATTTCTACTCATTGTAGATTAGATTTAGTAAATAAAGTGTTTAATGTTGAGTAACACAAAGAATTTCTACTCATTGTAGATCATGAGCCTATATTCGACAAGGAGCGGGTTGAGTAACACAAAAAATTTCTACTGGTGTAGATATTTCTGTGTTCCGTCCGTTGAACAATATAGTGAAATTTCTGCTGTTGCAGATTTAACAATATTTACATAAACTATTTGATTTGCCTCCATATTCTGTCGTTGAGCAATGCTAAAGAAGTTTTGCAATTGTAGCAGATAATGAGCTGTCAAAAAATAATGATTGGTAACATAGTGAAATTAATGATGCTTCAGCAGGTATACAGTCGGGAAATACAATGGCTTACTACTTGCTTTTTATTTTAGAAACAAATGGAAATAATAGAAAGTGGCGAATTTAAAAGTTTATTTGATAAATCAAAGAAATTGATTGACAGTGCGGGAAGTAATATGGGACAAATGGCAAATGCAATTACTGTTATTACTGGTTTCTTGCTGGGAAGATATATTGCATAGCAGGAATAACAGGGTGAAGAAAGAGCACAATATGGAGCAAAAGCCTTGGATTTTTGGTCTCTTATCTGACAGAAGAATATGGAAGAGGTTTTCTCTTTGAACAGAGTTAAAATATAAGGAAAGAAGGTATTTATATGTGTACAGCAGCAACTTACAGAACCAAAGATTTTTACTTCGGAAGAACACTTGATTATGAATTCTCTTATGGCGACGATGTCGCGGTGACACCGAGAAGGTACCCGTTTGAGTTCAGACATATGGGAAGAGTTGACAATCACTATGCCATAATCGGGATGGCGCATGTTGCGGGAGGATACCCGCTCTACTACGATGCGATTAACGAGAAAGGTCTTGGAATGGCGGGGCTTAACTTTGTGGGAAATGCAAAGTATCAGGAGCCTGAGAAAGGAAGAGAGAATGTGGCACAGTTTGAGTTTATTCCGTGGATACTTTCTCAGTGCGCGAATGTGGCGGAAGCGAGAGAATATCTTGACAGAATGAATCTTGTCGGGACAACCTTCAGCGAGCATTTTCCCGCGGCACAGCTTCACTGGCTGATTGCTGATGAGAATGAGGCGATTACCGTGGAGTGCACGGCTGCAGGACTTAATGTGTATGATAATCCGGTCGGAGTGCTCACGAACAATCCTCCGTTTGAGACCCAGATGTTCATGCTCAACAATTACATCGGGCTCTCGCCGAAGCAGCCACAGAACAGATTTTCCGATAAGCTTGAGCTTAAGACATACAGCAGAGGCATGGGAGCACTCGGACTTCCGGGAGATTTATCGTCCGCATCAAGATTTGCGAGGGTTGCTTATACGAAGCTTAATTCGGTTTCGGGGGATGACGAGGAGTCGAGCGTGAGCCAGTTCTTCCATATATTGGGAAGCGTCGACCAGCAGCGCGGATGCTGTGAGGTGGCGGAGGGCAAGTATGAAATTACAATTTACACCTCATGCTGCAACGCATCTAAAGGAATATACTACTACACCACCTACGACAACCACAGCGTGACAGCGGTTGACATGCACCGCGAGAAGCTTGACGGAACAGGGCTTGTGACATATCAGGTTGATGAGAAAATGAAAATCAATTTTGTAAATTAGACACTAAGACTAATATATTGCAAAGTAACAAATAACAAAAAATGATGATTTTAATGTACACAAAATGCTCATAAAGAGTTATAATTAAACGGTAAATATCACACGGGAAATAAAACAAAAGCAAAAGGAGCGTGTTATCAATGAAGAACTTAAGTGTGCGTGTTAAGATGATAATTCTTGCAGTCATAACAATGATTGGAACACTTGCCATTGTACTGATTTCACAGTTGGACATCAGTGAGATGGAAAGCGGAGCTGAGAATGTACTTCGTGCCAGCATCGAGAGTGATTATGACCAGAACATCAAGAATCAGGTGGACAATGCAATATCAATGCTGAATGCGGTGTATGCAGGATATGAGAACGGAGATTATACGCTTGATGAGGCAAAGGAGCGAGGAGCAAATCTTCTTCGTGAACTCAGATACGGTGACGGCGGATACTTCTGGGCAGATACCTATGAGGGCGTGAATGTTGTTCTTCTCGGAAATTCAACCGAGGGAACCAATCGTATGGATGCGAAGGATGTTGAGGGAAATTCATACATCAGGGACATCATAAATGCCGGAAAAAATGCCGAGGGCGGATATGTAGATTATGTGTATCCTAAGGCAGGTGAGACGGAGCCTTCGCCTAAGAGAGCATACAGCAAGGCATTCGAGCCGTTCGGATGGGTAGTGGGAACGGGCAACTATATTGATTATATCGATACCACAGTTGGAAACGAGACGGCAGCAATGCAGGACAATGCAAGGTCGGCAATGATTAAGATTGTTGCAGGCGGAGGATTAATGACTATTATTGTGCTGGCAGTATGCATTTACATGGCTATTGAACTCAGCAGGTCATTCAGACATGCACTCGTATATATCGGAAATATTACAAATGGCGACTTCACACATGAGCTGCCTAAGAAGCTTCAGAACAGGAAGGATGATTTCGGAGTTCTTGGCGAGAACCTTGAGAAAATGAAAATACAGGTAAGCGCTCTTATCAAGGAAGTTAAGAACCAGAGCAATATCATTGGTGAGGTTGTTGACTCTGTTAAGACGAATGTTATTTCACTTACAGGCAATATCGAGGATGTATCTGCTACGACACAGGAGCTTGCGGCAAGCATGGAGGAGACGGCAGCTTCCTCAGATACGGTCAAGAGTATGTCAAATGAGATTGAGGAGGCAGCTAAGAATATTGCGACACGTTCTCAGGATGGAGCGCAGCAGGCTGCTGACATTCATGAGCGTGCAACCAAGGCACAGAATGATACAAGGGAGCAGCGTGCACATGCCGCGGAGGTACATAACAGCATAAGAGAGAGCCTTACCAAGGCACTTGAGGATGCCAAGGTTGTTAAGCAGATTGAGGTTTTATCCTCAGCAATTATGGAGATTACAAGCCAGACGAATCTCCTTGCACTCAATGCTTCCATTGAGGCTGCACGAGCCGGTGATGCGGGAAGAGGTTTTGCTGTTGTCGCTACGGAGATTGGAGGGCTTGCAGAGCAGTCTAAGGATGCCGTTGTCAAGATTCAGCAGGTTACGGAGTCGGTTACATCATCTGTTGAGCGTCTTTCCAAGGATGCACAGGAGCTTCTTGAGTTCGTGGGAGGAGATGTCGTTGCAAGCTATGATATGTTTGACAAGGTTGCGGATGCATACAATCAGGATGCCAAGTATATTGATATGCTCATAAGTGATTTCAGTGCTACATCAGAGGAGCTGTTAGCATCAATCGACGGAGTTTTATCATCCATGGATGGAATTGCGACAGCAACGAATGAGGGAGCTAAGGGAACAACTGATATCGCACAGAAGACGATTGATGTCAAGGCTGAGGCAGATAAGGTTACGAGCGAGGTTGCCAAGTGTGACGAGACAGCCGGAAGGCTCAGCGAGGAGATTTCCGTATTTAAGGTTGATTAAAGACAGGCAGTCCGGTATTGAGACAGATGAACAGGAAAGCAGAATATTAAGGTGATTGTGAAATTCCCATTATGCGTGTACATCGAAGTGCGGCATGGTGGGAATTTCAATTTTTAATAGAAAAATTTTATTGACAAACTGTACTTTTGCACTATAATCATACCGTAAAACTTGGAAATCATGCCCCGTTTAAGCATCATGGCAAAGGGGCTTTTAACTTGGAAATGAGGTTTAAATGGCGAATAAAGATAAAAAATACGAGATAGACATGTGTAACGGTACTCTGCTTGACAAGCTTATATCGTTTGCATTTCCGCTTATGCTGTCCGGAATATTGCAGCTTATGTTTAATGCGGTCGATATTATAGTGGTAGGAAATTTCAGCGGAAGTCAGGCTCTCGCGGCGGTTGGCTCTACGACATCGCTCATCAACCTTTTTATCAACCTTTTTATAGGAATATCCCTTGGTGCTAATGTACTTGCGGCAAGGTATTATGCAGCAGGTAAGGATAAGGAGATGTCGGAGACGGTACACAGTGCCATGGCACTCGCACTTATAAGCGGTGTCGTGATGCTCTTTGTAGGGCTTATCTTTGCAAGGGGAGCACTTGAACTCATGGATACGCCGGATGATGTAATCGACCAGTCCACGCTTTACATGAGAATATATTTTTTGGGAATGCCATTCTTTATGATGTACAACTACGGAGCCGCAATTTTGAGGGCAGTGGGGGATACGAAGCGTCCGCTGCTGTTCCTTGTGATAGCAGGAATTGTCAATGCAGGGCTTAACATGTTCCTCGTAATAGTGTTCCACCTGGGCGTTGCGGGAGTTGCCATATCGACGGTTATTTCGCAGATGATTTCCTGTGTGCTCGTCATTATATGTCTGTACAGGACGCAGAGCAGCTATCAGCTCAGGTTTTCCAAGCTAAAGCTTAGGTGGGAATATATTAAGCAGATATGTAAGGTTGGAATTCCGGCAGGAGTACAGAGTATGGTCATCAACTTTTCGAACGTGCTTTTACAGTCGTCAGTCAACTCGTTCGGCTCGATTGCGATGGCGGGATACACGGCGGCGAACAATATTTTCGGATTTTTGTTTGCTTCGATTAATTCGGTTACACAGGCCTGCATGAGCTTCACAAGCCAGAATTACAGTGTCGGAAAATACAAGAGAATGACAAAAGTACTCTTTGAGTGCATAGGTCTGTCGATGGCGGTTTCATTGACACTCGGATGCAGCGCATATTTTTTTGGAAATAAAATTCTCTGGATTTACACGGATAATGCGGCGGTCGTGAAGGCGGGGATGGAAGTGCTGACATACAGCACGGTCACATATTTCCTGTGTGGAATAATGGACTTATTCCCGGGAGCACTCAGGGGAATGGGATATTCGACGGTGCCGATGATTCTGTCGGTTGTCGGAACGGTCGGAACACGTCTTGTGTGGATATATGGTGTGTTCCCGAAGCACAGGTCACTTGATGTGCTGTTCATATCCTATCCGGCGTCGTGGTTTATCACGATAGTTTTTCAGGTGATATGCTATATTATTGTCAGGAAGAAGCTTGGCATTGCTGCCCGGAAAAGAGCCGTGCGGAAGCAGGCAAATAGTCAGTAAAAAAATGAGACAGATTTATAAAAGTTCTGGAAATAAGATTAAGTTTGAATTATAATTTACAATGTAACTAAAGTACTATAAAAATAAGATACTATAAAATACAACATGGGAGGGTTTGCGATGGAAGTTAAGAAGTACAGGTATAATGACATGACAGAGAGATATAGAAGGATGAACAGGTTCTATATTATTGCAACAGTAGTTATTGGTGGCTCATTTATTGTATATCTGTGGCTTAAGATGGTTATGAGCAGTATTTCAGCAATGACTGTATATGGTAATACCGTGGTGATGGCAGCATTCACAATTGCTAATACGGTTATTTACATGCGTAACAGGGCAACGAAGCAGCTTAAGATAATTGCAACTTATGAAGTAGGGATTGAGTTCCTTCTTGTAGGAGTTCAGTCGGATGCACGTTTTATAAGCTTTGCAATCATTGCAATATTTTTGCTTCAGATTCCATATTTTGATAAGAAGGGGCTTGCAAAAACGGCAGTGGGAATGGCGGTTCTGTATGCCATCGTGACTGCGGTACATATAAAAAAAGGCGTATTTGTCATGAATGTCAGCGGCTTTTGTGAAATCATATTAACTGTATTTATCGGTATAGCCATTCTCAATGTCGGGAAGATAATAATTGCTTTTAATGATGATGCCATGGGAGCCACGAAGGAGGAGCAGAACAATCTTCAGGTTTTTTTAAACAAGGTTATGGACATATCAAAGAGTGTCAATGCAGATACAGCTAAGAGTACCGAGCTTATGGATGAGCTTTTAGAAAGCACGCAGAGCGTCGCCGGCAGCATGAAGGACATCACTGCCGCAACGAATAATACTGCCGCAAGCATTCAGGAGCAGAATAACATGACATCCATCATCAATGCTGCAATAACACAGACGGGCAGGACCTCTGAGGAGATGGTGAAGCTTGCAGAGGATTCCAATAAGAGCGTGAAGATGAACATGGAGCTTATGGAGGAGCTTAAGGCACAGTCGGCTGATATTGCCATGACCAACGAGACGGTCAGCGAGGCTATGCGTAAGCTTCAGGAGAGAACGGAAGAAGTGGGAAAGATTGCGGGAATGATTCTTAGCATATCGGGTCAGACCAACCTTCTTGCACTCAATGCATCTATTGAGAGCGCCCGTGCCGGGGATGCCGGAAGGGGCTTTGCGGTTGTCGCAGAGCAGATAAGACAGTTGGCGGAGCAGACCAAAAAATCCACCGAGGACATTACAAGAATTGCCAATGAACTGAGCGCTGATGCCAATGAGGTTGCTGAGTCGGTTAAGGGAACGATAGCAGCGGCAGGTGTGCAGAGCGGGAAGATTGAGACAGCAAGTGAATCATTTAAGAGTCTTAATGAGAATATGGAGAAGCTTATAGGTCATGTCGATGATGTCAACAAGCAGGTGAACGGGCTTTCAGAGTCTAACAATAAGATTGTCGAGAATATATCCCAGTTGTCGGCTGTTACCGAGGAGGTTACGGTGAGTGCAGAGCAGGTATATGAGCAGAGCCAGAAGAATCTTGAATTTGTACAGCAGGTTAAGGCTGCTGTAAGTCATATAAAAAATACATCAGATGAAGCTGAAGAATTAATGTAAAAGGGTATTTATTGTAAATTAAGGAGATTTTTGAGATGACGAAGGATATGACACAGGGAAATCCAATGAAGCTGATTGTGGGTTTTGCTCTGCCTCTTCTTTTTGGATTTTTATTTCAGCAGTTTTATAATCTGGTGGACACTGTCATTGTGGGGCGCTTTTTGGGCGTTGACGAGCTTGCCGGTGTAGGTGCTACGGGTTCAGTCAATTTCCTTGTTATCGGCTTCTGTATGGGCGTGTGCAATGGCTTTTCGATTCCGGTCGCACATAAATTCGGCGCAGGTGATTATAAGGGAATGAGAAAGTATGTTGCCAACTGTGCATGGCTTGGAATAGCTTTTTCGGTGGTTCTTACATTAGTGACCGTATTGCTGTGCAGACAGATATTGGAGCTTATGAGGACACCTGATGATATAATTGATTTTTCATATCAGTATATTGTGATTATATTTGCCGCAATACCGTTTACGTTCCTGTACAATATTGTGTCCGGAGTTATAAGAGCGCTTGGCGACAGCAGGACACCGGTTATCTTTCTTGTCATTTCTTCGATTGTAAATATAGGACTTGACCTGTTCTTTATAATTGTACTGAAGCTGGGGGTTTCCGGAGCTGCGTGGGCAACCGCGATAGCGCAGGTAGTGGCAGGTGTGGGCTGTCTGTGGTACATGATAAAGAAGTTCGATATACTCCATATTCAGAAGGATGAGTGGGCTGTCAATGCCCACATGATGGGTTCGCTCTGCGCGATGGGTGTGCCGATGGGACTTCAGTATTCCATAACAGCGATAGGAAGCGTTATATTGCAGACGGCAACGAATACTCTTGGTTCATCAGCGGTTGCGGCGGTTACGGCAGCCGGAAAGGTATGTAATTTCCTTGCATGCCCTTATGATGCGATGGGGTCAACGATGGCAACCTACGGAGGACAGAATGTAGGTGCAGGAAAGCTTGACCGCCTTGATAAGGGACTTGCCTCATGCGTGCTGTTAGGTGCGGTATATGCTGTTATAGCGGTACTGATAGCGGTATTCGGAGGCGGCCTTCTGGCACAGCTCTTTGTCGATGGCAGCGAACAGGAGATAATACATCAGGTAAGACAGTTCCTTATATGGAATACGGCATTCTATTTTCCGCTTGCGCTTGTAAACATTGTGAGATTCCTTATTCAGGGAATGGGCTTCGCCTCGTTTGCGATATTGGCGGGTGTGCTTGAGATGGTTGCAAGGTCACTTGCGGGCTTCGTTCTTGTTCCGATGATAGGATATACCGGCGTATGTCTCGGAAGCCCTATCGCGTGGATATTTGCGGACGCGTTTCTGATTCCGGCATATTTTCATGTGAAAAAGGTTCTCATGCGCAGAAGAACCGAATATTACAGTGCATAAGCAGCTTGATTTGTAATGAAAAAGGCAAAATTACACAGGGTAAATTAGTCCTAAAAGGTTGCCCTTGCGACACAAAAATGTTAAAATAAAATCTATGCGATTAAAAATGCAAGAGGCATAGATATGAACGATTTGAATGAACAATATAAGATAGAACTGAAATTGCAGGAGAAAAAATCCAACGTGCGTACACTCAAGAGCTTTCTATGGTTTTTTATAGCCATGGTTGTTATTTGGTTGCTTACGGCGGTGGATTTTTTTGTTATAGATACGAGGTGGGTGACAATTGCCTTTTCAATATCGACGGCTTTTTTTGTTATTCCGCTGATATTGAAAGGGTTGCCGTTATATTCTGGGATCTCAACAATCTGAAGGTCACGAATGACAGACTCGGACATGCAGAGGGAGATGCTCTTATTGAAAAGATGTCTGCTATTCTTTATGGATGGATGAGCCGCAGATGCCGTGTGTATCGTGTGGGCGGCGATGATATGTCACGCCGTGATGAGGGGTAATTGAGGTAAATTGTGTGATACATTTTATGAAAATTAGATAAAATTTCAACATTTTGTTTGTAATTAACTATTTTCACACATATAATTAATTTATGCAGCAAAATTATAAGATGGAGGTATTGCCAATGCATGAATTAAGCAGAGCAGCAGTTGAAGATTTTTTTGTACAGACATTTGACGTGGATAAGGTATTCAGCTCGGTGAAGCGCGCTGACTACCTTTTCTTGTACTATATCGAACATTGCAGCAAGAGCTCACAGCACGAGAGCGGTGCATATCTGTGGGAGCTTGCCGAGATGATGAATATGTCTATTACGGATATTTCAAAGGCTGTTACCAAGCTTCACGACAAGGGATATGTTGAATGGAAAACCAATGCCGAGAAGAGTAAGACTTATGTGGAGCTCACAAAGACGGCACACAGACTTATGGAAGAAGAACGTGATTACATGAAGAGATGCTTTGACGAGATAGAGGCTGAAATTGACACCGACGAACTTTCCGCAATGATAAAGACAATGCGGAAAGTCGGGGAAATCATTAAGAAGAACAGAACGTAAACAGTTTTGAAACTGTTGTTATTGCCCGGATATGAGAGCCATAAGCTCATTCATCTTGGTGTCAATGCGCTTTAATATCTCAGAGTTTTTATTTTCCTGATCAAGCGTCTCACTTGAATGAGCCGAAACCTCCTCGGATACGGCGGAGATTGTCTGTATGGAATCAGATATGGCATCGTTGGCAGTTTTAAGCTTTAGTATGTTATCAGCCAGTCCGTCAAGCTGTTCGTGCACGGATGAGCAGTTGTCTTTTATCTGTCCGAATATCTTGGCGGTGTTGGCGGTCGAGTCTTTCTCGCCGTTGATACCGTCTATCATATTATTGATTACACGGACAACATCTGTTATCGTATTTGAAAAGTTGTTGATTATTTCCGTAATGTGATCGGTAGCCTCACTGGTCTGGCTTGCCATGTGAGAAATCTCACCTGCGACTACGGCAAAGCCTCTTCCGGCATCTCCGGCTCTTGCCGCTTCAATGCTTGCGTTGAGTGATAGCAGGCTGGTCTGAGAGGTGATGTCACTGATGAGGACGATGATGGAATTCATCTCCTTGATATGGTGGTCAAGTTCATTCAGTTTATCGCCCACCTCGACGCTGCTTTCAACTGAGCCGTTCACCCTTGCTACAAGACTGTCTACGTCCTTCATTCCACCGTCAATCACAGCCATTGTGTGCTTCATACTGTCCTGAACAGTGCCGGATATGCTGCTGACTGTGCTGACCTGCTGCTGTATGGCTTCGGTCTGTATGAGCTGCTGCTGAACGGCATTGGCTGTATCAAGAGCACCGGAGGAGACATCCTGCATGGCTGAAGCTGTTGAGGCTGAGCTCTCGTTGAGCAAGTCCAATTCTTTATGTATGTATTCTATCCCCGCAGTCATCTTTTCTGACAGCTCTGAGATATCGTTGAGAAGCTGTTCAGTCTTTTTCTGTGAAGCCTTTATGTCATTTAAACGCTTCTTTTCATTGCTGCTGAGAGTTGATGATGTTATGTATGAGTAGATGGCGGTGAGCGTTACAAAAATTATGTGGATCACCGCTGCATCGCTGTCGGGATATGAATACATGTGCTTGTTAATGCCGAGGGCTGCAAGAATGATAATTTCTAAGACAACACCGGTGTTGACCATGAGGGAGTACTTTTTATCATTGTATACGGATATTACAAGTATCATGGGAATAACGAAAAGCGATGCCATGAAGGTTGTTGAGGTGTAAATGTAGAAAGTGAAGAACACGGCAAAGCCGTTGCCTACGAGATGCTTTATTGCAGCGGTATCATGACTGCGCCGCCAGAAAATAATCTCAGCAGTGACGGGAACAATTCCAAGAACAAATGATATTGCGAGTACAAGTGGGTTTATTCCTCTTGTCACAGCCTGCAGAAGCAGCAGAAGCAGCATTACGGTGTCGGTTGTTATATGGGCAGCCATACAGGTTTTGTTGTTGCGTTCCAGTTCAGTTATTTCGTTGTTGTCTGTCATAAAAGTATGCACCTTACCTTTCACTTTTTTGATTTTTTTCAATACTACAGACGAGTATAGCATTAACGTGTGATTTTTTCCATATAAATGTGAAATTTTACGACAACTTTTAATGAAAAGTTTGTGAAAATATTAACTTCCCAACAAGCTCTTGAAAGTACTTACATTCTTATGTTATAATGCCCATATAGTATGTCGAGTGCGACATAATTTCACAATGATTTATGACTTACAAGTCAGAAGATGGAGGCAGAACAATGAATTTAAATTTAAGACCAGCAAGCGAGTGCAAGTATGATGCTGTATCATTAGGCGAGGTTATGTTACGTCTTGATCCGGGCGAGGGAAGAATCCGTACAGCAAGACAGTTCCGTGCTTGGGAAGGCGGCGGAGAGTACAATGTAGTTCGTGGACTTCATAAGTGCTTTGGTTTAAGATCAGCTGTCATCACAGCTTTTGCTGACAATGAGGTTGGTGCGTTAATGACAGATTTCATTGAGCAGGGTGGTGTTGCAACAGACCTTATTTACATGAAGAAGACAGATGGTATCGGAAGATTATGCCGTAACGGTATCAACTTCACAGAGCGTGGATTCGGTATCCGTGGTGCCAAGGGATGCTCAGACAGAGCGTACACAGCTATTTCACAGGCTACTCCTGAGGATTTTGATTTCGAGTATATCTTCGGAACACTTGGTGTAAGATGGTTACACACAGGCGGTATCTATGCAGCATTATCTGAGCAGTCATGCGAGACAGTTCTTGCGGCTATCAAGACAGCTAAGAAGTACGGAACAATCGTTTCTTACGACCTTAACTACAGACCATCCATGTGGGATGCTATCGGCGGACAGGCTAAGGCTCAGGAAGTTAACAAGGAAATCGCTAAGTATGTTGATGTTATGATCGGTAACGAGGAAGACTTCACTGCATGCCTCGGATTCGAGATTGAGGGAAATGATGCAGACCTTAAGGAGCTCAACCTTGACGGATATAAGAAGATGATTAACGAGGCAGCTAAGACATATCCTAACTTCAAGGCTGTTGCTACAACTCTTCGTACAGTTAAGACTGCTACAGTTAATGACTGGAGCGCAATCTGCTGGGCAGACGGTGAAATCTACAAGGCTAAGGATTACAAGGGTCTTGAGATTATGGATCGTGTTGGTGGCGGAGATTCATTCGCATCAGGTCTTGTATATGGTCTTATGACAACAGGCGATGCTGAGTTAGCTGTTAACTATGGTGCAGCTCACGGCGCACTTGCCATGACAACTCCTGGTGATACAACAATGGCTACTAAGAAGGAAGTTGAAGCTATCATGGGCGGTGCAGGCGCAAGAGTTCAGAGATAATGATGTAATAAATCTATATAAGATTTTAGTCACAAAAAAGAAGGGCAGATTTCGTATCTGTCCTTCTTTTTTTGAAATAGGATTCAGGTGTCAAAACGTGCTCTATGAACTTAATCGTGTATAGCATGTTATATTTATGCATATCACGACTTTTGGAAGAAGCTTAGTTGTTCTTTGGGTTCTGTTTATCGTACAGCCACAGACGGCATGGATGCCGGCTGAGTTGCAAACAGCCATGGAAGGCTGATTTTGCAACGGTGGCGGAAGCAGAAATATTTTTTCAGAACCCTTAGAACAACTTGCTTCGCACAACGGAGCTGATATGTATAAATATAACATGCTATACACTCTTAAAATAAATCAGGATGTTTTGACACCTGAATCGAAATAGAAGGCTTCGTTCCTATTTCATACCCTAACGGCGGTATCTGTTAAGGCATGAGTAGATTTCCTGAATGCGTGGCATTGCGTATCCGCCGGAAAGAGCTCTGCCGTCGGAAAAAGCCTGAAGCCCTTTTTCGGAGTACATTTTGTATAATGTGTCTGCAACCATGGAGACAGTTCTTTTGCCGTCGATGAGATGTTCAACAGTGTACTTAAGGAGCATCGAGAGAGCAGCGGTCTGCTCGGAATCAATGAGCTGTTCAACATAACGCAAATCGACAGTCTGTCTGCCTATCAGAAAACTATCCTTTGATAACAGCTTAACCTTTAGCTGTTCCGGTTCATCATTCCTGACAGCTCCCGTTCGATAATCACGTCTTTTTTGTGTGCCCTGTGGGTCTTTGCTCATTATGCGGTGGCTCTTCGGAGCCGTGTATGGAGAAGCTGCATCAAAAGGAACAGGGTACTCATTTAGAAGTGCTTTGACTTTGGAGGTAATGTCAACAGCATTGTAATTGTCCATCTGGATTATGGTGTCGGCGATGTGAAAGAACGCACCGGAGCTTCCGGCGACCAGTATTGTGGATATACCGGCATTGTCATACAGCTCCCTGGCACGGGCAGTGAAAGGTGTTATGGGTTCTTTGTCAGACTGTATAACCCGCTGCATAAAGGCATCGCGAACCATAAAATTAGTTGCCGAGGTGTCCTCGTCAATGAGAAACAAATGGCTTCCTGCCTCGATTCCCTCAATTATCCCGGCAGCCTGTGATGTGCTTCCGCTTGCATCCTCCGTCGAGAAGGCGTGTGTATCTTTACGGCTTGGCAGGTCATTTATGAAAAGAGATATGTCGACATCCTTCACAAAGCGTCCATCCTCGGAACGGAGCTTGAGGGCTGTCTCATCAGAGATAACATATTCACGACCGTCTCCGGCGATATGATTGTATACACCAAGTTCAAGAGCTGAGAGCAGAGTTGATTTGCCGTGGTAGCCTCCGCCGACAATGAGAGTTATGCCTCGAGGTATTCCCATTCCTGAAATATTTCCGGCGTGAGGGAGACTTAACGTAATGCGCATTGTGTCAGGGGATGAGAATGCCACCGCATTTTTCATAGGGCGCTGGGATATTCCGCTCTCGCGCGGAAGCACGGCACCGTCCGCAACAAATGCCGTAAGTTCTCTCGCTGACAATTCGCATCGTATTGCCTGTTGATCCTCTGCAAGAAAAATATGCTTTCTTAACCTGTCGGGGTTGAGGTTTTTGTACATGAGACTTTTCTCGACACATTGAGGCATGAAGTCAAAAAGTATCTTTTCAAGTTCGCGTGAATTGATTGTTCTTCCGTTGGCAGGGAATCCGATGAAAAAGCGGACGATAAGCTCTTTGTCAGTGATTTCGCAGTCGCTTCGTGAAAACACTTCCTGTCCCGGGTGGGTAATCTCAATAAGCCCGCTCTTTCCGGAGCCTTTTGCCTGAAAAGAATAATGGGCAATTTCAGATGAGAAGCCTCTGAGAAGAAAATCGGCAAGGGCGGTTCTTGTAGTGCCGGATGCAAGAGTGTAGTCCGGAAAGCATGCATCCTTAAGAAGTACATGTATGCTTATCTGTGATGGTGCGGCGAACGGGTCACCTTGAACATGTTCGATAGATAAAGTGTATTTTCCGAAATTATAGCTCCCGCGAAGTGATTTGTATGCAGGATAGCTTTTGTGGTCGATTTCTTTTAATGTGTTTCTTAATTCCTGTGCTGTCATAAGTTTTCCTTTCTGCAAAGTTTTTCTTAAATTATATCCGCTAATTTGTGCAAGGTCTACAAGTTTGAAAGAAAAACTTTCAAACTACTTATTGGTGGCAGTACTGCAAGCAATGCTTGCAGTATGCAGGGGTATAAAATTGAAAAATTTTATATTTTATCTGTTTGATTTTGACATGATGTGATATAATTAAACGAAACTATAACATTAGATGTGCGCATGACGAAAGAAGGAATCGGATATTTGACTCAGGATATACTACAGAAATTTGAAGAGAAATATAAAAGAGATATAGAGAGTGCCAAGGTGATGCCTATTCGTTCTTATGAGATGGCAGTCAGGCTCAAAAACTCCGTAATTAATGCAATTTCGGCATGTGAGAGAAAGCAGGCACCATTGAAGCCGCTGCAGAAAGCAGAAGCACTCAGATTGTATAAAAATAATCTGAGATACCATAAGTTTGACGGTGACGAGATATATGGGTATCTGATGAAGATGGAGCAGCTTGACATTGCTTATATTAATCAATGCAGATGGAATGATGAGTTCATGCAGAGAGTTATAGAGAGCGGACGTAATCTTGCAAAATGCGGTCTGAACGATAGGTACAGGGAGTTTGAACTTACGGTGCACAGACAGGTCGGCAGGGAGGTTTCAAGGCTTCTGAAGCTTGAGGCCGACAGCATATATGAATTGAAGCATCCGGGTGAGCGAAGATTCATTCTTCATATAGGCGGAACCAACAGCGGTAAAACCTATAGAGCCATTGAGCGTCTGAAGGAGGCGGGGAACGGCGTGTATGCAGGTCCGCTGAGACTTCTGGCACTCGAAGTGTATGATAAGATGCAGGATTTCGGTGTACCGTGCAGTATGATAACGGGACAGGAGCAGTATTATACTGAGGGCAGCAGATGTACCGCGGCTACGGTTGAGATGGTTGATCCGTATGAGAGATATGATGTGGCTGTAATAGATGAAGTACAGATGATAGATGATCCGTACAGAGGTCATCTGTGGCTTAATCTTATATTGAAGCTGCAGGCGGATGAGATACATCTGTGTATGGCACCTGAGGTCGAGAAGATAATATGCAGTGTGCTCGACAACAATAATGAGAGTTATGAGATTATGCGCCATGAAAGAGGAACGGAGCTGTTATTTGAGGATGAGCCTTATAATATCAATACAGATATATCCAAGGGAGATGCGCTGATTCTTTTTTCAAAAAAAGAGGTGCTCGACGTTGCGGCAAGACTTGAGAGAAAAGGTATAAAAGTAAGTACAATATATGGCAGCCTTCCGCCACAGACAAGAAAAAGACAGTTTGATATGTTTTTGTCAGGTGAGACAGAGGTTGTTGTTGCGACGGACGCGATAGGTCTTGGCGTCAATCTGCCAATCAGAAGAATTATTTTTATGAACATCAATAAGTTCGACGGAATTAAAAGAAGGCAGCTTAATGAGTACGAAATCAGGCAGATTGCGGGAAGAGCCGGAAGGCGGGGAATATATGATTGCGGCTATGTGACGGCTCTTAACAAAGGAAATATAACATGGCTTAAGGAGCAGTATGCGTTAAGCCATCAGGTTGAATATGTGAGAATCGGCTTTCCCAAAGAGCTTTTAGATATTGACGGACCGCTGGATATTATACTTGAGGAATGGAACAGGATACAGCCTGATACAAAGTCTGTGCGCAAGATAAATATCAAGGAATATGTACAAAGATACAGAATATTGTATCCATATAAGAATAAAATTGCGGACTTTGATAATAATCGCAGGCTTTTTGAGCTGATATCGTGTGAGGTTGACATTAACAATGAAGAGTGTGCCAGGCTGTGGAGATATTATTGTCTCACATATAACGCCGATATATATCTTAAGTTTCCGGAGCTTGAGAAGGTGTGGGCGTCAACTTTGCTTGAGAAAGCAGAGATATACTATAAGCAGCTCGATTTGTACAATCAGTTCTCAAGAAGAATAGGAAAGCATCTCGATGAGAAGAGACTTGAGAAGGCAAAAAGCGATACGGAGAAGCTTATCAATGAGGAGCTTGCAAGAAGTAAGGAAAGCTATCTGAGAAGATGCTTGGGCTGCAATAATATTCTGCCTGTGTCATACCGCGGAAAATATTGTCTGGTATGTGACAGAAGCAGAAACGGACGAAGATAGGCTGTTGACGAACAGAAGAGTGGCATAAGTTAAAAAATGTGAGGGAGCACCTTTGGGTGCTCCCTCATTAACAATAACGGGACTTATTTTGTCTCCATATTTTTAGGAAGTATGAGATTTAATATGATTGCAACCACGAAGACGACAGCAACGCAGTTCTGTGCAAATACATTCTGAATGATTGCAGGAAAGAGTGAGAAAAGCTCCGGAACCTCAGTAAAGCCTATACCTATACTGAGCGAGAGAGCTGCAATGGTTATATTTCTCTGTGAATAGCCGCAGCGTCCCATCATCTGAATACCGCTTATAACAATTGTTCCGAACATCATTATTGTGCATCCGCCGAGCACTGCATCAGGGAGTGTTGCGAGCAGCGCGCCGAATATCGGGAAAATACCTGCAATAATCATGATAACCGCACCTGTAGCAATGGTAAAGCGGTTTACAACCTTTGTCATTGCGACAAGACCGATGTTCTGGCTGAAGGATGTTATCGGAAGGCATCCGAAAAGTGATGAAATCGAGCTCACAAAGCCGTCGCAGGCGAGAGAGCCGGATATTTCCTTTGTCTCGGCGTCGCGGTTAAGACCGCTTGCGGCGAGAGCAGTGGTGTCACCGATTGTCTCTGTGGCAGATACGAGGAAGATTAAAACCACTGAGAAAATTGCATCAGGGCGGAACTCCATCTTATACGGCATAAAATGCGGAAAGGAGATGATGCTTGTTCCGGCAATTGACGAGAAATCAACCATTCCCATGAATACTGCGAGTATATAGCCGACTATCAGGCCGAAAAGCACCGAAAGCTGTTTAAAGTATGATTTTGCAAATATATTAAAGCCGATGCAGCATATCAGGGTTACACTTCCAAGAATCCAGTTCTTTGCAGAGCCGAAGTCGGCACTTCCGCTTCCGCCTCCGAAGGAAGTCGAACCGACTGAGAGAAGTGAGAAGCCGATTGCAGTCACGACGGTGGCTGCAATCACGGGAGTGATAAGCTTCATCCAATATCTTGCAAACAGACCGAGAAGTCCTTCTATGATACCTCCGATTAAGACAGCACCCATAACGGCGCCATAGCCGTAAACGGCACCTATATAGCAGCAGATTGATACGAAGGTAAAGCTTATACCCATGACAATGGGAAGTCCTGAACCGATGCGCCATAGTGGGAAAAGCTGTATAAGTGTACCTATTCCGGCAATCATCATGGCACTTTGAATGAGGGAGGCAAGCTCAGCAGTGCTAAGACCGCTTGCTGCACCGACAATCAAAATAGGTGCGATGTTGGCTACGAACATGGCAAGTATGTGCTGGAGACCAAAAGGAATTGATTTCGCTATCGGTACTCTTCCGTTCAGGGAATAGATGTTGTCTATTGAGGCGGGCTGAGAGCTTCTTTTGTTGTTTTTCATTGCTATGCCTCCTGACTGCGGAAGGTTATGCTTCCCGTGGAGGCATCCATTCCGTCAACGATTGCGAGAGATTCAAGCTGGTAGCCGAGATTCCTTATAATCTGACCTCCCGGCTGGAAACCCTTCTCAATAGCGATTCCGATTCCTTCGACAGTGGCACCTGCATCGTGGCAGATGGATATGAGTCCCTGAAGGGCACAGCCGTTAGCGAGGAAATCGTCGATGATGAGGACATGGTCATCGGCACTTAAGAACTTTTTGGAGACGATAACCTGATTCTTATTCTTATGTGTGAAGGATTCAACCTCAGTTACATACATATCACCGTCAATGTTGACACTCTTTGATTTTTTTGCAAATACAACAGGGACATTAAAACTCATTGCAGCCACGCATGCAATACCGATTCCGGATGCCTCTATTGTGAGAATTTTGTTGATTGGCTTGCCGTCAAAGCGCTTCTTAAATTCCTCACCCATGCGGCGGAACAGCTCCGTGTCCATCTGGTGGTTCAAAAAACTGTCGACCTTGAGAATGTTGCCTTCCTTTACTATGCCGTCTTTTACAATGCGTTCTTCCAAAAAGTTCATGGTGTAATCTCCTTATTGTGAATTATTAGGGCAGCGCCCGATAATTATTTTTAACATTGTAGCATGAAATTTATATATAAAAAAGGTGTAAATTAAGAATTTGCACAAAAAGAAGCTTTATGGTATTCTAATAGATATGGTATTTTGTACTATACGGATAAAAAGGAGATAGTAAATTGTTAAATTTAAGATTTAAATGGGTAGTGCTGTCAAGCTTCTTTTATGTCGCTTATGCGGTGCCGAAGGCCGAGTATATGCTGAGACACCCGGAAAAATATACTGACAGGCAGAAGTATGATTTTGCATGCAGGATTATAAAGCATATGAAGAAGCAGGCAAGAACAACAACGGATGTGTACGGATTGGATAATCTGCCGAAGGAGAACGGCTACATATTGTACGGCAATCATCAGGGAAAGTATGATGCACTCGGAATTCTACTTTCACTTGACGAGCCATGTGGAGTATTATGGGAGAAAAGGCAGGCTGACAGATTTTTAGCGCATCAGGTGTGCGGTCTGGTTGACGGTGTTGCGATTGACCTTACTGACATGAGAGCCAAGGTAAAGGCGATAAAAGATGTCACTTCAAGGGTGAAGTCGGGGCACAATTTTCTTATATTCCCGGAGGGGGGATATGGTGACAACCATAACGAGCTGCAGGAATTTTTCAGCGGCTGTTTTGCGTGCAGCCAGGGCAGCAGAGGAACCATAGTGCCTGTTGTCGTATATGATTCCTACAAGTCCATGAACAGCAATACCTTTGAGAAGGTGAATACACAGGTACATTACCTTCAGCCGATACCTTACGATGAATATCAGGGAATGAAAAAGCCTGAGATATGTGAACTTGTTAAGTCAAGAATTGCGGCTAAGTTAGAGGAGATTAAAAAAGTTGAGCAGAAAAAAAAGGCTATTTAAGAGTTTGCAGGAAAGACTTGATGAACAAAGGATAAAAAGGCAGCAGGAGGCACTTGTAAAGAGAAGCGATATCGTAAGATATGAGCCGTTACCGGAGGAGGGGCTTACACAGGAACAGGTAAGAGAACACTATGAGGCGGGTTGGTTCAATGAGATTATGGATTCATGCACCAAGTCCGTGAGAGAGATTGTGCTGTCTAACACTTTAACTTATTTTAACTTTATTTTTATGACGCTCGGAGTGCTGCTCATAATTGTTGGTTCGTTCAGAAATCTCACGTTTCTGCCTGTTATATTTGCCAATTCCGCCATCGGTATTTTTCAGGAAATAAGGGCGAAGAAAGTTCTCGATAAGATGAATATGCTGAACGCACCGACCGCGAAGGTTGTAAGAGGCGGGGTGTTCAGCACAATAAGAACAGAGGAGCTTGTAGCTGACGACATAGTTGTGTTCGGAGCGGGAAGCCAGATATGTGCCGATGCTGTTGTCGTGTCGGGAAGCGTTCTTGTAAACGAAGCACTTCTTACGGGTGAGTCGGATGATATTGTAAAAAATAACGGCGATTCGCTGATGAGCGGAAGCTTTGTCGTGTCGGGAGAGTGCCGTGCAAGACTTGAGAATGTCGGAAGAGATTCGTATATATCAAAGCTCACGCTTGAGGCTAAGTCGATGGGTTCCGGTGAACAGTCGGAGATGATAAGGGCACTCGATAACCTTCTAAAAATTGTCGGTGTATGTATAATACCTATGGGTCTGCTATTGCTGTGGCAGGGAATGTATGTCAATATGGAGAGCTTTCCGAGTGCGGTGACTGCTATGGTAGCCGCCATAATCGGAATGATACCGGAGGGATTGTATCTTTTGACAAGTGTTGCACTTGCGGTGAGCACAATACGGCTCGCCACACAGAAGGTGCTTCTTCACGATATGAAGAGTATTGAGACGCTTGCCCGTGTAAACGTGCTTTGTGTCGATAAGACGGGTACAATCACCGAGAATAAGATGTCGGTTCAGGAGGTGTATGAGCTTCCGGGTGAGAATAAGTACGCGGACATTGACGCCATGCTCGCGGATTTTGTGTCGGTCATGGGAAATGATAACATAACGATGGCTGCACTCAAGGAGCATTTTTTGGAGACTACGGGAAAGAGGGCTGTGTCGCACACGGGATTTACTTCCGCGTTAAAGTACAGCTCCGTAACATATTCGGATTCTGTGTATGTGCTGGGTGCTCCGGAGATGGTTCTCAGGGATGACTACGGAAAATACAAGGAAGTAATAGAGAAGTTTTCGAGAACCGGCGGACGTGTGCTGGTGTTCGCAAAGTACTTCGGGGTGATAGACGGAAAGCCTCTTGCGGGCAATGTACATCCATTCGCGCTTGTTGTCATGGCGAATCCGATAAGAGAGAATGCGAAGGAGACTTTCAGATATTTTGCCGAGCAGGACGTGTCGATCAAGGTTATATCGGGAGACAATCCGGTTACGGTTTCAGAGGTTGCACTTCGGGCAGGCATAGATGGTGCCGACAGATATATAGATGCGTCAACGATTCATACTGAGCGTGAGCTTTATGATGCGGCAAGAGCGTATGTAGTGTTCGGACGAGTGTCGCCCGAACAGAAGAGACAGCTTGTCGGGGCTCTCAAAAAGCAGGGAAACACAGTCGCAATGACCGGAGACGGTGTCAATGATGTTCTGGCACTCAAGGATGCCGACTGCAGTATTGCGATGGCGTCGGGAAGCGATGCGGCGGCACAGGCGGCGCAGGTGGTTCTGCTTGAGTCGGATTTTTCCAAGATGCCGTCGGTTGTGCTGGAGGGAAGACGTGTTGTTAACAACATTGAGCGTTCGGCGAGTCTTTTCCTTGTTAAGAATATTTTTTCATTCATAATGGCATTGTGTTCAATAATTGCGGCGGTTACTTATCCGCTTGAACCGGCACAAATTTCGCTTATAGCGATGTTTACGATAGGTATACCTTCATTCTTCCTTGCGCTTCAGCCTAACAAGAAGAGAATTGAGGGCAACTTCATGAAGAATGTTCTTCTTCGTGCACTTCCTGCCGGACTTACAGACGTTATATGTGTCGGAGCACTTGTGATGTTCGGCAATACATTTAATCTTGACACTGACGGAGTGGCGACGGCGGCGACGCTGCTGCTTGCGATAGTCGGATTTATGATAATGTATAAGATAAGCAGACCGCTGAACAAGCTTACCGCATCTGTATTTGTGCTGTGTGTTGTCGGACTTGCATTCTCAAGCACGGTTTTAAAGAGCCTGTTTTACATGAGCAAAATGTCTACAGAGTGTATAATGCTTGCTGTTGTGTTCGCCATAGCCACTGAATCGTTGTTCAGGTACCTGTCACTTTTCGTTGAAAGGCTGCAGCTATGGTTTGAGACGGACGATATCAGGGAGAAGATTCCGCATAGAAGAAAAAAGGAAAAATTTAAATTCATGGATTAATTAAAAAAGTAAAGCGCTGCCGGAAGGAACACCCCCGGCAGCATTTTTTTGGAACTCAAGTTTTGCAGGCTTAAGGGGCTTAGATTGTTCCCGTCACGGTGAGCGTACTTACACCCGGATTTACGATGAGGGCGCCCGTTGTCGTGTCGCGCGTGAAGGCTGCGGCAGGCACGGTAATCTGCCCGCCGATTGAAGCAAATTCTCCCGCCGTCTCGTTGTAGGTGTAGTTGACGCCCTCAACCCATGTTGTACCGTTGAAGGTGGCGGTGATGTTCTTGAGGATAGGGATAAAAGTATCAGTGAGGACAACATTGTCGTCCGCTCCCGCCTCGGTGTTGCCGGAGTTCTGGATGATGAAGGTGTAGGTCAGCTGCCCGTTCTCGGTGACGGTGGAAGGCGTGAGGGATTTGCTTATCGTGAGGAAAGCGTTATTCTCAGCGCGTACCGTCTCAACCGCCGTGATAGGTGAGACCTGCACCTGTTATGGTGGCTGTGTTGGTTATAACTGCATCGGTGTCGAGAGGGGCGAACTCGTTGACATCCGCCTCGTACACGAGGATTGCGCTTCCGTTGGCAGGAACCGTGATGCCCGTGATCGTGAGCGGTGATGTGGCTGTTATTACAGGGGAGGCTGAGAGCACTCCGTTGACAAAATATTTTACTAAGCCTTCGACGTACTCAAGCGGTCTGAGCGTCACCGTGTTGTAGGTGTAGGCTCCGAGATTGTCGGTTACGGTGAGCCCGGTGAAATCCTCGGCACCTGAGTTCACTATGCTTACGATATAGGTTATCCTGCCGTTGGCGCGGTAGGTGTCGGTTACGGCAGTCTTTGCTGCGGTCAATATCTCAACAATCTCACCGGTGGTGATGTTGGATGTGGTTGTGTTTCCGTTGTAGGAAAGTGTTGCCTGATTATAAAAGGTTGCCATGTGTTCCTACTTTTTTTGTGTGTAAGGTTATAACCTTAATATATATTATGCGTGGACGGGGATTATGACACATATTTAGATGCCGCTGCTTTTATTGGGACAGGGCTGCTTCAAGGTGTAAAAATAACCATAATAATGCTCTAGATTATGGGGTGTTGCGGTGTAAAAAATACAGTTATTATATGGGTAAATGAAAATAAACCTGAGGAGGATTGTAACGTGAAGGAAGACAGAAAAAAGGCGGTGCTCATCGCGGCTTTGTCGGTTGTGCTCATAGGACTTATCGTGTACATAGCGGCTGAGCTCGGAGCATTCAAGGTACTCGGAAAAAAGGACAACGCGGGCGTGAGAACGGAGCTTACGTCGGTTGAGCTTACGAAGCTTATGGGAAACGGCATCAATCTCGGCAACACAATGGAGGCCTACGGACATGCCTCACTCGGAACAGGAGCTGCTGTGTCAAGCTATGAGACCTTGTGGGGACAGCCTGTGACGACGCAGGAGATGATTACCGCGATGAAGAACTCGGGCTTTGATACGATTCGTATTCCTGTGGCATGGACGAACAAGATGAACTTTGAGAGCGGTGATTACACAATCAGCGAGGATTGGTTTGCGCGTGTTGAGGAGATTGTGGGATATGCCATGAACGAGAATATGTACGTCATTATCAATGACCACTGGGACGGAAGCTGGTGGGGAATGTTCGGTTCGGCAAGTGCTGACACGAGACAGAAAGCAATGGATATGTACATCTCAATGTGGCATCAGATTGCAGAGCGGTTCAAGGACTACTCTGATTACCTGATTTTTGAGTCAGCTAACGAGGAGCTGGGCGAGCGTCTCAACGACAAGGATATCGCGGCGGACTCGGGTACGCTCTCGACAGATGAGTGTTATGTTATGACCAACAAGATTAACCAGACCTTTGTTGACACCGTGCGTGCGACAGGCGGCAACAATACGCAGAGATTTCTTCTCATCGCCGGCTATGGTACTGACATAAAGAGCACCTGTGACAGCAGATATGTCATGCCGACGGACACGGCAAAGAACAAGCTCTTGGTTTCGGTTCACTACTATGAGCCTTTCTCATACTGCGGTTCGACAAGCCTTTCAAGTTGGGGAACAATAAAGCACTACGAGAAGCAGAATGAGCTTCTTGAGATGATGACCAGATTCACCGATGCGGGCTACGGCGTTATATTCGGAGAGTATGCGGTTGCGTTAAATGCCGACGGTTCGGTGAAGAATAACACCTGTGACTTTATTAACAATTTCCTTGATAATTGCGACCTGTACAACTACTGTCCTGTTCTCTGGGACTGCTCAAGCTTCTTTAAGAGAAGCACTTTAAGCTGGCTTGATTCCGACGTCGAGGCACTTTACAAGGCGAGAAGCTACACTGCGCAGTCGGCACTTGACGATGAGATAATAAAGGAGAACGCCAAGGCGGAGATGGAAGCGGCACTTGCGGCTGCACCGGAATCACTCGACAACGGAACGCCTGCCGGAGCGGCATCCGATGAGGCTGTCGCATGGCTCATGTTTAACTCCAACGACTGGAGTGTGGCCTACAGCGTCGGCGACGAGTACAATCCATCCGAAAAGACGGACGGAATCGTTGCAGGGGATGTAAAGATAACAGGCGAGGGAACCTACACGGTATCACTCGATTTCAGCAAGACTGCGGCAGGATATGCCAACAGCACGGTGTTCTGTGCACTCGGTATATCCAACGGAGAGCTTCTCTATCCGGGCTACATAATTGAGGTTGTTGACCTTGAGATTAACGGACAGTCATATCCACTAGTTGCAGAGCCGTACACAACGACAGACGATAAGAAATGCACGAGACTCAACATCTACAACGCGTGGGTCAAGTCGGTTCCTGCCGAGGCGAGAACGGAGGATGGAGACCTGTCCGCAGTCGGCCCATGTATCGTCGACAATGAGGAGCTTGGAAACATCACAAGCATAAGCCTGACCTTCGAGTATAAGCCGGGGAAATAATCTGAACGCAGAATAAGCAATCCCCAGCTTTACAACGATTACAAAAACGGAAGCATTAGACGGTGGGAGAAATCCTGCCGTCTTTTTTTGTGGTGTTTAATGTGTTTTATTTCTATGTAAAAATCCAATTAAAAAATTAATATTGACACTTTGTATTATCTGTATTACTATAACTAATACAAAGATATATATTAACGGGACTCGTGTGTTAGAATATGCTCTATATATTTAGCCGTGTATAACGTATTATGTTTATGCATATCACGACTTTGGGAGAAGCTTAGATGTTCTTAGGGCTCTGCTAAGTCCCCAGCCAAAAGCAGCACGGATGCTGCTTTAGAAGCAATGCATACACGGATGTATGCTTTGCTTCGGTGGCGTATACATAGAAGGTCTTTATCAGAGCCCTTAGAACATCTTGCTTCGAACAACGGAGCTGATATGCATAAACATAATATGTTATACACTCATAGACTAAATAGGCATATTTTTACACACTAACCACCGCTATGGCAGATAAGGAGGACACAACATGATAATAGAACTCAACACATCCTCGGACACCCCGATATATGTACAGCTCCGCAACCAGATTGTCCTTGGAATAGGCAGGGGGGAGCTTAAGGAGGGCGAGGGTCTTCCGACGGTAAGACAGCTGGCACAGGACGCAGGAATCAATGTTATGACGGTCAATAAGGCTTACGGAGTGCTGAAGGCGGAGGGCTTCATTGAGATTGACAGACGGCACGGCGCCAAGGTGTGCACCAGGCAGGACTTTGGCGCTGAGTACAAGGAGAAGGTGGAGGCTGAGCTGGAGCTTCTGATAACAGAGACATCATTGAAGGGCATGAAGAAGGAAGAGTTTCTCAAAAAATGTGAGGAAATATACAATAGACAACAGTTGGCTTTTGAGTAGGAAGGGGAGTGGTTGTGATGGCTTTTATGGTATTTATTATATTGACAATGTTATTTATGCTGGGAACGCTTGTGTTTACAATGGGCAGCAGTACAATGCTTGACAACGGCTCATATTATCTTGGGATAACAATTCCCAGGAATTACAGGAATGAGAAAGCGGTAAAGGCAATTGCGGCAGAATATAAGAAGAGCTGGAGAGTGATAAGCCTTATCGGGCTTGTTGCATGCTTTATTATTATATTCTTTTATGACTACGTCTCAATTCAGATGGTATATATCATGGTCTGGTTCTTTGCACTGATGTATGTCTACCAGCAGAATCTCAGGAAATACGGCTGGAAGCTCTACAACTGGAAGATAACACAGGAGTGGTATAACAGTGAGGAAAACGCAGGAAAGCTTCGCAGAATAGACACGGCGGTGACAGTCAGTAAGGACAGGATGCCTGTTAGTGCATATTGGGGAATAATAACACTTGCTGGTGTTGCGTTCTGCGTATTCAGATATATAACAGCGGGCTTTTCGGCAGTCTCATTCAGCTTTGCCATGTGTTCAGTGGTGTTTCTTGTGACGTATTTTGTGATAGCTAAGTCGCGCACCAAGGTTTACTGCGATGACAGCAGTGTGAACATGAAGATAAATAAATGTGTCAGGTTCGAGTGGAGCAGATGTATGATGCTTCACAGCGGCATGGCTGCGTTTATTGCGGTTATGCTTTTGTTGTCGGGCGAAAGGGAAGCACTTTCTGGCATTGGCAGCAATACCGCTTTCGGGATGTCAGTTGCGGTGACGATGATGCTTGGCTCGCTTGGCAGTATGGTGATTCTTTTTATCACTTATGATAACATAAGAAAGGTCAAGAATCAGGCAGCTTCGGTGAACTACTATGATGACGGCGATATATATTACCTTATGGGGAAGAAAAATCCCAACGCACCGGCAGTTCATGAAAAGAGAATAGGAATAGGCTTTGAACTAAATGCCGGAAGCAAAGTTGATTTGATAGTTATTGCTGTTATTATGCTTTTTGTGATAGGTCTTGCGATTTTTATGCTGAAATATGACCTTGCCGATGTAGCGCTCAATATATCTGCCGATGACGGCGGAAGAAGGATGGCGAAGCTTGAGGCAGCATATGATAGCAGCACCTTCTATCTTGATGAGATAACGGATGTTGAGCTTTTGGAGAAACTCCCGGATATGTCGAAGAAGGTCGGCTATGACGGAACAGTGTACTACATAGGCAGCTTCAATGTGTCCGGCTACGGAAACTGTGACACCTATGTATGCCTCAAAACGGATATGGCTGTCGTGGTAAAGACCAAGGACAGAACCTATGTGTTCAACGATGAGACAGTGGACGGCACAAGGCAGATGTATGAGAGTTTGCGTTGAAATAGCATCCTGGAAGTGATATGATAATAATTATATCAGACATATTTATCAATACAATGCAGCAATAATGTATTATAGAGGAGTACACAAAATGACAGCTTCCAATATTAAGATAGACAGGCAGAGAGTCATCGACACCTTTGCCGCTTATGTAAAAAATTATAACAGTGATGACACAAAGGTCAGATTAAAGATTGAGCACACCTACCGTGTGGCAGGGCTTTGTCAGGTGATTGGACAGTCAATAGGGCTTGAAGGTGCTGACCTTGACCTTGCATGGCTCACGGGAATGCTTCATGATGTCGGAAGATTCGAGCAGCTAAGACGCTACAATACCTTCTATGATGATAAGTCGGTCAATCATGCGCATCTCGGCTGTGAGATTTTGTTTGATGAAGGCAGAATAAGGGACTACATAGACGATGACAGCGAGGACGGGCTTTTAAAGAAAGCGATATATCATCACAGCGATTACAGGATACCTGAGGATTACGATGATAGGACTACCATGTATTGCAATATATTAAGGGATGCAGACAAGGTGGACATATTGAAAGTGAACTGTGATTTTCCGCTCGAGGAAATCTACAATGCGACCACGGAGGAGATAAGGAAGGGCGCAATCTCTGATGAGGTGCTTGCGGCGTTTAGGGAGAGACACACAATACTCAGGGCACTCAAAAAGACAGCGGTTGACAATGTTCCGGGACATATTTCACTTGCATTTGAGCTTGTGTACCCGGAGAGCGTGAGGCAGGCTGTGAAGCAGGGGTATCTCGACAAGCTTCTCGCATTCAGCTCGGACAATCCCGACACGATGGAGAAGATGCAGGAAATCCGCAGGATAATGAAGGACTATATTGCGGAAAGAATATGAATAGTTAACCAAAAGAGGGACAAAATAGAAGTCATAAATATGCTTGGAGGACTTCTATGAAAAGAATTGAAAAGACAATGGATGGCAACGCGGCAGCGGCTCATGTCGCTTATGCGTTCACCCAGGTGGCACCGATATATCCGATAACGCCTTCATCGCCGATGGCTGAGCTTGTTGATGAATGGGCGGCAGCGGGAAGAAAGAATCTTTTCGGCGATGAGGTAAGTGTGGTAGAACTACAGTCGGAGGCAGGTGCCGCAGCCACGCTCCATGGTGCGTTAAGTGCGGGAGTTCTTGCGACGACTTTTACAGCTTCGCAGGGACTCCTTTTAATGTTGCCGAATATATACAAGATTGCGGGGGAACTGCTTCCGGGAGTGTTCCATGTCGCGGCAAGAACTGTGGCGACACATGCACTGTCAATATTCGGCGACCATTCGGACGTGTACTCATGCAGGCAGACGGGAGCGGCGATGCTCGCGAGCGGGAGCGTGCAGGAGGTCATGGATTTGTCGGCTGTGGCGCACCTGTCGGCGATAAAAGGGCGCATCCCGTTCATCCATTTTTTTGACGGCTTCAGAACCTCTCATGAGGTTAAGAAAATAAAGGTGTGGGATTATGAGGAACTGCGCGGGATGCTTGATATGGAGGCCGTGGAGGCATTCAGGGACAGGGGATTAAATCCGGACAGGGCGTTCATGGCGGGTTCGGCACAGAATCCCGATATATTTTTTCAGGCGAGAGAGGCGTCTAACGGATATTATACACAGCTTATCGAGGTTGTGTGTGGATATTTTGCCGAGGTAAACCGAAGGCTGGGGACAAATTACGGGCTTTTTGACTACTATGGGAGCAGCCGGGCAACACATATCATTGTCGCGATGTGCTCTGTGACGCAGACAATAGAGGAGGTCGTGGATTTCATCAACGCGCATGTCGGAATCACGCGGGCTGAGGAGGAGGTCGGCGTCATAAAGGTGCATCTTTACCGACCTTTTTCGGTGGAGCATTTTCTTAAATGTATTCCCGAGACCGTGGAGCAGATTACGGTGCTCGACAGGACGAAGGAGGCAGGAAGCGTCGGTGAGCCGCTGCTTGTCGATGTCATTGCTGCGCTCAAAGGCAGCCACTTCGAGAGCATTCCGGTGTACGGCGGGCGTTACGGGCTCAGCTCAAAGGACACGACTCCGGAACAGATAATGGCGGTGTTTGCAAATCACGAGAAGAAAAGCTTCACAATCGGAATAAACGACGACGTGACAGGGCTGTCTCTCAACGAAAAGACGGGAGTGCGTTCGTTTACGGGGCACGATGAGCTGCCTGATTTTCATAAGGATATGCTCGAGTGCGTATTCTGGGGGCTTGGCGGTGACGGTACAATAGGTGCCAACAAAAATTCCATAAAGATTATAGGAAACAACACAGGGCTGGGGGTTCAGGGATACTTCTCCTACGATTCCAAGAAATCGGGCGGAGTTACCGTCTCATATCTGCGGTTCGGCGAGGGTGACATCCGTTCGGCATACCTCATTCAGCGACCGGAGTTCGTCGCGTGCCACAACGAGAGCTATGTCCTCAAATATGACATGCTTTCGGGAATGAAGCAGGGCGGAGTGTTTCTGCTAAATTGCGAGTGGGACGTGTCGGAGCTTGATGAGAAGCTGCCTGATGATATGAAATATCAGATTGCCATGAAAAAGCTTGATTTTTACATTATAAATGCCGTGCACACGGGCAAGGAAATAGGCATTAACGGTAAGATTAACACAATTTTACAGTCGGCATTTTTTAAGATTGTGTGTGACAGATATGCAAAAAAATACGGCTTGATGAGCTACGAAGAGGCTGTGGGATATATGAAGGAAGCTGCAAGAGCTTCATACGAGGTGAAGGGACAGAAGATTGTCGAGATGAACTACCGCGCGATAGAGCTCGGCGGTGAGCGGCTTGTGCATGTCACCGTGCCTGAGAACTGGAGGGAGTGTCCCGACAAGCCTGTGAAAAGACCGTCGACGATGTTTCAGGACAGAGAATGTGTCATGGAGTATGTTGAGAACCTACAGGCATTCGTGAATGCGCATAAGGGGGATAAACTGCCCGTTTCGGCATTTCTTCCGTATGCGGACGGGCGTCAGCCATCGGGAACGTCGGCACACGAGAAGAGGGATTTTGCCGTCGAACTACCTGAATGGCTGCCTGAGAATTGTATACAGTGTAACCGCTGCTCCTATGTGTGCCCTCATGCGGTCATAAGACCTGCCGTGATGGATGACGCGGAGCGAAAAAATGCCCCGTCGGAAATGGAGAGCATTCCGATGAATGGGCTTCCTGACAGGCAGTTTGCGATTGTCGTGTCGGCGAGGGACTGCACAGGCTGTGGCTCTTGTGCAGGTGTGTGCCCGGGCAAGGGCGGCAATAAGGCACTGGCGATGAAGCCTGTTGAGGAATATGACAAGGAGAAGCATCAGGCGGAGTTTGACTTTGCCTGCGGACTTTCTGAAAAGCATGATGTCAACGAGAAATTCAAGGTCGGCACGGTAAAGGGCAGTCAGTTCAAAAAGCCGCTGCTGGAGTTCTCGGGAGCGTGCGCGGGCTGTGGCGAGACACCGTATGCCAAGCTTGCGACTCAGTTATTCGGTGAGCGCATGTACATTGCAAATGCGACGGGCTGCTCGTCAATATGGGCAAATTCATCGCCATCAACTGCTTACACGGCTTATCCCGACGGCAGGGGCCCGGCGTGGAGCAATTCACTCTTTGAGGATGCGGCGGAGTTCGGATATGGAATGTATTTTGCCGAGCAGGTAAAGTCGAAGCCGGAAAAAGAAACGCTTCATAGGAATGATGCTGAGAGCAGCGGACGGTCTGAGAAAAAAAGGAAATCCATCTGGATATTCGGCGGCGACGGCTGGGCGTATGACATCGGTTATGGGGGACTTGACCATATACTTGCAAGCGGTGAAAACATAAATATTCTTGTGTTTGATACCGAGGTATATTCCAATACGGGAGGTCAGGCATCGAAGGCAACACCAAAGGGGGCATATGCCCGTTTTGCAACGGACGGAAAGAAAACGCCTAAGAAGAAGCTCGCACAGATGGCGATGACATATGAGAATGTATATGTCGCACAGGTTGCGATGGGGGCAGATTACGAGCAGACCGTGAAGGCATTTACTGAGGCGGAGAGCTACGACGGACCGTCGCTCATAATCGCCTACTGCACCTGCATCGCTCATGGAATAAGGGCAGGAATGGGAAGTTCACAGGCGGAGGAGAAGAAAGCCGTGGCAGCAGGATATTGGAAACTTTTCCGATATAATCCCGCACTCGCCCTTGATGGTAAAAATCCCCTCACAATCGACAGTAAGCCGCCGACGATTCCGCGGGAAGAGTTCCTCGCAGGGGAGATACGGTACAGAGGGGGGCAATAATTTATAAAATATGCTTAATGGATTCAGGTGTCAAAACATGCTGGTTTAATTTTACATGTATATCATGTTATAGTTGTGCATATCAGCTCCGTTGTACGAAGCAAGTTGTTCTAATGACTCTGAAAAATTTTCTTCTGCTTCCGCCACTGCTGCAAAATCAGCCATCCATGGCTGTTTGCAGCTCAGCCGGCATCCATGCCGTCTGTGGCTGTGCAGTAAACAGAGTCCTAAGAACAACTAAGCTTCTCCCCAAAGTCGTGATATGCATAAATATAACATGATATATATTAAAGCTATGAAAGCATGTTTTGCCACCTGAATCTTATTAAGTATATAATTACGAACAGTTAAGTAAAAATATCCATTATTAATAAGCAATTTAGCCGTCGAGGTATATTATCTGCATCAGAAAATGATAAAAGGTATATTAAAATAATTTCTATATATAATCAGAACAGGTAAATAAAAATACCCATTATAAATAAGTGATTTAACGGGCTATGGAGATAAGACTCATAGAAGCGTGGAGCGCTCATGCGAACACGCTTCTAATCTTTGAGGCTTATCGCAATGTCCAGTCCGTGTAAACTTATTATAATGGGTATTTTTTATTTAACGTCCGGGTTAATATAACCTAACGTCTGATACTATCTAAAATATGTTGGCTTATTTACCAAGCTGCATATCGTTGTTACCATTGATATTGCACAACTTCATTCTGTTAAAGCATACTTTGGGTAAAAAAGGGTACCGAAATCAATCAGTACCCCATTGCACCAAACTTAATAAAATATGATAAATGACTGAATATCATTTTGTTTTTTACTGAAATACTACCATAAATGTGAGTTGTCAATACTTGAATTGTATTTTTTTAAGTTACAATTACAAAACGCACCTCATAAAAGGTGCGCTCTGCTAAATAAAAAGTATGAAGGATGAAAGTGGGCTGTATATATGTACAAAATTCATATTTTATGGGATTCGTATACAATACGGTTTATATAAAATATGAAGATGGATTTATCTGTCCGACAATCGCATTATAAAGGTTGGTGCAGAACTAAGGTCAAGAACTTTTTTTACTGTTTTTTAACCGGCATATAAATTTTGTAATAATCCACGATTCCATTGCCGTAAGAATTACCGCCCGGCGCTGCATAGATATAGAAAGCATAATAGTATCCCGAATGACCGTAACCGAGTGAGGATGCATGCTTTATCATACCGTCTAAATCGAACTCAATTATTCCGTTGCCATGACCGGGGGCGGTGGTGCTTATACATTCGCAGGGACCAACGAATGGAAGGTTTTCAATGTTGTCATCTACAGGTGCTGTATTTATGAGATTTTCCCAGATGACAAATGACATATAGCGCTGTGTCGGATTATAATCATCGTCAAAATGTGTTTTATAGCCGATATTTCCGAAGGTAAACATCGGAGAACTTATTGCGGCACCCATTTTATGACTTTCGGTATCTGCATTAATTTTTTCCATCATCCTGTAGCATTTAGGCATGACACATAAGGAATAGATGCCTATGTTGGAAGAGAGCTCCCCTAAGGATTTGTTGAGGACTGTCAGCTTCTTTATCTTGGTATGAAGCTGTTCAATCTTTTTGGTGTTTGAATTTATCAGTTCATCAAATGTACTGCGTATGTCAGAAAGTGATGAGGACGTTATGAGAGGCGCTATCTCGGGAATGCTCACGTCTATCTTGCGGTAAAATGCGATGAATATTATCCTCCTTATCAGCTCAACATCGTAATATCTGTAGTTGTTATTATCGTCGCGCTTAGGGCAGATAAGACCTTCCTTTTCATACAGACGTATGGCATCAATGGTGACACCCGTGAACTTTGAGACTTGAGAGATTGTGTATTTTACTTCCATTTCTATCCCTTACAGGTCATGGTGGCAAAACATATGGGCATAATTTACAGGAGTGTACAGCTGTTATGTCTATACATTTCACTTCATTGTCCGAAGCAGGAAGTTCTAAGGACTTCCGGGCTTCTTCCAAAAGTCGCGACATGCATAAATATAACAGCGTGTACACATCTGAATTAAGAAAATATATTTTGCCACCTTGACATGCCGTTAAAAAAATATTTTATGATATTGGTAATTATATATTATGACGATAAAATTGTCCATTAATAAAATATATAATATTTTATAACTTTTCAGCGGAATCTATAGGTGTATTGTCAGCCGGAGCCACTTGCTTCGTACAATGGAGTTAATATGTATGGCTCCGGCTGACAATACACTAAGATACATGAAGTCAATGTTATAAATACTGCAATAAAGGTCTTGTGTACAATCCCCGCATAGTGATAAAATATTAGAAATATAACGCGAAAGTTTTGGAGGAAAGTGAGAAAATATGAATCTTATAGATATAATCGGTCCGGTGATGGTAGGGCCGTCGAGTTCGCATACGGCAGGTGCCGTGAGAATAGGACTCATATCAAGGAGGCTTCTCGGAGAGCCGGTTGCGGACGCAAAGATATATATGCATGGCTCGTTTGCCGCGACAGGTAAGGGGCATGGTACCGACCGCGCACTTGTGGCGGGGCTTCTCGGAATGCAGGTTGATGATGAGAGGATTCCGGTAAGCTTTAAGCTTGCCGCTGGAAGGAAAATGTCCTTTTCTTTCCGGAATGTAGAGCTCATGGATGCACATCCGAATTCGGTCAGGCTTGAACTTACGGGAGTTACAGGGAAGCAGCTGGAGATTGTGGCGGCTTCTGTCGGAGGAGGTCAGATTCAGATATGCGAGATAGATGGTCTTACCGCTAATTTTGCGGGAAATTATCCTACGCTCGTGGTTCACAATCAGGACAGACCGGGGCATGTTATGAGTGTGACGACGCTTCTTGCACACAGGTCAATCAACATAGCGACAATGCAGTTGTTTCGAGACTCAAGAGGCGGATATGCGGTTATGGTTGTGGAGTGCGATCAGGAGATTCCGGCTGAAGCAATCGAATGGCTGCGTCGTCAGGAAGGCATTATTAAGGTAACTTATCTCAGCAGGGAAGGCATGGAGGAAAGTGATGTATAAATCATTGGCAGAGATTGTCGAGACGGGAAAAATGTCGGGAAAGGGTTTCTGGCAGGTTGTGCTCGAGGATGATATAAAAGAGAGAGGCATAACGTTTGATGAGGGTTTCAGGCAGATGAAGGATATGTATCTTGCCATGAAGCAAGCGGATGCGGCGTATGATGACAAGCTTCGTTCGGCGAGCGGTATGGTGGGAACAGACGGCGGAAGACTTGAGGCGGCACGTATTGCCGGCGGAAGCATCTGCGGGAATTTTATGATGAAGGTAATGGAAAAGGCAATAAAGATGGGAGAGTCTAATGCGTGCATGAAGCGTATTGTGGCAGCACCGACGGCAGGTTCATGCGGCGTAATACCTGCTGTTCTCATATCAATGGAGGAGGAGTTCGGCTATTCCGAGGATGAGATAACCAAAGGACTGATTGTGGCAGCGGGAATAGGCGGTGTCATTGCACAGAGAGCATTTCTTGCCGGAGCCGCAGGGGGATGTCAGGCGGAAATAGGTTCAGCGTCTGCGATGGCGGCAGGAGCGGCTGCATGTCTTAAAGGGGCTGATGGTGACAGGATAATCCAGGCGGCGGCTATCGCACTCAAAAATCTGCTGGGGCTTGCCTGTGATCCTGTCGGCGGACTGGTTGAAGTTCCGTGCGTGAAGCGAAACACAATAGGAGCTGTCGGAGCACTCACAGCCGCTGATATGGCACTTGCGGGGGTAGACAGCAAGATTGTTCCCGATGAGGTCATTGATGCAATGCGAAGTATAGGTGTGGCAATGCCGTCTTGCATCAAAGAGACGGGAAACGGAGGACTTGCAGTAACACCTTGTGCAAAGGCGATGATGGAGAAGCTTTCACAGAAGGAAACAGAGACGGAGAACTGCTGATTTAAGGCAGTTCTTTTTATGTAATAGAAACTTCGTTCCTATTACATAAAAAACGCTCCGCGGGGATGCGCACTGCTGCGGCGTATAATGTAGGTGTCGCAAGCGACCTCCGCAGGCGCGAGAATGTGCCAAGGCACATTCTGTGTTCAATTTTTTAAAGTGTTAAGTGATATTGTAACAACCGTAACAAAAAGGTAACAATTTTTAATTTTAATGTAACAAACTTTAAAATATATGTAACATATTTTTTTTCGAAACGTGATACCATATTCTTAGATTAAGCAGTAAAGGGGTGTGCACGGGATTATGGTATTTTCAAGTCTGGAGTTCATTTTTCGATTTCTCCCCATTTTTTTATTGGCATATTTTGCAACACCTGCAAAGTACAGGAACGCCGTGCTTACTGTCGGAAGCCTTGTGTTTTACGCTGTCGGCGAACCCGTCTATGTGTTTCTTATGATAGCGTCGATTGCTGCAAATTATTTTCTGGCACTTGGAATTGCAAAGTACCGTGGCAGAAATAGCGGAAGGCTTCTGCTCATGCTTGCCGTCCTGATAGATTTCGGAGGCCTGTTTTTCTTCAAATATCTTGGTTTTTTTACAAGAAATATATGTGCATTAATCGGGAGAAACGCACCTGGGATCAATGTGGTTCTGCCGCTTGGAATAAGCTTTTATACGTTCCAGATAATGTCCTATGTGATTGATGTGTACCGCGGAAAGTACAGTGTGTGCCGAAGCTTTACGGAGGTTGCCGCGTATATAAGCATGTTTCCGCAGTTGATTGCCGGACCGATAGTGAGCTTTGACGAGGTAAGACCGCAGCTTGAGAAAAGACGGGTTACGGTTAAAAATATCGAGTGGGGCATAATGCTTTTTGTTGTAGGTCTGGTGTACAAGGTGCTGTTTGCCAACAAGATTGCTTCGCTCTGGAATGATGTCATGACTGTGGGAGTGATGGGAGCCGACACGGCACTTGTGTGGCTTGGTGCGTGGGGGTATGCGATGCAGATATATTTTGACTTCTTCGGATATTCGCTCATGGCGATGGGAATAGGAAAGCTTTTGGGATTTAATTTTCCCGGCAACTTTTTGAGCCCCTACTGTGCGGTTTCAGTGACGGATTTCTGGCGCAGATGGCATATAACGCTTGGGCGGTGGTTCAGAGAGTATGTGTATATACCTCTCGGCGGCAACAAAAAGGGCAGGGCGAGGATGGTGCTTAATACATTTGTGGTATGGCTTCTCACGGGACTGTGGCATGGAGCGGCGTGGAACTTCATAATATGGGGAATGTTTTTCTTCGTGTTAATTACAGCGGAAAAATTTTTGTACGGAAAGCTTCTCGAACGGCACAGGGTTGTCGGACACATCTATATGATGCTCATAATTCCGTTTTCATGGGTGATTTTTAATATCACGGATTTGGGAGAGTTAAAGCTTTACCTGTGCAGGATGCTCGGCGGAATAGGGCTTCCGGCGGCACTCGGAGATGCGGTGGGAAAGTCTGTGAGTCTCATGGGGAGATACTGGTGGCTACTTATTATATGTGCTGTGTGCTCGACACCGATTCCGATGAAGCTTATCACAAAGCATCGCAACAGCATTGTGGTAAAAATAGTTCTGCTTTTGTTGTTCTGGCTGTGTGTGTACCAGCTTTCAATTCAGAAGAGCAATCCGTTTTTGTATTTCAGATTTTAGTAAAATTGAGCGGTGTGTGGTTCAGCTTTAATAACGGGATGGAGGAAAATTTATGGCGGGAAGGGTTATAAAACAAGGTACATTTACATGTATGTTACTACTGTCGATATTGTTAGTCTATGCGGTTTCGATAGCGGGAGTGCAGGCAGGAAGATCGAAGAAGGATATATCATGGGCACACCCGTTATTTGTGGCACTGTTTAATCGTGAATATGTGTCGGTGCCTGATGCGGGAGATGCAGAGAATGCGGTTGTAGAGAATGCGGGTATTGCGGCTGCACCGACGGAGGAGATGCAGAAAGTGACAGAGACGGCAGGAACGTCGAACTATGGAAATACGTCTGATGCATTGGAGAAGGCGGAGAGCTTCACCGAAGCTAATGAGAATATGGAGGATGATGCCGATTCGGACAGCATGGAATTCGGAGGGATGTATGTGAACGATGTAGTGGAGGGAGCGTCGCATGATGTCGATTCGGATGAAGCTGAGAACGTAATTGGCGCTGCGTATGAGGCAGAGAGCCGAAGTCCTGGTGCTGTTGAGTATGCAAAGAGGGATATGCGCTATGCGAGGTCGCGCTACTACAATGACAGCGACATAATCGCACTTTCTTCCAAGCTTGACTATGTGCAGGTTGACAATGAGTATTTTACGGATGCGTGTTTTATAGGGGATTCGCGTATTGAGGGACTGTACTTTTACGGAGGGCTCAAGGAGGCTGATTATTTTTACAAGCCGGGTACGACAGTGTATGATATGATGGACAGCAGTCTTTCGTGCAACGGTTCGGCGGCATCGTACATTGATGTTCAGACAGCACTATCACAGAGACGGTACGGAAAAATATTTATCATGGTCGGTGTAAATGAGCTGGGCGATAAGACGCCTGAGGAGTATGCACAGGCTTATGCCAATAATATAGAAAGAATAAGAGAGCTTCAGCCGGATGCTTCCATATTTATAATGGGAATGATGCATGTCACGACGGGGTACTCGGACGCGAGCGATGTGTTCAACAACGATAATATTGACAACCGCAACACGGCAGTGGCGGGGCTTGCTGATGGTGAGATGGTATTTTATCTTGATATGAATGAGTGCGTGGGTGATGAGTGTGGAGGCGTGAGAGAGGAGTACAGCTATGACGGAGTTCATCTCAAGGCTGAATATTATAAGCTCTGGACAGAATGGATGAAAGCACATGGCATAAATAAGTTAATAAAATAAGGTGGTAAAGAAAATGTGGAATTTTATTTAATTATCTAAAATTTTTTATTGCGTCCGCTTTACTTTTGCTATATAATACATTAACAGAGCAAAGTGAGAAAAGTTTTGTCATGAATCAGCTCAAGCTAACATTACTTTCAGGAGGTTTTATTTTATGTCATACGTTGATGAAGTACTTGCAAAAGTTAAAGAGAAAAACGCATCTGAGCCGGAATTTCTTCAGGCTGTAACAGAGGTTCTTGATTCATTAAGACCTGTTATCGATGCAAATGAGGAACTCTATAAGAAGAATGCAATCCTTGAGAGAATTACTGAGCCGGATCGTCAGATTATGTTCCGTGTACCATGGGTAGACGACAATGGACAGGTTCAGGTTAACAGAGGTTTCCGTGTACAGTTCAATAATGCTATCGGACCATACAAGGGCGGCTTAAGACTTCATCCGTCTGTTAACTTGGGAATTATCAAGTTCCTTGGTTTTGAGCAGGTATTTAAGAACTCTCTTACAACACTTCCTATCGGTGGCGGCAAGGGTGGTTCCGACTTTGATCCTAAGGGCAAGTCAGACAGAGAGATTATGGCATTCTGCCAGAGCTTCATGACAGAGCTTTACAAGTATATCGGTGCAGATGTGGATGTACCGGCAGGTGATATCGGTACAGGTGCAAGAGAGATTGGCTTTATGTTTGGTCAGTACAAGAGAATCCGTGGCTGTTATGAGGGTGTGCTCACAGGTAAGGGACTTTCCTATGGCGGTTCACTTGCACGTACACAGGCTACAGGATATGGCCTTTTATATCTGACAAACGCACTTCTCAAGGATCACGGCATCGACATCGCAGGCAAGACATGTGCTGTATCAGGTTCAGGTAATGTTGCAATCTACGCTATTGAGAAGGCACATCAGCTCGGAGCTAAGGTTGTCACATGTTCTGATTCTACAGGCTGGATTTATGATCCGGAAGGAATTGATGTTGCACTTCTTAAGGAGGTTAAGGAGGTTAAGCGTGCCCGTCTTACAGAGTATGCGGCGGCACGTCCTTCAGCAGAGTATCATGAGAAGAAGAACGGTGAGCACGGTGTATGGCAGTACAAGGTAGATTTAGCTCTTCCATGTGCAACACAGAACGAGCTCAACCTTGACGATGCTAAGATGCTTGTAGCTAATGGCGTTACATCTGTTACAGAGGGAGCCAACATGCCTACAACTCTTGAGGCTACCAAGTACTTACAGGCTAACGGCGTACTGTTCGTAGGTGGCAAGGCTGCCAACGCAGGCGGTGTTGCGACATCCGCTTTGGAGATGAGTCAGAACTCTGAAAGACTTTCATGGACATTCGATGAAGTTGACGGCAAGCTCAAGGGCATTATGGAGACAATCTACGCTAACATCAGTGATGCTGCTAAGAGATACAATGCGACAGTCGGCGGAAAGACAGACTATGTTGCAGGCGCCAACATTGCAGGCTTCGAGAAGGTTGTCGATGCTATGCTTGCACAGGGTGTATACTAAATTGTGCACTTACAATATAATGCTGATAACAGATAAATGATTATATGAGTGCTCCGGAAACGAGATTTTCGGAGCACTTTTTAATGCAATTTTATTTTAATCATATTTTCATGCGATAAATTATGTGTTAAGATAATAATATTATATACATTAACATCTACGGAGAAAAAACAATGCGCGAAAGAATAGATTATGCGATAAAGACTTTAAGACCTATAGGAAGGAACCTGTTTATACTGTTAAAGTGGCTGGCACTTGCAACACTTGTCGGGCTTGTGGCGGGCGGCGTGAGTACGCTTTTTGCCAAGGCAATGACGGTTGTCACGACATTCAGGATGGCGCACACATGGCTCATTCTGCTTCTTCCTGTCGGCGGAATCGTGATTGTGACGGTGTACAAGCTTCTGCACAATGAGAACGATAAGGGAACGAATCTTATACTTGCGGGAATACATTCGGGCGGCGAGGTTCCGTCAAGGGTTGCACCGCTCATCATTTTTTCAACGGTAGTCAGCCACTTTTTCGGTGCGTCCGTGGGACGTGAGGGGGCAGCACTGCAGCTCGGAGGAAGCCTCGGAAATCTGATCGGAAGGATTGTAAGGCTTGATGAGCAGGACAGAAAAGTGATGATAATGTGCGGCATGAGCGCCGCCTTTGCGGCACTGTTCGGAACTCCGATGGCTGCGGCAATATTCGCGATAGAGGTTGTGCAGGTTGGAATTATGTACTATGCGGCACTTGTGCCATGTATTTTTGCAGCACTTGTAGCGAGCAATTTCTCGGCGAGCATGGGAATTAACCCGGAAGCCTTTGTCATAAAAGAAATTCCTGATATAACTATTCTCAATATGGGGAGAACGGTGCTTCTTGCCATAATATGTGCGGGTGTGAGCGTTGTGTTCTGCATGATGCTTTACAATGCGGGCAAATATTTTAAAAAGTATATAAAGAATCAATACCTTAGAATAATTGCGGGAAGCGCACTTATAATTCTTATAACGATAATTTTGGGAACTGATGACTACATGGGTGCGGGAATGAACGTGATTGAGCGTGCCATAGAGGGGGAGGCTGCGCCGGCGGCATTTTTGCTCAAAATGCTTTTGACGGCACTTGCGATAGGCTGCGGCTTCAAGGGTGGTGAGATTGTACCGACCTTCTTTGTCGGTGCGACGCTCGGCTGTGTGGTCGGTCAGCTTATAGGGCTTCCTGCCTCGGCGGCAGCGGCGGTCGGAATGGTAGGAATGTTCTGCTGCGTGACGAACTGCCCGGTTGCGTCGATGCTTATTGCGTTTGAGTTGTTCGGATATGAGGCTGCTCCGTTTTTTCTTGTGTGCAATGCGGTGGGGTATCTTATGAGCGGATACTATGGGCTGTACAGTGAACAGACCTTCACCGGCTCGAAGTACAAGTTTGACAGCTGGAAGGGGAGCGCACATTAATTGGCACCATATATATCCGGAAGGGGGCATACAGCATGAGAATTGTTTCGTTATCAATCAGGAATTTTAAGTCCATAAGGAGCATTGAGATAAACGACATCGAGAGCGCGTTCATCGTTGTCGGGAAGAATAGTGTTGGTAAGACGGTCATACTGGACGCGATAAGGGCGGTTGCGGGGCAGTATACCGTCAAGAAGCAGGACTTCAACACTGCGGGGAGCAATATTGAGATTGGGGTGAGGCTTGAGCTTACACAGGCAGACCTGACGCTGCTTAACAGGTATGGTGTGGTGAGCCACTACAAGAGGTATTCGGCGTGGGAGAAGGATTTCAGGGCAAAGCTGCCGTCCTATGTGAAGGAACAGCAGGACAGTGAGGGAGTGTTGTCTTTTACTTTTATCGCAAACGCGGAGGGGAAAATCCGCTATTTCGACGGAGTTAAGAAGGACAACAGGCACATCCCGGAGGTGTTTCCTACACTGCATTTCATATCGCATGACAGGGAGCTTGAGGCGTTGCAGCGGGATATTTTTCTAGGCAGTAAGGAGCTTAAGCTTCTCTCAGACGGGAACTGCATGTTCGATGCGGGAAAGAAGTGTGATAACTGCTTTCAGTGCATAGGAATGATTGAGAACAAGAAGGCTTCGGAACTAAGTATCTTTGAGGCGGCAAGACTCTTTCAATATAAGCTCACAAGGCTTGACATGCAGAACTTTTTGGAGAGGCTTAACAATAATTTTATCAAGAACGGCGGGCGTGACAGGCTGTGCCTCAAGGTCGACGATGAGCTTATGAAGAATGCAATTCCACAGGTATATGTCGAGAATGAGACGCAGGGCTTTACAAATACCATATCTGAGATGGGTGAGGGCTTAAAAAGCATGTATATTCTCTCGCTTTTAGAGACTTATGCCGATGATGAGGACAGAGTTCCGTGCATTATCATGATTGAGGATCCGGAGAGCTATCTGCACCCGCAGCTACAGAAGAATGCCGGCGAGATTTTGTATAAGTTATCGAAGAAAAATCAGGTGATTTTCTCAACGCACTCGCCGAATATGATTTTCAACTTTAATTCAAGACAGATTAAGCAGGTGTACATGGATAATGAGGGATATACACAGGTGAGGGAGAAACCGGATATAGACCGCATTCTCAGTGACCTCGGCTACTCGGCGAACGACCTTATGAACGTGAGCTTTGTATTTTTCGTCGAGGGGAAGCAGGATGAGAGCAGACTTCCGCTGCTTCTTAGAAAGTATTACAGTGAAACCTATGATGAGGACGGCCAGCTTAGGAGAGTTGCAATTATAGCGACCAACAGCTGCACCAACATAAAGACATATGCAAATCTCAAATACATCAACAAGATTTATATAAAAGACCAGTTCCTCATGATACGTGACGGTGATGCCAAGGATGCAGATGAGTTAAAAAGGCAGCTCTGCGGTTATTATAGGAACAGGGCACAGGAGGATAAGGGGAATCTTCCGAGAGTCACGGAGAAGAATGTACTCATTTTAAAATATTATTCTTTTGAAAATTATTTTTTGCAGCCTGAGATTATGGCAAAAATCGGTGTTGTTAAGAGCGTCGACCAATTTTATGATATTCTCTACTTAAAGTACAATGAGTATCTTTACAGGCTTGGAAGCATGAAGCGAATGTGTGAAAAGCTTGGAATAGAGATAAGGAGCAGGCAGGATATTGTGGACAATATGGAGAATATCAGAATCTATGTCAGAGGACACAATCTGTACGATATATTCTACGGACGCTACAAAGGTGAGAAGGAGAGGATGATACTCAACAGATATATTGAGGAGGCTCCGAGGGACACATTCAAGGACATTTTAGATGCAGTTGACAGCTTTGTCTATTTTGAGAATAAAAAAACTGACAGTGCGGAAGCTTAACCGCGCTGTCAGCAATCTGTTTTGCAGGTTTATTTCAAACCAAATCACATAAGATGAAGTTTCTTTGCGACGCGTCCGATTCGCATTCCCATAGGAAAATCGGGAAGGTCGCTCTCGGTAAGACCGCCAAGAAGCAGTATAAGAACAAAGTATACGACGACGGCAACAACGATGGATAAAAGACATGCAATCACGTTAGAGTGAACCGTTGCATAGCCGACACGGTATATCAGGTATGCACAGGCACCCATGACTGCGCTTGCGATGGCAGGAACGATGAAGGTTGTCCTGTACTCCTGATGATAATGTATGTGGCGCTCGACGCTTATGGCGTTAAGAACGCATACGACAAGCGGGTAGGTCACGTTGCCGATGACGAGCGAGTATATGCCGAGCTTCGTGAATTTAAGCAGTATAAAAATAAGAACCACATGTATTACAAGAGATATTGCGGCATGCTGTACGGGCTTGCGCATGAGGTTGATTCCCTGAAGTGCGGCGTTCGTAACTGTTGACAACGCGTAGAATATAACGGCGACACTTCCCGCTGCTAAAAGATAGCCTCCAAGCTTATAGTCTGATGAAGGGAACAGCATACGGACTATAGGACTGCCGAGGGCTGTGAGCCCGAAGGCACAAGGAAATGCGATAATCATGTTGACCTTGATTGATACTGCAATCTTTTTCTTCATGCCATGCTTATCACCCTTGGTAAAAGCGGCGACAAGTGTAGGAATGAGCGATGAAGCCATTGCCGATGCGATGGCGATAGGGACATTCACAAGCAGCTTGTACTTGGTGCTGTATACGCCGTACAGTGTGGATACGCTGTCACCTGTGGCAAGCTTAGAGAACATCATGCTGTCGATAACGCCGCTAAGTTGATACACCGTCTGTCCGAGAATAACAGGGATGATGGTTGCAATCAGCATCTTGTAAATTTCAAAGTAGGTTGTATCGTCCACGCTTTTGTCACGACGCAGCTGCGAATTGACGGTGGGACGATATATAATATATATAAACACGAGAAAGAAAAGTCCTGTTGCGGCACCTAAAAGTGTACCCATGGTAGAGCCGGCTGCACCCCATCCGGCGGCGACCTCTGACTCGGCATGTCCGCGGATAAATGACCATGCAAAGAATATACTTCCGGCAGCATTTACAATCTGTTCAAGCACCTGTGATATCGCGGTTGGTATCATGGTCTTTCTTGCTTGGAAGAAGCCTCTGAGTGTTCCTAACAGAGCAACGACGAAGATGGTTATTGCAAGAACTCTGAGAGGAATCGATATTCCGGTAAAATTGCTGTAGAAATGCTTTTCAATAAAGCCTGCACCGAAGAAGATAAGCAGTGCCATGATTCCTCCTGAGATGCAGGAGAATATAAATGATGCCGCGAATATCTTTTTTCCGGTTCTATAGTTTTTATTTGCAAGCTGTGCTGACAAAAGCTTAGATACCGCAAGCGGAAGACTGTATGATGAAAGGATAAGGGCGAGGTTGTATATTTCATAAGCGGCACCGTAGATACCGTTGCCCTCGTCGCCGATAATATTGGCAACAGGAATGCGGTAGACGATACCTATCATTCGTACTATAATTGATGCCATGGCAAGTATTGTGCCCTGGCGGATAAAGTTGGTTTTACGATTTTCCGGCATAAAGGGAACTCCTTAAATGTAATAAAGCATTGTAATGCGCAAATATAATATAACCTTTTGTGTGAAATTTGGCAACGGAAGATTTATAAAATAAAATGCGAAGCATTGATTTTATATGAGCAGGTAGCAAAGCGGATTGCGAATATCATTGACTGAATATATATGACGATGAGGAGGAAAAACAGGTATGAAATTTGTTCATTGCGCCGATGTACATATCGGCATGGAATTTGCATTAAATAAGCTTAAGAGCAGACAGAGAAAGGCGGAAATACTTCAAAGCTTTTTAAGTCTTGTCGAGTATTGTCGTGACGAGGCAGTTGATATTCTGCTTATAGCGGGGGATTTGTTTGACAATGAGAATGTTGACGCGGCGGTTGTAGAGCAGGTAAAGAGCGCACTCGGAAGTATACCGCAGACCGATGTATATGTAGCACCCGGCAACCATGATGCGTATACCATCACATCCCCTTACAGGGACGAGGGCTGGAGTGATAACGTAACAATTTTTAACGGAACACCGAGAGTGATTGAGCGTGCGGATAAGGGGTACCGTATATGGGGGTGTGGATTTGAGAGCTGCTTTGTGATGAACAGGCTTCTCATGGGTGTGAGACTTCCAAAGGATGAACTTGTCAATATAGGAATACTTCACGGTCAGCTTGTCGGGAAGAACGGAAAGAGTGAGTACGACGCCATAACGGATTCGGATATCGAAAAGAGCGGCATTGATTATCTCGCGCTTGGACATGTTCACAAGCAGATGGGAGTTCAGAGAATCGGGGATACGCTGTATGCATATTCGGGAACAACAGAAGGGCAGGGCTTTGACGAGGAAGGCATACGGGGGTTCTATACAGGGGAGCTTTCTAAGCAGCTGCTTGGCAGGCATGAGCTGATAGCCGAGTATGTCAGTACATCGAGAAGACGGTATTATCATGTTAATGTGGATGTCACGGGTGCACTTAACAGAGCACAGGTTGTTGACAGAATATGCAGTGCGGCGCAGAGCGTGACTGAGGACGATGAATTTGCTGTACTTCTCACCGAAAACAGAGCCGAGGATAATCTCTACAAAGTGACGCTGACCGGGGACATAAGCGAGGAGGCGGCAGTCTCGGTTGATGAGCTGTCGGCACAGCTTTTCGGAAAATTTTATTATATAAGGCTCAGAGATAATACAAGACTTTTAATTGATTATGAGGAGCTTGCAAAAGAAAACTCACTAAAGGGAATGTACACTGCAAGGATGCTTGACAATATCAGAATACAGGAGCAGACCGGCAATGAAAAAGGTGTGGCACTGTATCGGAAGGCACTCGAGCTTGGAATAAGGGCATTTGAAGGGGAGGTGGGAGTAGATGAAAATTGACAGCATCAATATAGAAAGCTTCGGCGGACTTAAGAATTTCAGGCTCGATTTTTGTGACGGAATGAATATCATACATGGCGATAATGAGGCGGGAAAATCAACCATCATGGCGTTTATCGAGATGATGTTCTATGGAAGAACAGCTCAGGAGAAAAGCTCTGATATAAGCAAGAGCCTGAGAAAAAAATATACACCGTGGGATGGCTCGGCGATGTGCGGGGAGCTTGAATTTACATGCGCTGAGAGAAGCTATCGTATACGCAAGGTGTTTAAAAAGACAATAAAAACCGATGACGTGAAGCTCTACGATGCACAGACAGGGCAGGAGATAGAGTTAGGACGCGATGAGGAGATAGGACACAGATTCTTCGGGATAGATGTCGGGAGCTTTGAAAAAAGCGTGTTTATAAGCGGCTTTGGCGGTTTTACCAACAATGGACAGACGAATGAGGACATTGCCGTTAAGCTGTCGAATCTTGTGACTACGATGGATGAGAATGTGTCACAGTCTAAGGTTGTCGGGAGGCTGACAAAGGCAAAGGAGCTTTTGCGCTCAAAGAGCGGAAGCAGGGGAATGCTTATCGAGCTTGATGAGCAGAAGAAAAATGTTAAGGATGAACTTACAAGAACGCAGGAGCTGATAGAGAGGCAGACGGAGTATCAGGCGGAAAAGGGAAGACTTGATGAGAGACTTACAGAAGCCGTAAATCAAAAGGAAGTGCTTAAAAAGCTTGAGAGAAAGGCGGCACTTGAGGCTGAAAAATTGAATATAAATGCTGAAAACGACAGACTGAGAGCTGATATGGGACAGCTTAAGGTGTTAAAGGAGGAGGGAATAAGACTTTTTAAGGAGAGAGATTTATTCAGGGGAAAAAATTACAGTTACGATACTGCCTCCGAGTACATCAATCATGCGGACGAACTAAATCATGCGGCGAGTGCTAAGAGAGCACAGGCTGAGGAACTTAAGGGAAAACTCACCAAAGGGGATGTCATAGACCGAAAGGATGTAAGCGAAGCGGCGGCGCTCGAGGCTAAAAAGGAGAAACTTATGCTCCTTAATGAACGTATCAGCAGTGCATATAAGCCGGCTTACGATGAAAAAAAAGCTGCCGAGAAGGCAGAAGCTGACGGACGAAAAGTGCTTGAGGGAATAAAGGACATTCCTAAGACCAATCTTATCATAAGTGCAGTAGCTATGCTTGCGGCAGTTGTATTTGCGGTTCTTACATTCACGGTATCAAAATTCTTTCTCATAGGAGCATTTTTGACGGCGGGTGCGGGTGCTTTGCTGTTTGGCAGATATAAAAGGCAGACTGAGGAGCACGACGGACAAGTGGCACAGGGAAAGGAAATTGCTGAACGACTTTCAAAAGAAAGCCGCATAAGAAACAATAATTTTGAGCGTGAGAAGGAGAGACTTTTTGACAGAGGTGCATGGATTTATCCGGACATCAACTGTGATTATGAGACAATAACGAGAGAAAATCTCAGACAGTGCTGTGTTGAGCTTGAAAGTATATATCAGCGCTATGGAGTTAAGGATAAGGACGAGCTTAATGACTTATTTGAGAAAAATGAGGAGGCGGCACTTAATCAGAGAATGTACGAGAATGCCGTGAAGGAGCTTGAGCAGGATAATGCAGCGTATGCTGAGTATGCAGGTGAAGATAATCCTGAGGAGGTCAGAAGAAAATATACCGAGCTTCGCGATAAGCTGTCAACATATGCGGGCAGGCTTAAAGGAAAAGAAATTGATGAAGAGAACGCAGAGGCCGAGCTTGATGGGAGAATAAAAAAAATTGAGACGGAGCTTGGAGAAAATGATGTCAGACTTGCGGAAATCGACGTGGAAGTTGATGGTTTTACAGGAATAGAGAATACCGGGATGTCGATTGAGGAGGTTGATGCGCTTATTGAAGATATAAGAGGACAGCAGATGGAACTCCTTTCATTGATGCAGAACCCGGAACATGACGAGAACGAGCTTAAAAGGACACTCTCGGAATTGTCTGAGGAGTATAATGTCAAGAAGGAGCTGTATGATGCTTTGGTGATTGCAGAGGAGAATATGCAGGCGGCAGTCGATGATATAAGCAGAAGCTTCGGACCTGTTCTCAATGAAAAGACGGCAGAGATTTTTAACAGGCTCACAGGCGGCAGATATGATAAGGTTATGGTTGATAAAGAGTATTCCATACAGGCTAAGCAGAAGGATGGAGTATACCATGAGTGGAAGTTCCTGAGCAGTGGAACGACCGACCAGGCATATCTCGCTTTAAGGCTTGCCATGACCGAACTTATAACGGAGAATGGTGAGAAACTCCCTCTGATGCTCGACGATATTCTTCTGCAGTATGATGAGAAACGAATGAAGCATGCTCTTGAGTTTCTTGGGGAGTATGCCAAGGATTCACAGATACTTTTCTTTACATGTAAAAGAATGTCAGGGGAGAAGGTTATAGAGCTCTGACTCCGGCGATAATATGAATTTATAGACGAGAGGAACAATATGATGAACAATTTTTCGGTGTACGAACTGCTGTGGCTGTTTTTTATCTATTCATTTTTGGGTTGGCTGTTTGAGACAACCTATGCGGCATTAAGACAGAAGCATTTTGTCAATAGAGGCCTTGTCAGCGGACCGCTGTGCATTGTGTACGGAATCGGTGCGGTGTTAATGACAGTGGGTCTGCAGGAGCTTACGGGGGTGTGGCTTTTCATCTTTGCGACGGTGTATGCGGCGGCAACAGAGTTTGCAGCGGGAAAGATAATTGAGAGGGTGTATCACGAAAGATGGTGGAATTACAGTAACATTAAATGGAATCTTGATGGATATATATGCGTTCCGTTCTCACTCATCAAGGGTGCATTGGGATTCGTGGTTGTCAGATTCGGAAACAGGCAGTTGTTAAACCTCGTGAACAGGCTTCCGCAGCTCTTGGTTCATATAGTTTTGATAGTATTTATTGCGATGCTCTGTGTCGATGTCATTGCCTCATATATTCTTGCAAAGGGCAAAAGCAGACACCCTGAGAGATGGGAGGAGGCAAATGACGCGATAGCCTCCGTAGGACTCAGGATGGCGAGAGCAATTGACCGAGGAATGCAGAGGCGGATACATAAGGCGTATCCGAAGGCTGCCAAGGTAGAGACGGCACTGAGAGATAAGACCGTGTTTGCACAGGGCTGTGACTTCTATAAGGTGGTAATGCTTTTCTTTATAGGCGCTTTTCTTGGAGATATAACGGAAACCATATTCTGCCGGATAACTGCCGGAGTATGGATGAGTCGAAGCAGTGTGGTATGGGGACCGTTCAGTATTGTCTGGGGACTTGCGATAGCGGCAGCCACCTCAATGTTGTATAAATACCGTAATAAGAGCGATGGCTTTCTGTTCATGGTCGGCACACTCCTTGGAGGTGCTTACGAGTATCTTTGCAGCGTGTTCACGGAGATTGTGTTTGGAAAAGTGTTCTGGGATTACAGCAAAATCCCTTTTAATCTTGGAGGAAGAATCAATCTTCTGTACTGCTTCTTCTGGGGAATAGCAGCGGTTGTGTGGTTCAAGCTGATATATCCGAAGATATCGGCACTTATTGAGAAGATACCTGTTTTGGCTGGCAAGATTGCAACGTGGCTTCTCATCGTATTTATGCTGTGCAACATGGTTGTGTCGGGGCTTGCCCTTATAAGGTATGATGAGAGAGAAAAAGGCGTGGAAGCGACAGCCAAATGGCAGGTGTGGATGGACGAGCATTATGATGATGCCGTGATGGAAAAGATATATCCTAATGCCAAGACAGTCAAATAGTATGTCTTGTTTTATGAAAATGTAATATCTGTTTTGGCAGGAATGTGGTATACTTATACTATATTCAGAAAATTTAAGGCAGAACAGACATGAATGTAGAATGTATCTGCGGAAATGGAGGAGAATATGAATTTATTTGAAAAAATCCGTAAGGATGTTGTGTGGTCATCAATCGCATATCTGATACTTGGTTTTGTGCTTCTCATCAAGCCGGGAACGGCACTTGTAACGGTAGTGCATATTCTTGCGATTGTAGCGGCAGTCATGGGTGTTGTATCGCTTGTATCGTATTTTAAGGACAAGTACGGCGTCGGAAACGGCGGAGTCATTAAAGGAATAGTTTATTTTGTCATTGCGGCATTCCTGTACTTCGGAGCAGGAGTTATCATATCAATTGTACCGTTTATATTGGGAATATTGATTGTCATAAGCGGAATCGTCAAGCTTCAGGAGGCACTTGACATGATGAAATACAGAGCGGACGGAAGTATAACAGTACTTGTAATCTCCGTACTGAGTCTTGTTTTTGGCGTGCTGATTCTTATCAATCCGTTCGGAACAGCGGAACTTTTGTTCAGAATAATCGGTATTGCGCTTATATACAACGGAGTATCTGACCTGCTCACGGTATTTTATTTTTCTAAAAAAACAAGATATTAATTGAGAAAATACTTGAACCTAAACCTGACTTTAGTGTTATACTTCTATGGAGCATGAGGGGAAAGCTTGGGAGGAGATAATTTATGAATAATGTAAAAAAAATAGCCGTTACGGCGATGCTGTTTGCGGTGGGAATTGTGCTTCCGTTTATTACGGGACAGATACCTGCAATAGGAAGAATGCTTCTTCCGATGCACATTCCGGTGCTTCTGTGCGGATTTATCGTCGGCTGGCAGTACGGTGCAGCTATAGGATTTTTACTTCCGATTGTGAGAAGCCTGTTATTCGGAATGCCGCCTATATATCCGACAGCACTTGCGATGGCCTTCGAGATGGCTATGTACGGCTTTATGAGCGGCTTTTTGTACAGCCATGCAAAGTGGCAGTGTACTAAGATGCTATATATCTCTCTTGTGGCAGCAATGCTTGCGGGAAGATTGGTATGGGCTGTTGCTATGGTAGTGCTTCTCGGAGTCGGTGGGAATGTGTTCACATGGAATGCATTCATTTCCGGAGCATTTTTAAATGCAGTACCGGGAATTGTTGTGCAGTTAATTCTTATTCCTGCAATAATGGTTGCATTAAAGCGTGCCAAGGTTGTTCCCTTCAGTATAGGAAACGAGAACAAGGAGACAGCTTCACGCAAGGTCGCACAGAAATAGCGGATTGATATGAATGATTCGGTAAAAGATATAATTTTACAGCTTAAAGCGGCTGAAAAAAATTACGGGCGCATACTGCTTGTGATAGACGGCAGATGCGGTGCGGGAAAGACAACCTTGGCATCGCGGATAAGTGAAAAGCTTACCTGCAATGTATTTCATATGGATGATTTTTATCTTCCGGCAGCAGAGCAGACCGATGAAAGGATGAAGGAGCCGGGCGGAAATATCAGCTTTGGCAGATTTCTGTCCGAGATAATCATGCCGATTGAAAACGGCGCTGATATCGCGTACAGGCCGTTTGTGTGCTGCATTCAGGATTACGAGGACACTCAGATAATGCCGGCTCGAAATATCAATATAATAGAAGGTACATATTCGTGCCATCCGAAGCTTCGCGGAGCGTATGAAAGGCTGTGCGGGACTGAAGATGATATAGGTTCAATGAGGCTTATCAGGATATTTCTTGACATTGACTGCAGAAAACAGATTGAGCGGCTCAGAACACGCGTCGGAGAACAGAGACTTAAGATGTTTGAGGACAAATGGATTCCGAGAGAAGAAGAATACTTTAAGCTATGCTCGGTCAGAGAGTATTGCAAAAATGTAATATGGGAGTGGGAAAGATGAATATTCGCAGGGCTGAGAAAAAAGATATTGACAGGATAAACGAGCTTTTAGGGCAGGTGCTTGAGATTCATGCACAGATAAGACCGGATATATTTATACCCGGCACGACAAAGTACACGAATGAAGAGCTTACCGTGATGCTCGCAGATGACGATAAACCTATATATGTCGCCGTCAATGAGGCGGACAAGGTCTTAGGCTATGCTTTCTGTGCGATAAAGAATCAGCCTTTTTCCAACAATATGGTTCAGTTTAAGTCGTTGTTCATAGACGACCTGTGTGTGGATGCCGACACAAGAGGAATGCATGTCGGAAGTGCACTCTTTGAACATGTCAAGGCGGAGGCAGAGCGGCTCGGCTGCTATGAGGTGACGCTCAATGTGTGGGAGGGCAACGATAGTGCAAGACATTTCTATGAGAAGATGGGCTTGAAGCCTAAGGAAACCATGATGGAGTATATTCTCTGAAAATTTTTCAAAAAACTTCTTGACCTTACAGGGCACTGTAATGGTGTAATTGCTCTGTAAGGAGGAGACGATATGACAATCAAAGAATTTTCAAAGCTGTGTAATTGTACAACGCAGACATTAAGATATTACGATCACGTCAATCTGCTGAAGCCGGCGAAAGTGGATGACTGGACGGGATACCGCTATTATTCCGAGGAGCAGGCACTTTTGTATGTGAAAATCAAGAGCTTTCAGGAGGCGGACTTCACAATAGAGGAGATAAAAAGCCTGCTCGACAAGGGCGATGGGCAAATTTATGCCGCTTTTGAGGAAAAAATAGCCGCGCAGGAGGAAAAACTCAACAAAATCAGACAAATACAACAGTCATATCGCATTGAAGTCATGAATATGGAGAAAGCAGTCGAGCAGTTCGTTGAGAGGATGAATGAGGATGCAAGACAGTACAATCCGACAGAGGAGTTCGGAATTGACAAGGAGTATTATGAGAAGCTGCTTGTCAGGTTCAACGACATGATTCACAATGCTTCGTACATCAAAGAGACACATGGCGCTGCTGTATCGGAGCCTGTATTTGAGTACAGCCGTTACCGGGATGAGGACACTGCCGAGGATGAGAACAGGGATATGGAAGAACAGGACGAGATATCACCGCTTCAGAATCCGAATTACACCATAACCGACGAGTATCATAATTGGAACTATATAAAAGAAATAATTGATAATTTCTCAGGACTTGAGGAGAACACAGAGTATAACTTCTATCTCGAAGTTGAAGGCAAAAAAGGCAATAATCTCATATTCTGCTTTATACTGATGCAGCTTGCAGAGGACAAGAACCAAGGAAAGAAGCTTATTACTCCATCCTGCAATATGAGCCCGTCGACGGATGGAAAGAATCACCTATATATCCTTAAAAGAAAATAAAAATCCATGGTATTTAACACGATTTAATGGACTATGAAGCTTATCGCAATGTTTAGTCCATGTAAGTGGTAAATACCATGGATTTTTAATTTGACGTTCGTTATTATTCTTTATAAATTATAATTCTTTATCCTGCTCCTGCTTTGCAAGTGCCGCCTCTATGAATCCACGGAACAGCGGATGCGGTCTGTTAGGACGTGACTTGAACTCAGGGTGCGCCTGTGTTCCGATGAACCATGGATGGTCTTTTAATTCAACCATCTCCACTATTCTTCCGTCAGGAGATATTCCTGAGAGCAGCATGCCGTTTTCGGTGAGTACGGTACGGAAATCATTGTTGACCTCATATCTGTGGCGGTGCCTTTCGTGGATTTCTTTACTGCCATAGAGAGCATAAGCCTTAGAGCTATCGTCAAGGATACAAGGATATGACCCCAGTCTTAAGGTTCCGCCGATGTCGTCGATTCCCTCCTGATCAGGCATGAGATGAATGACAGGATGTGTGGTGCCCGGAAGGAATTCCACACTGTGGGCATCATTGTAACCGATAACGTCTCTTGTAAATTCAACTATTGTGAGCTGCATTCCGAGGCAGAGACCGAGAAAAGGAATCTTGTTCTCGCGGGCATATCGGATTGACTGAATCATTCCCTCAATTCCTCTGTCACCAAAACCGCCGGGTACGATGATTCCCGATACATCTCCAAGCATTTCTGCAGCATTATCAGCGGTTACTTTTTCTGAATCTATCCATTTAATATTGACGGATACGCTGTTTGCGATGCCACCGTGCTTCAATGACTCGACAACACTGATGTAAGCGTCATGAAGCTGTGTGTATTTTCCGACGAGGGCAACAGATACCTCGCCCTTAGGGTGCTTGAGCGCAGAACACATGGCTTTCCAGTCAGTGAGGTCAGGCTCAGGGCAGGGAAGACCGAGACATTCACATGCTACCTGTGCGAGATGCTCTTCCTCCATCGCAAGAGGAGCCTCATAGAGATATTCAACGTCGAGGTTCTGAAGTACATGCGAGCTTGGAACATTGCAGAAGAGGGCAATCTTGTCCTTGATGCCCTTGTCAAGCGGGTACTCCGAGCGGCAGACGATGATGTCGGGCTGGATTCCCATTCCCTGAAGTTCCTTTACACTTGCCTGTGTTGGCTTGGTTTTCATCTCGCCTGATGATTTGAGATAAGGGATTAATGTTACATGAAGGAATATGGCGTTCTCTTTTCCGACCTCATGCTGGAACTGGCGAAGGGCTTCAAGGAAAGGCTGGCTCTCGATATCACCAACCGTTCCGCCGATTTCAACAATCGCAATCTTTGTCTCATCGCTTGTATAGTCGCGGAAAAGGCGGCTCTTAATCTCGTTGGTGATGTGAGGGATAACCTGAACGGTTCCTCCGCCGAAATCTCCGCGGCGCTCTTTTGAAAGTACCGACCAGTATACTTTTCCGGATGTGACATTGGAATTCTTTCCAAGGCTTTCATCTATAAAGCGCTCATAGTGTCCGAGGTCAAGATCCGTCTCAGCTCCGTCGTCCGTTACAAACACCTCCCCGTGCTGAATGGGATTCATTGTTCCCGGGTCAATGTTGATATAAGGGTCGAACTTCTGCATTGTTACTGAATAGCCTCTCGCCTTCAAGAGACGGCCGAGTGATGCTGCGGTGATACCTTTGCCAAGACCTGATACTACACCGCCTGTTACAAAAACGTACTTTACCATGACGAACCTCCGTATATTTTAAGTTGTATTTTTAAAAACAATATTCTACATTCTACTACAAACTTATTTTGAATGGAATTATAATTTTACCGCTTTTGACTTTATATTATTCGCAATTTTTTTACTTTTTGTTAAAAAATTAAGGTCACAAAAACGCATACTATATGTATGCTGTTTCTGCGACCTTGCAGTGACGATATTCATTTAACATATAAATATGATGTTGAGGTCAAAAGGTATTTTGCCCTCAATGATATCGAATTGCTCCGCACTGCGTGCTCCCACAATTCTCAAAAACATTCGTAATTCGCACATTTTTCTATGAAAAATGGCTTCTTACTCATATTTTTGGCGGGTCACAATGTCAAAAATCCTCACGCAAGCAAGCTTGCATCGGACTTCTGACCTTTTGACCCTGATATCATAAATATTAAATACTAAATAGAAAAAAGTCAAACAAATATTGTAATTTTTATACTAAAAATTTTTGACCGGGGCAGATGACAGTGGATGTTATCTGTGATAAAGCTTATTGGTCTGGTATTCCGGCTCACATGTGAGGTTGACACCGAGCTTGCGGAATATGTCACGGTCAACCGATGAGAGTATCACGGTTGAATGGACATCACAGCCGTTTAACTCGGAGAGCTTATCAAATGCGCGGCGGGCGTTTACATCGTCGGCGGCGCATATTGAAAGCGCAATGAGAACTTCATCGGTGTGGAGAAGAGGATTGTGGTTGCCGAGATAATCTACCTTAAGCTTTTGTATAGGCTCTATAACCTTAGGTGAAATAAGGTCAATCTCATCAGGTATTCCGGCAAGTGTCTTAAGCGCATTCAGGAGCATCGCTGAGGATGCACCGAGGAGAGAACCTGTCTTACCTGTTATGACTGTTCCATCGGAAAGCGTTATGGCGGCTGCCGGATTGCCGGTGCGTGATGCAAGTTCAAGTGCTGCCGGAACTAAAGGCCTGTCGGATGGCTTAATACCTGCCTTATCCATGAGGAGTTCAAGCTTATATATAGGTTCATTTCCGATTGTTCCCTGACGCTTCTGGCAGAGAAGATTATGGTAGCGGCGAAGAATCTCTTCATTCGCGGCTTCACGCACGGCTTCGTCATCCACTATGCAGCAGCCTGCCATGTTGACACCCATATCGGTAGGCGACTTATATGGGGAGGAGCCGAGAATTCTCTCGAACATTGTGTTGAGAACAGGAAAAATCTCTATATCACGGTTGTAATTGACGGTTGTCTCGCCATAAGCCGCAAGATGGAAGGAATCTATCATGTTGACATCGTTTAAGTCGGCAGTGGCTGCCTCGTATGCGAGGTTGACAGGGTGGTCAAGCGGAAGATTCCAGATAGGGAATGTTTCAAACTTAGCATAACCTGAGGAGATACCGCGCTTGTTGTCGTGATAGAGCTGAGAAAGACAGGTTGCCATCTTACCGCTTCCGGGTCCCGGTGCGGTGACAACGATAAGTGAGCGGCTTGTCTCAATGTAATCGTTCTTTCCGTAGCCCTCGTCGCTTACGATGAAAGGAATATTGGAAGGATAGCCCTCAATCGGATAATGACGGTACACCTTGATACCGAGAGCCTCAAGCTTCTTCTGGTAAGCTATAACGCTCGGCTGATTGCAAAAGCGTGTGAGTACAACGCTTCCGACATACAGACCGTAGTCATGGAATGCGTCAATAAGACGAAGAACATCCATATCGTAAGTGATGCCAAGGTCGGCTCTTACTTTGTTTTTTTCTATATCACTTGAGTTGATTGAGATAACTATCTCTGCCTTGTCTTTTAACTTGGAGAGCATGACAATCTTACTGTCCGGCTTAAAGCCCGGAAGTACACGGGAAGCATGAAAATCATCAAAAAGCTTGCCGCCAAATTCAAGGTAGAGCTTGCCGCCGAACTTTGCGATACGTTCGGAAATCTTCTCGGACTGCATTTTTACATAAGCATCATTATCGAAGCCTGTCTTTTTCATGGGAAACCTCATTTCTTTTTATGATTGTGACATATTATAAAGGAACAATGTTAAAAGGTAATCTGTGAGTGTGTAATATTTTATGTTTATATATATCAGCTCCGTTGTTCGAAGCAAGTTGTTCTAAGGACTATATAAATATGTTTAACAGTGTTCGCTGCCGAAGCAAAGCATACATCCCTGTATGCATTGCTTCTGAGCCAACATCCATGTTGGCTCCAGCTGGGTTAGTATTTATAGTCCTAAGAACAACTACGCTTCTTCCAAAAGTAGCGATATACATAAATATAAAATATTACACAATTAAGTTTGTGCATATTTAACATCTTAGATATTATAGAAAAAAAATAAAGTAATTTCAATCTCCTATTTAATTTTCTTTATCATAATATTGATTGTGGCATAATGATGTGTCAAAATCTGCTAAAAAAAGTAAATGTGTATATAGGGCTGTGCTCATGCATATCACGACTTTTGGGAGAAGCGTAGTTGTTCTTGGAACTCTGTATGCTGTACAGCCACAAGCGGCTTGGATGCCGATTGAGTTGCAAACAGCCATGGATGGCTGATTTTGCAACGGTGGCGGGCGTGAATAGAGTATAGTGCAGAGTTCGTAGAACAACTTGCTTCGTACAAGGGAGCTGATATGCATGAGCACAGCCTTATATATTAATAAATTTAATTTGTCAGATTTTGACACCTCAGACTCATGTCATAAAATGATAATCAGGGCATACTAATGTGGAGCAGTATATTTAACACTTTTTTCACAATAACCATATTGATTTATTATGGTAGATGATGGTATGATATGTGAAGTATCGTGCAGCAGACGTAAAATCAGGAGTCATACGGTACTAAATAAAAATGGGAGATTGTTTCGTGGACGAGAAAAACAATAAAAATCAGAATAATAACAAGGACGGTAATAAGGGTAATCGTTTTAATCAGACTATACTCATACTGCTTATCGCAGGTGTGATTACGGTATTGGGTATCAGCTGCGTCAACACATTTCTTCATAACAGCACCAGTCAGGAGATAAGCTATTCGGATTTTTTGAAGATGCTCGACAATGGAAATGTGTCAAAGGTTGTATACAATCAGGATGTAATTGAGATTACACCAAAGACTCAGCCGATAGAGGGACTTAAGCTGTCATATTATACGGGCTATATATATGACGAAGAGGTGATACAGTACCTCAAGGATAATGATATCGAGTACAGTGTGCAGATACAGGACAAGAGCTCATCGATTCTTGATTTTGTGCTCGTGTATATTGTGCCATGGGTGCTCATATACTTTATTTTCAGCTTTGTGTTCAGGAGAATGTCCGGCGGTGGCGGGATGATGGGTGTCGGTAAGTCCAATGCCAAGATGTACGGCATGGAGAAGTCGACGGGTGTTACGTTTAAGGATGTTGCCGGTCAGGATGAGGCTAAGGAGTCTCTCACTGAGATTGTTGATTTCCTTCACAACCCTGCAAAATATACCCATATCGGTGCGAAGCTCCCTAAGGGTGCATTGCTTGTAGGTCCTCCGGGAACCGGTAAGACACTTCTTGCTAAGGCTGTTGCGGGCGAGGCGGGGGTTCCTTTCTTCTCACTCTCAGGTTCGGATTTTGTGGAGATGTTCGTCGGTGTTGGTGCATCGAGAGTGCGTGACCTCTTTAAGCAGGCACAGCAGTCGGCACCGTGTATTATATTTATTGATGAGATTGATGCCATAGGTAAGAGCCGTGATTCAAGATACGGCGGAGGCAATGATGAGAGAGAGCAGACGCTCAACCAGCTTCTCGCTGAGATGGATGGTTTCGACCCGTCAAAGGGTGTATTTATATTGGCTGCAACCAACAGACCGGATGTACTTGATAAGGCACTTTTAAGACCGGGACGTTTTGACAGAAGAATCATTGTTGATAAGCCTGACCTTAAGGGACGTGTGAATATTCTTAAGGTTCATTCCAAGGATGTGCTTATGGACGATACGGTTGACTTAGAGGCAATAGCTCTCGCAACGGCAGGCGCGGTAGGTTCGGATCTTGCCAACATGATTAACGAGGCGGCAATCAACGCGGTTAAGAGCGGGCGCGGAGTTGTGAGCCAGAAGGATTTATTTGAATCAGTTGAAGTGGTCATTGCAGGCAAGGAGAAGAAGGACAGACTCTTAAGCCCTCAGGAGAAGAAAATTGTATCATATCATGAGGTGGGACATGCACTTGTAACCGCCCTCAGCAAGAATGCGGAGCCTGTTCAGAAGATAACGATTGTTCCGAGAACCATGGGGTCATTGGGATATACCATGCAGGTGCCTGAGGAAGAGAAGTATCTCATGAGCAAGGAAGAACTCATGACAAGGATATATACCCTTTTAGGCGGGCGCGCCGCTGAGGAGATTGTATTTAATTCCGTAACAACAGGTGCTTCAAACGATATAGAGCGTGCAACCAAGCTTGTCCGCAATATGATTACACTCTACGGAATGTCGGACAGATTCGGACTTATGGGACTTGAGACGGTCGAGAATCAGTATCTTGATGGAAGAACGGTGCTTAACTGTTCAGACAGGACTGCGGCAGAGGTTGACGATGAAGTGAAGCTTGTGCTCAAGGATGCCTACGCCAAGGTTAAGGAGATGCTTGCCGAGAACAGGGATGTTCTTGATAAGGTAGCTGATTTCCTCATTGAGAAGGAGACAATCACGGGTAAGGAGTTCATGCAGATATTTAATGAAGTTAAGGGAATTAAGCCGGATGAGACCGGGCAGAGTGGTGCAGAGCCGGACAGCACGGAACAGAGTGGAACTGAAGCAGGTCAGCCGGAGCAGAGTGTCACTGAGGTGATTAGCACCGATGCAGACATGGAAAAAGCTGACGGAGATATAAATTAAGCCATATAAGAAGCCGATATAATCTGTAACGGATTGTATCGGCATTTTTATGTAACAGGATTCAGGTGCCAAAACATGCGGAGCTGATTTTTATGTGTATATCCTGTTATGATTATGCATATCAGCTCCGTTGTACGAAGCAAGTTGTTCTAATGACTCTGAAATAATTATTTCCCCTTCCACCACCGTTGCAAAATCAGCCATCCATGGCTGTTTGCAACTCAGCCGGCATCCATGCCGTCTGTGGCTGTACGATAAACAGAGTCAAAAGGACAACTAAGCTTCTTCCAAAAGTCGTGATATGCATAACTATAACAGGATATACATATTAAAGTTGTGAAAGCATGTTTTGACACCGGAATTGTAATAGGAAATTTTGTTCTATGGAGGATGAATTCATGAGAATTGACAATAATACCGGCATGACGGATGTGATAAATACAGAATCATCGGCTGATAAGACCGTTGAGAAGGGTAATACACAGGACGGAGCAGCAAAGAAGGCTTCATCAGGGAACGGGCTTACAATCAATGGAAGTCAGCTTAATCTCGGCGAGGATCTGGTTGAGGAGAAGAGAAAGAAGGCAAGAAGCATGGCTATGGAGCTTATGCTTGATGCCTACAACCATGATAAGGAGATAGATGACACTATTGCTGAGAGCAGTGCACATGCCAAGTCGCTGCTTGCGGAGAATCAGGAGTCAAGAAGCATGATTAAGGATATCCGCAAGGAAAAAGAGAACACGAATGAGATATATAATGTGTCTGAGGGCAGCCGGGAGGCAGAGGAGCTTGAAATTCTCAGAAAAGGAAGAGACTCGATGGGCAATCCTCAAGCTGTATTGACGGAGAATGAATATGCAAGGTATAAGGAACTCTATGCTGACGGACTCTCGGACTATCACAGCAGAATGCTGCAGTTAGATGCAGATGAGAAGGTGTATACTGATAAGATAAGGGACAACAATATAAGCATTGCGGGAGATTATGCATTTAACCGCAACATGGGAATTGAACGTCTTAAGACTCATGAGATGTACGATGCGAAGAAGCAGGGAGAGCAGATTGTTGATGCCGCTTCAAAGGAAATAATATCTAATGTTATGCAGGATGCTGTTGACAAGATAGACGAAGATATGGACAATAAGAAGGAAGAGGCGCTTGAAAAGAAGCAGGAAAAGCAGGAAATGGAAGAGCGCATCGAGAAAGCAAAGGGTGAGGCACACAAGGACGATGGAGATGATGAGCTTATGTATGAGCTTGACGATATGCTGGATGAGGTAGGAAAGATAAGCTCAGATAATGTGTCACAGACAACTGAGAAGTCGATGGGACTTATGGTGGCACAGCTTCAGCTTACGGCACAGGACGTGAAAGGACTTGTGATTGACACCCGGCTATAGGGAGTGATTCAGCAATGTTCGTAATTGAGGAAGAATTAAAGAAGCTTCCGGGTAAACCGGGAGTCTATATAATGCATGACGACCACGACAACATAATCTATGTCGGCAAGGCGATAAGCCTTAAGAACAGAGTACGCCAGTATTTTCAGTCGTCGAGGAATCATACTGAGAAGATTAAGCAGATGGTGAGTCATGTAAGCTATTTTGAATATATAATCACCGATTCGGAGCTTGAGGCACTTGTGCTTGAGTGCAACTTGATTAAGGAACACCGTCCTAAGTACAATACGATGCTGAAGGATGACAAGACATATCCGTATATCAAGGTGACAATCAATGAGGACTTCCCAAGAGTCCTCTTTTCGCGTGAGTTAAAAAAGGACAAGGCCAAATATTTCGGTCCGTATACAAGCGCAGGGGCTGTGAAGGACACGATTGAGCTTCTGCGAAAATTATACAAGATAAGGACCTGCAGCAGGTGCCTTCCGAGAGATATAGGAAAGGAAAGACCTTGCCTTAATTATCATATAAAGCAATGCGATGCTCCATGTCAGGGATATATTTCCAAGGAAGAATACAGGGAAAATATTAACAGGACATTGGAATTTCTTAACGGAAATTATGCTGCCGTGATGAATTCACTTAAGGAAAAGATGGAGGCAGCATCGGAAAGGCTTGAGTTCGAGGAGGCGGCAGTGTACAGGGATTTGCTGTCGAGTGTGCAGGCTGTGGCGCAGAAGCAGAAGATTACCAACAGTGATATGCTTGATAAGGATGTGATTGCTGCAGCAATCGATGGCAGAACCTGTGTTGTTCAGGCTTTCTTTATAAGAGAAGGAAGGCTTATAGGAAGGGATAAGTACAACATGGAGCTCGCCGCAACAGACACAAGAGCGGAGGTTATAACTGATTTTATAAAGCAGTTTTATGCCGGAATACCGTTCGTCCCAAGACAGATTATGGTTCAGGAGGAGCTTCCGGATGCGGCGGTTCTTGAGGAATGGCTTAGTGGTAAGAGGGGTTCAAGGGTTGAAATTGTTGCACCTAAGAAGGGACAGAAGGAAAAATTAGTCGAGCTTGCCGAGAAAAATGCTCAGATGGTGCTTTCACAGGATTTGGATAAGCTTCAGCGTGAGAAGAGAAGAACGACCGGAGCGGTAAAGGAGATTGAAGAGCTTCTGGGGATAGAGAGTGCGTACCGCATGGAGGCATACGATATTTCAAATATCAGCGGAGCACAGTCTGTGGGCTCAATGGTTGTGTACCAGGATGGACGTCCTAAGAGAAATGATTACCGTAAATTCAGGATTAGGACAGTAATAGGTCCGAACGATTATGCGAGCATGGAGGAAGTGCTCACAAGACGATTTACACATGAAAATGATTCAAGCTTTGATGCAGTGCCGGACCTCATTATGATGGATGGCGGAAGAGGTCAGGTAAATATCTGTCTGGGAGTGCTTGAGAAGCTGGGACTTGATATCAAGGTATGCGGTATGGTAAAGGATGACAACCACAGAACCAGAGGCTTGTATTATAATAACACCGAAATACCTATAAGCAGGGACAGTGAGGCGTTCAAGCTTATAACCCGGATACAGGATGAGGCACACAGATTCGCCATTGAATATCACAGAAGCTTAAGAAGCATTAACCAGGTACGTTCGATTCTTGATGACATCGAGGGAATCGGACCGGCAAGAAGAAAGGCACTTTTGCATCACTTTAAGGATGTTGAGCATATTAAGGAGGCATCGGAGGAGGAGCTTGCACAGGTGGAGGGGATGAACGCGAAGGCGGCTGCGTCGGTGTATTCTTTTTTTCATGCAGAAAATTTTCATAAATGAAATTTCATGATATGAAAAAGATAAATACTTTTTTTTGAATAAATTGTGTGGTATGATGTAAATACGTGAGCAAAGAGAAGCCTTGAATAAGGAAATTTTGCAAATGTGGTTCTGAATAGCTACAAGATATAAAATAAAATTTCAGGAGGCATACATGAAGTTAGGAAACAATGAGGTTCAGCTTACAAAGATTGTAGAGAAGATGGGGCTTGTGAATCTGACACCGCAGATTGATACGGATACTAAGTATGTCACACAGCCGGATGTGAACAGACCTGCACTTCAGCTTGCAGGGTTTTATGACCACTTTGACAACGAGAGGGTACAGATTATAGGGTATGTAGAGGAAGCATATATTGAGACTTTGGACAGAGAGACGAGAGTGCAGAGATATCGTCAGCTTATGGAGAGCAATATTCCGTGTCTGATTTTCTGCCGTTCACAGCAGCCTGATCAGGATCTGCTTGAGGTTGCACTTAAGTATGAGATTCCTCTTTTAAGCTCAGATGCATCGACATCTTCATTTATGGCGGAGATAATCCGCTGGCTTAAGGTTCAGCTTGCACCGACGATATCCATTCACGGAGTTTTGGTAGATGTATTTGGCGAGGGCGTCCTTATTATGGGCGAGAGCGGTATCGGTAAGAGCGAGGCGGCACTCGAGCTTATCAAGAGGGGACATCGTCTGGTGACGGATGATGTTGTCGAGATTAAGAAGGTAAGTGATGAAACACTTATCGGAACAGCACCTGATATAACAAGACATTTCATTGAATTAAGAGGTATCGGAATTATTGATGTCAAGAGTCTTTTCGGTGTGGAGAGCATTAAGGAGACACAGGGCATTGATATGGTTATCAAGCTTGAGGACTGGGATAAGGATAAGGAATATGATCGTCTCGGTCTTGAGGAGACATACACCGAAATACTCGGCAATAAGGTTGTGAGCCACAATATTCCTATTCGTCCGGGACGTAACCTTGCGGTTATCGTTGAGACTGCAGCGGTTAACTGGAGACAGCGTAAGATGGGATACAACGCGGCTCAGGAACTCTACAACAGGGTTCAGCAGAACTTAAATAAGGGCATGGAATAAATTATGCCGGTAAGGCATATTATGATACCGGACAGCGGGACGGGAGGATATATTGAATAAAATAGAAGCGCTGATAAGAGATATTATTCCTGAGGAAAATATATTTATAGACGAGCCAATGAAAAACCATACCACATTCCGTATAGGAGGACCGGCTGATATTCTCGTCAAGCCATCAGATATCAAGCAGATTAAGAATGTGTACATGGCTTGCCGGAAAGAGAATGAACCATGCATGATTATAGGAAACGGCAGTAATGTGCTGGTGTCCGATGACGGAATAAGAGGAGTTGTGATACTGCTTCTTGACAATTATGAGAGAATTCGTGTTGAGAATGACATGATTACGGCACAGGCAGGTGCAAGGCTTTCTAAGATTGGAGCAGCCGCCTTGAGAGGTTCCCTGACGGGCTTTGAGTTCGCATGCGGTATTCCGGGAACATTAGGGGGCGCATGCATAATGAATGCCGGAGCTTATGGCGGTGAGATGAAGGATATTCTTCTTAGTGTCACCGCGATGGACAAGAATGGTAATATAAGGGAATACCAGCCTCATGAAATGCAGCTCGCATACAGAAGCAGCCGGTTTGCGAAGGAAGGACTTATTGTCCTTGAGGCAAAGCTGCAGCTTCAAAAAGGCAACAGGAGCGAGATAGAAGCGTACATGAAGGATTTGGCGGCGAGAAGAAGAGAGAAGCAGCCGCTTGAGTATCCGAGTGCGGGAAGTACTTTTAAGCGCCCGGAAGGCTTTTTTGCAGGTAAGCTTATCATGGACGCGGGGCTTAGAGGTTATTCTGTGGGCGATGCATGCGTGTCTGAAAAGCATTGTGGTTTTGTGATTAATAAGGGAACAGCTACGGCGGAGGATGTGTGCACACTTATGAAGAATGTATCAGCAAAGATTAAAGATACATTTGGTGTTACGTTAGAGCCTGAGGTTAGAATTATAGGAAGAGAATTGTAGATATAATGTGCTGCATGTAAGATACGGACAGTTTTTTCTGTTGACATATTCGGTATATGGATGTAACCTAGACAGGTATGGATATTTTACCCTTATAATTGCTTATATATACGTCAGGAGGCGGGTAGAATGAGAATTGTTATTGTTACGGGGATGTCCGGGGCGGGTAAGAGCACGGTGCTCAAGATGTTTGAAGATATCGGATATTATTGTGTCGACAACATGCCTGTTGCACTTGTTGAGAAGTTCGTGGAGCTTGCCGTTGCAGGTAATTCTGAATTCAAGAATATTGCGCTTGGTGTTGACATAAGAAGCGGACAGGCATTTGCCGGCTTTGAGGACGTATTGGAACGCATAAGTGATTTTGGTATTAAGTATGAAATTTTATTCCTTGACTGTGCCGACTCGGTGTTGGTCAAGAGATATAAAGAGACAAGAAGGAGCCATCCTCTTGCTGAGGCAGACAGAGTGGATAAGGGAATTGCACTTGAGAGGGAGGCACTTGCTTTTCTTAAGCGCAAGTCAGATTATATTATTGACACAAGTTCACTTCTCACAAGAGAGCTTCGTCAGGAGATAGAGAAGATTTTTGTTGAGGATGAGAAGTACAATAATCTGTTTGTGACTATTTTGTCATTCGGATTTAAGTATGGAATCCCGGCTGACGCGGATTTGGTTTTTGATGTGAGATTTCTTCCCAATCCGTATTATGTCGATGAACTCAAGGCTCTTACGGGAAATGATAAGCCCATACAGGATTATGTGCTCGGATGTCCGCAGGCGGGTGAGTTCCTTGATAAGCTCGAGGATATGATTAGTTTTCTCATACCTAATTATGTCCTGGAAGGCAAAAACAGCCTTGTCATAGCGATAGGCTGTACGGGCGGTAAGCATCGCTCCGTAACACTTGCCAATGAATTATACAAGAGGCTGTCGGATAAGGATTACGGTATTAAGATAGAGCATCGCGATATTATGCTCGACTCGCTTCGAAAAAAATAAGCTTATGTACACGGGCGGATGGGATGGTGCCGATGTCATTTTCCGGTGAAGTTAAAGAGGAACTGGCTGAGTATACAGTCGAGGCCAGGCATTGCCTGATAGCAGAACTGTCGGCAATGCTCAGTATGAGTTCACGAGTGAAAAAAAAGGGTGATGGATATTGTATTGTATTCAACACTGAGAATATAGCAGCTGCAAGAAAGCTTGAGAAATATATACATGAAGGATTCAACTGCCGGCCGCAGGTATGTGTAAGGTGCAGCGGACGTGGCGGAAAGAATCACATATATACGGTGAGAGTTGATAATCCGACAGCGGCAGAGCAGATACTTCTTGCATCTAAGCTGATGACAAGAGATGAGGAGCCGTCGGAGGACCTTCTGCCGAAGAATACGATGGCGATTAAGAATGATTGCTGCAGACGGGCATTTATAAGAGGAGCATTCCTGACCTCGGGAAGTATGAGTGATCCGGAGAAATTTTATCATTTTGAGATTGTGTGTTCGACAGAACGTAAGGCGGAATTCATTCAGGCGATTCTTACAGGCTTTTCGTTTGATGCAAGAATTGTTCAGCGCAAGAAATATTATGTTGTGTACATCAAGGAAGGTGAGCAGATAGTAGACCTGCTTAATATAATGATGGCTCACCGTGCACTTCTCAATCTTGAGAATGTGCGCATTCTTAAAGAGGTGCGTAATTCGGTTAACAGGCAGGTTAATTGCGAGACGGCGAATCTCAATCGCACGGTCTCGGCTGCGGTTAAGCAGCTTGATGATATTAATTATATCCGCGATACGGTAGGACTTGACAGTCTGAGTGAGAGTCTTATGGAGATTGCGGTTTTAAGGGCGGAGAATACGGAAGTATCACTTAAGGAATTAGGACAGATGCTCACACCACCTGTTGGAAAATCGGGAGTTAATCATCGTCTCAGAAAAATAAGCGAGATAGCAGATGAACTGAGACAGAATAAAATATAAAAAGATATGGAGAGAAATATCATGGTTCAGAAGAATATCAAAATTCAGATTCCTACCGGATTAGAGGCAAGACCGGTGGCAGTGCTTGTTCAGATTGCAAGTAAGTATGAGAGCTCGATTTTTATTGAATCGGGAACAAAGAGAGTTAATGCAAAGAGCATTATGGGAATGATGGCATTAGGTCTTGAGGCCGATGAGGAGATTACGGTTATTGCAGATGGCAAGGATGAAGAGGAAGCAATAAAGGGTATTGAGGAATTCATCACATCGGCAAAATAGAATATGATAATGTTGACTTGTAAAAGCTCCCCGGATGTTTCTGAGGAGTTTTTGCGTTTATTTAGTATAGTTACGGGGTAGAAATTAAGATGAATTTTACACATTTGCATGTGCATACCGAATACAGTCTGCTCGATGGTTCAAGCAAGATAAAGGAGCTGCCTGCCAGAGCTAAAGAACTCGGAATGGACAGTCTTGCAATCACCGACCATGGTGTAATGTATGGTGTTATTGATTTTTACCGTGCATGTAAGGCAGCGGAAATCAAGCCGATCATAGGCTGCGAGGTATACGTGGCACCGGGGTCGAGATTTGACAAGGAGACAATAGGTCAGGGGGATGACAGATATTATCATCTTGTCCTGCTTGCCGAGAATAATACAGGCTATTCTAACCTGATGAAGATTGTGTCAAGGGGGTTTACCGAAGGTTTTTATTATAAGCCGAGAGTTGACTATGAAGTGCTTGAAAAATATCATGAAGGAATAATTGCCCTTAGTGCCTGTCTTGCCGGAGAGGTGGCACGAGACATAACAAGGGATAATTACGAGGAAGCTAAGAAGGCTGCCCTTCACTATCAGGATATATTCGGAAAGGATAATTTTTTCTTAGAGCTTCAGGATCATGGGATTCCGGCGCAGAGGCTGGTAAATCAGGAGCTTATGAGAATGAGCCGCGAGACCGGAATAGAGCTTGTATGTACCAATGACATTCATTATACATACGCTGAGGATGCCGAGGCACATGACCTTTTGTTATGCCTTCAGACGGGGAAAAAGGTGACGGACACGGACAGAATGCGCTATGAGGGCGGCCAGTATTACTGCAAATCGCCGGAGGAGATGGCAGAACTGTTTCCGTATGCACCGCAGGCACTTGAGAACACATACAGGATTGCACAAAGATGTAATGTTGAGATAGAGTTCGGAAAGACTAAGCTCCCTAAGTATGAGGTTCCTGAAGGGTTCGATTCATGGACATATCTCCTTCACCTCTGCAACGAAGGTCTTGTAAAAAGATATGGTGATGAGGCTGAAAAGCACAGGGAACGTCTTGACTATGAACTCGGGGTAATAAAGCGCATGGGGTATGTTGACTACTTCCTTATTGTGTGGGATTTTATCAATTATGCCAAGCAGAACGGTATTGCCGTCGGTCCGGGCAGAGGCTCGGGAGCCGGAAGCATTGTAGCATACTCACTTGCAATAACGGATATTGACCCGATAAGATATAATCTTCTTTTTGAGCGTTTCCTGAATCCGGAGCGTGTGTCCATGCCCGATATTGACGTAGACTTCTGTTATGAGAGAAGGCAGGAGGTTATCGACTATGTTGTGAGAACGTATGGCAAGGATAAGGTTGTTCAGATTGTCACCTTCGGTACACTTGCCGCCAGAGCGGTAATAAGAGATGTCGGAAGAGTGCTTGATATGCCATATGCGGATGTGGACAGAGTTGCAAAGCTGGTTCCGAATGAGCTGGGAATCACACTCGATAAGGCACTGAAGGAGAGCCGGGATTTTAAGTCATTGTATGAGTCGGATGCGTCTGTTAAGCACCTTATAGACATGGCAAGACGACTTGAAGGACTTCCACGCAACACATCAATGCATGCGGCAGGTGTGGTAATTTGTCAGAAAGCGGCGGATGAGTTCGTACCTCTTTCAAGAGGCGGTGATGGTACAATCACAACACAGTATACGATGACGACGCTAGAGGAGCTTGGACTTTTAAAGATGGATTTCCTCGGACTCAGAACACTGACCGTAATACAGGATGCCGTCAATCTTGTAAACAAGACACATCCGGGAAAGCTCGATATAGATAAGATAGATTACAATGATCAGAATGTCATGGAGCTTATCGGCTCAGGACATACAGAGGGAATATTCCAGCTTGAGAGTGCAGGAATGAAGAACTTCATGAAGGAGCTTAAGCCTAAGAGCCTTGAGGATATCACGGCGGGAATATCCTTGTACAGACCGGGTCCTATGGATTTCATACCAAAGTATATAAAAGGAAAAAACAACCCCGATGATATTGCGTATGAATGTCCTCAGCTTGAGAATATATTGAGCACAACCTATGGCTGTATTGTTTATCAGGAGCAGGTTATGCAGATTGTGCGTGATCTTGCGGGATATACGCTGGGACGAAGCGACCTGGTTCGCCGCGCCATGTCAAAGAAAAAGGCGTCTGTGATGGAAAAGGAACGGCAGAATTTCATATACGGCAATAAGGAGGAGGGTGTTCCCGGCTGTATAGCTAATGGCATTCCTGAAGAGACTGCAAAGATTATATATGATAACATGACAGATTTTGCAAAGTATGCTTTCAACAAGTCACATGCGGCATGCTATGCGGTTGTATCTTACAGAACGGCATATCTTAAATGCTATTATCCGAAGGAGTTTTTTGCGGCGCTTATGACCAGCGTGCTCGCAAATAACACTAAGGTGGCTGAGTATGCTTATACATGCAGACAGATGGGAATAGAGATTCTTCCACCGGATATCAATGAAGGCGAGGGAAATTTCTCGGTAGCTTCAAATGGAATACGATACGGACTCTCAGCGTTAAAGAGTATAGGAAAACCTATTATTGACGCAATAATTCAGGAGAGAGAGGATAACGGTGCGTTTACCGGCCTTGAGGATTTCATAAGCAGACTGTCGGGAAAAGAGGTCAACAAAAGAACGCTTGAGAGCTTCATAAAGTCGGGAGCGTTCGACTGCTTCAATGCCAACAGACATCAGATGATGCTTGTGTATGCTGATATAGTGGATAATATAAATAATGAAAGAAAGAGCAACATTGCAGGACAGATGTCGCTTTTTGACATGTTTGAGGAGAAGCATGACAAGGTTAATGTTCCGAATGTTCCCGAGTATGACAAGGAAGAACTTCTTGCTTACGAGAAGGAGGTCTTAGGAGTGTATGTAAGCGGTCATCCTATGGACGATTATGAGGCACTGTGGAGAAAACATATAACCAATGTAAGCTCAGATTTCATAAATGATGAGGACAATCCGCCGAAGGTTACGGATGGACAGAAAGCGACCATAGGAGGAATCATTACAGCCAAGACGGTAAAGAACACAAAGACAGGAAAAATGATGGCATTTATAACCGTGGAGGATGTGTTCGGTGCGGTCGAAGTGCTTGTATTTCCTCGCGATTATGAGAAATACAGGTCACAGGCGGTTGAGGACAATAAGGTGTTTGTGACAGGTCGTGTGAGCATTTCTGAGGAGGAGAACGGAAAGCTTGTGTGTGAGAGCATCACGGCGTTTGAGGACGTTCCTAAGGTGTGCTGGATACAGTTTGCCAATAAGCAGGCATACATTGATGCCGAGCAGGAGCTTGCCGGGATAATTGCTTCATCCGATGGAAATGACCTTGTTACCGTGTACTGCAGGGAGGAGAAGCAGAGAAAGGTTCTGCCTAAGAGTCAGACAATACAGGCACAGGGGGAAACCTTGAAGCTTCTCATGGACAGATTTGGTCAGGACAATGTAAAAGTGGTATAAGTTTGAAAAAACAAAATAATACTATTGAAAATAATTTGATTTAGGTATATTATTAAGAAAACTGAGTTTGTTAAATTTTTCACTGGTAGAACGGAGGATATTATGGCTAAGGAAATTAAGACAATTGGTGTACTTACCAGCGGCGGAGATGCCCCGGGAATGAATGCTGCGATTCGTGCGGTTGTCCGTACTGCTATCGCGAAGGGACTTAAGGTCAAGGGTATTTTAAAGGGATATAATGGACTTTTAAATGATGAGATAATAGATATGGATGCACTGAGTGTTGCAGACATTATTCACAGAGGAGGTACAATTCTCTACACTGCAAGATGTCTTGAATTCATCACTCCGGAGGGACAGCAGAAGGCTGCTGAGATATGCAAGAAGCATGGAATAGACGGACTTATTGTTATTGGCGGTGACGGTTCCTTCAGAGGAGCACAGAAGCTTGCCGCGCTTGGAATCAATACAATCGGTGTTCCGGGCACAATTGACCTTGACATTGCATGTACTGATTACACAATCGGATTTGATACGGCTATTAATACCGCAATGGAAGCCATTGATAAGATAAGAGATACATCAACATCACATGAGCGCTGCAGTATCATTGAGGTAATGGGGCGTAATGCAGGCTACATTGCCCTGTGGTGCGGTATTGCCAACGGAGCGGAGGATATTCTTCTTCCTGAGCGTTATAATAATGATGAGCAGGCACTTATCAACAGCATCATCAACAATCGTAAGAAGGGCAAGAGACATCATATCATTGTCAATGCTGAGGGAATCGGTCATTCGACAAGTATGGCAAGAAGAATTGAGGCTGCAACAGGCATTGAGACGAGAGCTACCATTCTCGGACATATGCAGCGTGGAGGAAGTCCTACATGTAAGGACAGAATGTATGCTTCAATTATGGGTGCTTATGCGGTTGACTGTCTCATTGCAGGCAAGAGTATGAGAGTTGTTGCTCATTCACACGGAGAGTTCGTTGATTATGATATTGACGAGGCACTTGCGATGAAGAAGGATATTGACGAGTATCAGTATACAATCAGCAGAAATCTCGCGAGATAAGGAAAAGGTAATGATTACAAGTACATCCAATTCACAGATAAAGAATGTAATTAACCTCATCAAAAAGTCTAAGGACCGCAAGGCCCAAGGACTTTTTGTTGTTGAGGGGAAGAGAATGTTTGAGGAGACACCGAAGGACAGAATAGCGAATCTGTATGTGTCGGAGAGCTTTGAACGTGATAACAGGACAAGCTTAAAGGGGTATTCCTACGAGACGGTAACAGATGAGGTGTTTTCTCACATGTCAGATACCAAGACACCTCAGGGAGTTATGGCGTTAGTAAGAATGAAAGAGTACTCCGTGAGTGATATGCTCACATGCGACAGTCCGCTGATAATGATACTTGAAAATATTCAGGATCCGGGCAATTTAGGAACGATAATCAGAACAGCCGAGGGAGCCGGGGCTGACGGGATAATTATGACGTCGGGAACGGTTGATATATATAATCCAAAAGTAATACGTTCCACAATGGGAGCCATGTACAGAATGAAATTTGCCTATGTGGATAACCTGAAAGAGACGGTGGGATTGCTAAAGAGCAGAAATATCACGTCTTATGCGGCACATCTTGATGGTGCCGTGGATTATGTCACATGTGATTACAGGACGGGAACGGCCTTCTTTATAGGAAATGAAGGCAATGGACTCACTGATGAGGCGACAGCCCTTGCGGATAGAAAAATAATCATCCCTATGAAAGGAAAATTAGAGTCCCTCAATGCTGCCGTGAGCGGCGCAATTCTTATGTATGAGGCATCACGTCAGAGAAGGGGTTGACAACTTATGTATTAATTGTTACAATAAGGTGTAACATTTCTTAACAATTTTGTAACAATTAATATGGAGATTTGAAAAATGAGAAGGAACAAGAAGTTTTATGTGTACATGATGCTCTTTGTGGTACTCATTGCACAGCTTGCGTTCTCAGGCAGGACGATGGCAGGCACGCCGGAACCGGTTGGTGCGGCTGTTCATAATGCCGGCAATGCGCAGGCGGACAGTACTGTAGCCCCTTACTATTCAGATAATTTATTGGAAAACACCGAAAAAGAGGTGGCACTTACCTCGGACAATGGCAGTGATGCTGCTGAGGCGGCACAGGTTGAACCGAGAATTGTGTATATAAGCACACTTTCAGCGAACGGTGAGATAGTTGATGACCTCACGGGCGATAAGCATAAGAGTGACTTTGAGGATAAGGTCATCTCATACTGTGAGGACAGGGTGAGCATCTACGCTGAGCCGGATGAGGCTTCGGATGTTGTAGGATGTATGTACTCACGTTCTCAGGCAGACATATTGGAGAAGGGTGAAATCTGGACGAAGATTTCATCGGGAAATGTTGTCGGATATGTGAAGAATGTATATATGCTTTTCGGAGAGGAAGCCGACAAGGTAGCTCCTTTTATCGGAGACAAGACGACGGTTGTTGAGGCGGATGTGCTGAATGTATATGCATCTGCTGATTTATCGAGTGCTGTTATAGCTGAATTTTATGCAGGTGAGACAATCAATGCCTACGAAGAAGTCGGCGATTGGGTGCTTGTTGAGTGCGAGAGCGGATATGGATACGTTCAGGAGAATGGAATCAGTTCCTCGTATGACCTTGCGACGGCATGGACTATAGATGAGGAGAACGCCTATATAGCTGAACAGGCAAGAATAGAGGCTGAGCGACGTGAGGCAGAGCGTGTTGCGGCTGCCAGAGCTGCACAGGCCCAGAGTACTTCGATAGGAAGAACAACGAATGCGGCGATGAGCGCAAGTGATTCGGAGGTATACCTTCTTGCTTGTATTATCGAGTGGGAGGCAGGCTGGGAGCCTTATGAGGGCAAGCTTGCGGTTGCCAATGTAGTTCTTAACCGTGTCAGAAGCCCGAAATTTGTACAGAACAGCATCACCGATGTAATTTATGCACCGGGGCAGTTCACGGGTGTGCTTGACGGCAGCGGCAATGTATCAGAGCGTTTTGCGGCACTACTTGCCAACGGACCATCACATCAGGAGTCATATACGGCTGCAGGTGAAGCACTTGCGGGTGTGAACAATATAGGAGACTATCTGTTCTTCATCAGTGTGAAGAAGGCTAACTATGCAAGATATTCTCAGTATACCGTGATTAATAATCATTGTTTTTATGCTTATTAAGAAACAAAGCATCATTTGGGTTTAAAATATCCGAATGGTGCTTTTTGCCTATTGTGAGGAAATTTTCCGAATAATTATTGTAAAATTAGGCTTATTAGTGTATTATAAAAAATAAGTCAGAAAATTATAGGTAAGGGGGAATGCACATGCATGCAATGATATGGCTGATTTTGTTTGTTGTGCTTGTGGTGTTTGAGATAGCTACTCTGGGGCTTACAACCATTTGGTTTGCCGCGGGTTCTCTAGTGGCTTTCTTTGCCGCACTGCTTCACGCTACATGGTGGCTGCAATTCATATTGTTTATCATAGTTTCATTTGTGATGCTGATTTTCACACGGCCGTTTGCGGTCAAGTATATAAATAAGCATACATCTAAGACAAATATAGACAGTATAATAGGGCAGACAGGGCGTGTTATTGCTAAGATTGATAATGCGCAGGCTTCAGGGTATGTTACCGTAAATGGTGTCGAGTGGGCTGCGAGATCTGTTGACGGAAGTGTACTTGATATTGATACGATGGTTTGCATTAAAGCTATAGAGGGTGTTAAGCTTATAGTTGAACCGGTTGTATCGGCGGCAGAAGAAAATGAAAATTAATTTTTATTTAAGGGAGGATTTATCATGCAGGGCATTGTTGGAGCGATTATTGTAGCAGTAATTATTCTTGTGATTTTGGCATCCTGCATCAAGATTGTACCTCAGGCACAGGCAGTTGTTCTTGAGAGACTTGGTGCATACAAGGAAACTTGGAATGTTGGTATTCATTTTAAGGTTCCATTCATCGATAAGATGGCGAAAAGAGTTATTCTTAAGGAGCAGGTTGCGGATTTCCCTCCACAACCGGTTATCACTAAGGATAATGTTACAATGAGAATTGATACGGTTGTATTTTTCCAGATTACGGATCCTAAGCTTTTCGCTTACGGAGTCGAGAATCCTATAATGGCTATCGAGAATCTTACGGCGACAACCCTCCGTAACATCATCGGTGAGCTTACCTTTGAGCAGACACTTACATCACGCGAGGTTATTAACTCTAAGATGAGAGTATCTCTTGATGTCGCAACGGATCCATGGGGAATCAAGGTTAACAGAGTAGAGGTAAAGAACATTATCCCTCCTTCAGCAATTCAGGATGCGATGGAGAAACAGAAGAGAGCAGAGCTTGAGAAGATTGAGGCAGTAACACGTTCGGAAGGACAGAAGCAGTCGGCAGTCCTTGTTGCGGAAGGTAAGAAGCGCTCAATGATTCTTGATGCGGAAGCAGAGAAGGAATCTGCTATACTCAGAGCCGAAGCTCAGAAGCAGAAGATGGTTAAGGAGGCTGAAGGTCAGGCTGAGGCTATCAGAGTGGTACAGCTTGCCAACGCAGAAGGTCTTAAGATGATTAAGGAGGCAGGAGCCGACGAGGCGGTATTAAGACTCAAGAGCTTAGAGGCATTTGAGAAGGCTGCGGACGGTCAGGCCACGAAGATTATTATTCCGTCAGAGATTCAGGGACTTGCGGGACTTGCCAAGTCGGTTGTTGAAGTTGTAAAGGAAAGCTGATTGAATTTTTTAACCAAAATGGAGACATAACGATGAGTGAACCTATTGAATTCAGATATGATACACAGCTTTTGATTGAAGGCGAGAATCTTGACGAGGATGCCATCAACGAATATTTTACCGAGAACTTTAAGGGAGACTGCCTTTTAGCTGTAGGTGATGAAGAGCTTATAAAGATTCATTTCCATACCAACGAGCCTTGGAAGGTATTAGAGTATTGCCGTACACTTGGCGAGATATATGATATCGTTGTTGAGGATATGGACAGACAGGCGAGAGGACTTCACGGCTAGGAACTGTATATGAATAATGAAAGAGGTCTTTCGGCATATCAAATCAAGGTCATCGCAATTATTGCGATGACCATTGATCATATAGCGTGGATGTGGGTGCCGGCGGTGACTGCCGCCGGTCAATGCATGCATACAATAGGGCGGATTACGGCACCGATAATGTGTTATCTGCTGGTTGAAGGTTATATTCATACACATGATGTACGGAAATATACGTTCAGACTGGGGATATTTGCGGTGGTATCCGCCTTTGCTTTTTGTTTCTACGAGAATGGTACGTTTTTTTCCGGCGGCGTGCCGGGATTTGGAATGATATATACACTTTTTATGGCACTGCTTATGCTGAGAGTGTATGATAGCAGCCTTGTTGACGGTTGGAGAAAAGGCACTCTTATGATTCTGCTTTTTATGCTGTCACTTTTGGGCGACTGGGCGGGAATCGGAGTGATTTGGCCGTTTATAATGTATGTATACCGCGATAATAAAGGAAGGAAGCTGAAATTACTTGCATTTACGGCATTTGTTTTCGCGGCATTGGTGGTGGTGGAGACGGCACTTCAAAATCCTATGTACCCGTATGCTGCCTTGTTCCAATTCGGAACATTGCTTGCGGTTCCGATATTGTCATTGTATAATGGAGCGTTAGGTGGAAAAAAGACCGGAAAGTGGTTCTTTTATATATACTACCCGCTCCATATGATTGTGATAAGGCTGCTTGCCGAGCCGGTTAAGTCTTTATAGCGGCATACGATGTATAAATATACAAAAAAATGAATTTATATACATTGACATATTGCGCCGAATAAGTTATTCTAAAATAAAATTACACTTGAAGTGTATATGTACACAGAATATAGGAGGCATGGCTATGAACTTAAAGGGACGCGATTTTTTGACATTGAAGGACTTCTCCAAGGAAGAGATTATGTATCTGATTGACCTTGCGGCAGAGCTTAAGGACAAGAAGAAAAAAGGTATTCCGGTTGACCATCACAGAGGTAAGAATGTAGCTCTTATATTTGAAAAGACAAGTACAAGAACCCGCTGCTCTTTTGAGGTGGCTGCACATGATTTGGGAATGGGAACAACATATCTTGATCCGTCAGGCTCACAGATTGGCAAGAAGGAGAGCATAGCTGACACAGCGAGGGTTTTAAGCCGTATGTACGATGGAATTGAGTACAGGGGATACGGACAGAATATAGTCGAAGAGCTTGCAAAATATTCGGATGTACCTGTGTGGAACGGACTGACCAATGAATATCATCCTACACAGATGCTTGCGGATATGCTCACGATAAAGGAGCATTTTGGAAAGCTTGAGGGAATCAATTTCACATACATGGGTGATGCGCGCTACAATATGGGAAATTCACTTATGATTGCATGTGCAAAGATAGGACTTAATTTTACAGCCTGCACCAACAAAAAGTATTTTCCTGATGAGGAGCTTGTTAAGCTGTGCCAAGGTTATGCAAAGGAATCGGGTGCAACGATAACTTTGACTGAGGATGTCGATGCAGGAACAAAGGGTGCCGATGTTATCTATACCGATGTATGGGTATCAATGGGTGAGCCTTCGGAGGTGTGGGAGGAGCGTATACACGACCTGCTTCCTTACCAGGTAAATAAAAAGGCTATGGAGAATGCGGGACCACAAGCTGTGTTTATGCACTGTCTTCCTGCTTTTCATGATTTAAAGACAACAGTTGGCGCTCAGATTCACGAGAAGTTCGGACTTGATGAGATGGAGGTAACGGACGAGGTATTTGAGTCGGCACAGTCGATTGTGTTTGATGAGGCGGAGAACCGTATGCACACAATCAAGGCGGTGATGGATGCCACTGTTAAGTAGACAGGGGATATTTTATGGCTTCAAAAAAAGAGAGAGTATTGAGAAGGATAAGAATTGTAATTGATGTAATAAATGTTATACTTAGTATTGCGGTTGTGGCACTTACAATATATACGTTTATTGACAGTAAGACGAGAATGGGAATGTTCGAGAATATATTCTATCTCGGAGCACTGATAAATGCCATAACCGGTATTAAGCATCTTATATCGGATAAAAGGCTGCAGGGTGTGGCGGTGATGGTTTTTGCCGTGGTACTCGTCGCCGCCGGTATTTTTTGTGCAAGAATTGTTGGAGGCAATCTATAGATGAAGGATAAGATATTGCAGATGCTCAGGGAGACGGACGGATTTATCTCCGGGCAGGAGATATGCAGCAGATTCGGAGTATCAAGGACTGCCGTATGGAAATCCATCAAGCAGCTACGCGAGGAGGGCTACGATATTGTGGCTGTAAATAATAAGGGGTACAGGCTTGAAGAAGTGCCTGATGTAATCTATGAGCAGGAGCTTAGAAGTCTCCTCCACACAAGGTGGTTCGGAAACAAAATTTTATATTTTGACTCAATCGACTCAACTAATAATGAATTAAAGAGGCAGGCTGAGACACAGGTGTGTCACGGTCTGCTTGCTGTTGCGGAGGAGCAGACGGCAGGAAGAGGAAGAAGGGGACACGGATGGGTATCTCCTTCGGGAACGGGAATATGGTTCTCCGTTCTTCTTAAGCCGGAGGTGAGTCCTGACAAGGCTTCGATGCTGACGCTTGTTGCAGCGATGGCTGTGGCAAAGGCAATAACCGAGACAACGGGACTCGTGTCGCAGATTAAGTGGCCTAATGACATAGTGGTCAACAAAAAGAAGGTTTGTGGTATGCTCACTGAATTATCGGCAGAGATGACCCGGATAAACTATGTTGTCATAGGAATAGGCATTAATGCAAATAATAAGGAATTTCCGGATGAGATTAAGGAGACGGCGACATCACTTTTCATCGAATCGGGGAAGCATATAAAGAGGGCAGCGGTGATTGAAGCAGTAGGCAGATATTTTGAGCAGTATTATGATGAATTTATCAAGGCCGGTGATTTGTCACTTATAATGGATGAGTACAACAGCATGCTCGTAAATGCCGGAAATCAGGTCAGAATTATCTCAAATGATTCTGAGGAGATATACACGGCACTTGGAATTAACCCACAGGGAGAGCTTGTGGTCAAGGACGCTGACGGCAATGTCAAAGATATACGCTCCGGCGAAGTGTCGGTCCGCGGTCTTTATGGGTATGTATGATAAATATAAATTAAAGTGAGGATTTACGATGTATTACGAGGATAATGTTGTATTGTGCGTGTCTAATGCGTATGAGAAGAAGTATTATCTTAATCAGGATTTCAATGGTCTGCCTGAGCATATCAGGAATGAGTTAAAGATAATGTGTGTGCTGTTCACTGAGGATGTTGGCGGTATTATGATGCTCGAGTATGATGAGAACGGAACACTTCAGATTAAGACTGAGGCTGCGGAGGAGGATATTCTTTACGATGAGATAGGAGCTGCCCTTAAGATTAAGCAGATAAGAAATGAAAAGGCAGATCTGCTTCAGTCGCTTGAACTCTACTTTAAGGTATTCTTTCTTGATGAGGATGTGTAGGAGGAGCGTATGCTGTTAGCAATTGATATAGGAAATACCAATTTTACGGTGGGCGTATTCAGGGGAAAAAAGCTTGAGGCTACATTCAGAATAACGACAAAGCTGCAGCGCACATCAGATGAGTATGGTATTGTATTTATCGAGCTTTTAAGAACAAGGGGACTCAGCGCGGATGATATTGAGGATGTGATTATCAGCTCGGTTGTGCCAAATGTCATGCACTCGGTTGTGAATTCAATGATTAAATATTTTAACAGACAGCCGATAATAGTAGGTCCTGGAATAAAGACGGGAATTCGACTGTCATGTGATAATCCGAAGGAAATCGGACCGGACAGAATAGTGGATGCAGTGGGGGCGTATGAGCTGTACGGAGGACCTGTAATCGTTATGGACTTTGGCACGGCTACAACTTATGATGTGATACTTGAGGACGGTGTGTTCACTGCGGGAATTACATCGCCGGGACTTGCAAGCAGTGCGCGCTCGCTATGGTGTGATGCAGCCAAGCTTCCGGAGATAGAGATTGTAAAGCCTAAGAGCATTCTCGCTAAGAATACAATAACGAGTATGCAGGCAGGTCTGGTATACGGCTATATCGGTCAGACGGAGTATATAATTAAGAAGATTAAAGAAGAGACAGGGTTGACGGATATTAAGACTGTTGCAACCGGAGGTTATGGACGTCTGATAAGCGGGAACACGGACAGCATACAGATATATGACAATGAACTGACGCTTAAAGGCTTACAGCTAATATATGCAAAGAACCAATGACTGCAGTGAGGATGAACTGATTTGAGAGGAAAGCATGAAGATTGGAAATGTAAATATAGAAAATAATCTTGTACTTGCACCGATGGCAGGGGTTACAGACCTGCCATTTCGTATTCTCTGCAGAGAGCAGGGGTGCGGCCTTTTGTACACCGAGATGGTGAGCGCAAAGGCGGTTCTGTATAACAATAAGAATACTGAGGCACTTTTAGAGGTGGAACCCGGTGAGAACCCTATATCACTTCAGCTTTTTGGCTCTGACCCACAGATTATGGCTGATATGGCAAAGAGACTCGAGGACAGACCTTTCGACATTTTTGACGTGAATATGGGATGCCCGGTGCCGAAGATTGTAAACAACGGAGAGGGTTCAGCACTCATGAAGAACCCGATTCTCGTAGGGCAGATAGTTGAGAGTATGGCAAAGGCAGTAAAAAAGCCGGTGACGGTCAAGATTCGGAAGGGCTTTAATGATGATATGGTAAATGCACCTGAGATAGCTCATATTGTTGAGGAATCGGGCGGTGCTGCCGTAGCTGTTCACGGAAGAACCAGAGAGCAGTTCTATTCAGGAAAGGCCGACTGGGATATAATCAGACAGGTTGTCGAGCGTGTAAGCATCCCTGTAATCGGGAACGGTGATGTGTGCAGTGCAGAGGATGTCATTGCCATGGAACAGCAGACGGGCTGTGCCGGAGTTATGATTGGAAGAGGCGCGAGAGGGAATCCTTGGATATTTTCAAGAATCAACGAGTATCGAAGAACAGGAGTGCTTCCGCCGAAACCGGATGTGAACGAAATTAAGAGAATGATAAAAATACACGCCGAACTGCAGCTTAAATACAAGGGCGAATATCTGGGAGTCCGAGAGATGAGAAAGCATGTTGCGTGGTACACGACGGGACTTAAAGATTCGGCGGCACTTAGAAATGAAGTCAACATGACCGAGACTATGGATGAACTCTTTAAGCTTCTTGATGAAAGACTCACGGAGTAAAGAATTACAAGACGAAATTAGTGAATGCAAAGGTTGACATTTACTTTTTATTATATTATAATACGGTGCATTGAAATGGGCAGATATGCCCTAAAACAGTCGTGTTACAATATTTTGTACACAAAATTGGGAAGGTATAGGTGTTTTATTATGGCAGATAAGAAAATAGTCATGACTTACGAGGGAATGAAAAAGCTTCAGGATGAATTACAGGATCTGAAGGTTGTAAGACGTAAGGATGTAGCAAAGAAGCTTCAGGAAGCCAGAGAGCAGGGTGACTTATCCGAGAACGCAGAGTACGATGCGGCTAAGGATGAGCAGCGTGATATCGAAGCAAGAATAGATGAGTTAGAGGCAATTTTAAAGAATGTAGAGGTTGTTGCAGGCGAGGACGTTGATGCGGATAAGATAAGCATCGGATGTACAGTTGATGTGCTTGATATAGAGTTTGACGAGCAGTTAGAGTATAAGATTGTCGGTTCAACAGAGGCTAAGAGCCTTGAGGGACTTATTTCAAATGAATCTCCTCTCGGCAAAGCTCTCATGGGCGCAAGAATAGGTGATGAGGTTAAGGTTGAGGCTCCGGCGGGAGACATCAGCTACAAGATTCTTGCGATTAGAAGATCAGAGAACAACTAAAAGCAGATAACAGGAGATTTATTAAATGGCAGAGAATAACACACAGGCTCAGGAGAAGGTATCCAGCCAGAATGTTAACGAACTTATAAGAGTAAGAAAGGAAAAGCTTGCTGCTCTACAGGATGCAGGAAAAGATCCTTTTAAGATAACTAAGTACAATCAGACTCATCACACTGATGAGGTTAAGAATATTTACAATGACCATGAGGCTGAGCTTCTTGCCGGCAGAGTAAGACCGTCAACTGAAGGACTTGATGAACAGCAGGCAAAGGATGTAATCAATGAAGATTACAACGAGAGAAGAGCAATCATGGATGCAAGTCCTATCGAGGTATCTATCGCCGGCCGTATGATGTTCAAGCGTGTTATGGGTAAGGCTTCATTCTGCAACATTGCAGACTTAAAGGGAAATATTCAGGTGTATGTTGCAAAGGATGCCGTCGGCGAAGAGACTTACGCTGATTTTAAGAAGTCCGATATCGGTGATATCTTTGGTATCAAGGGCTATATATTCAGGACAAAGACAGATGAGATTTCCATACATGCCGAGGAAGTGACACTTCTTTCAAAGTCACTTCAGGTGCTTCCGGAGAAGTTCCATGGAATTACCGACACTGATACAAGATATCGCCAGAGATACGTTGACCTTATAATGAATCCGGATGTCAAGGACACATTCGTAAAGCGTTCTAAGGTAATCAGCACGGTTCGCCGCTATCTTGACGCTCAGGGCTTCATGGAGGTTGAGACTCCTATGCTCGTTGCCAATGCAGGCGGTGCTGCCGCAAGACCTTTCGAGACACATTTCAATGCACTTGATGAGGATCTTAAGCTTCGTATTTCACTTGAGTTATATTTAAAGAGATTAATCGTGGGCGGAATGGAGCGTGTATATGAAATCGGACGTGTATTCCGTAACGAGGGACTTGATACAAGACATAATCCTGAGTTCACACTTATGGAGTTATATCAGGCATATACAGACTACCATGGCATGATGGATCTCACAGAGAACCTCTACCGTTATGTAGCTAAGGAAGTGACAGGCTCAGAGCTTCTCACCTACGGTGAGAATGTGATGGATTTATCCAAGCCTTTTGAGAGAATAACAATGGTTGACTCGGTTAAGAAGTACTCTGGCGTCGATTTTAACGAGATTCATACTCTTGAGGAGGCCAGGGCGGCTGCCAAGGAAAAGAATGTGGCATTCGAGGAGCGCCACAAGAAGGGCGATATTCTCAACCTCTTCTTCGAGGAATTCGTTGAGGAGCACTTAATCCAGCCTACATTTGTTATGGATCACCCGATTGAGATTTCACCTCTCACCAAGAAGAAGCCGGAAAATCCTGAGTATGTTGAGCGCTTCGAGTTCTTCATGAACGGCTGGGAGATGGCTAACGCCTACTCAGAGCTCAATGACCCTATTGATCAGAGAGCACGTTTTGCGGCTCAGGAGGAGCTCTTCGCAGCCGGAGATGACGAGGCTAACCACACCGACGAGGACTTCTTAAATGCCCTCAGCATCGGTATGCCACCTACGGGCGGAATCGGCTTCGGTATCGACAGAATGGTTATGATGATGACGAACAGCCCTGCTATAAGGGATGTTCTACTGTTCCCGACAATGAAGTCTATTGATAAGTAGGAATGCAGGAAAATCAAGGGTTTCAGAGCTTGGA
>ERZ791734.210-NODE-210-length-102101-cov-21.633312_pt1 | contig 102101 bp, 75 predicted proteins | sample MGYA00509953_ERZ791734 | MGnify/ENA primary metagenome ERZ791734 (study PRJEB30046, sample SAMN00792038) | human gut metagenome | study: EMG produced TPA metagenomics assembly of the A metagenome-wide association study of gut microbiota in type 2...
CCTGTCAATACAGGGACGCTTAACGCTACACGTCCGCAGGTTAGTACATATATCTCAGGTTAGTGGCGTTTTTTTGAAGAGTCAATGTTAGAGCAGTTGCACTGATACACTCACGAAAATATTAGTGCCTTATCAATACAGAAAATGTTTTCAGCGGTGTTGGCGATATATTTCACTGTGTGGATTTAATAACCGTTTTTTGACAGACTGCGCACCCCCGTTCAGTTGAACGGGGGTGCTTATTCTTATATTATCTTAATTTAGCTTATTTCAGCGGTATGACCACATCGGAGCAGAACACCTTGTTCTTATGATAGAAGGTTGCCGTACCGCCGTGTTTTTCGGCTGTGAACAGCACCGATTCAAGCCCTATGCCGTTGCCGCCCTTGGTGGTGGAATAATAGTGTCCGCCCTCACAACGCACTTTGCCGTTAAAATTATTTTCAGCTACTATGTAAAGGTTGCCTGACGCATCGTCAGCCTTTACCGAAAATGAGATTCTGCGATCGTTGTTTTCAGGAAGCATAAGGCTTGCGTTTACCGCATTTTCAAGTATGTTACCGACTATACAGCAAAGCTCGTCGTCGGTCAGCGCAGTCTCCTTGTTATCGCCATCAATCCGCAATCTGAGAGTAATGCCGTGTTGCTGTGCCTGCTCTTCAAAGTGACACAGCAGAGCGTTCAGCGCATAGTTTCCGCAGTAACGCATGGGCGATCTGCTCGGGAACGTATCTATATAGTTATCAAGATAGCTTTTCAGCTCCTCTATGTCGCCGTCCTCGGCAAGCGTCTTTATTGCAATGATTGAATGCTTGAAATCGTGACGTATGCGTGAGGTGTCCTCAAGATATTTCTGCTGGGCGTCATACTGCTTCTTCTGCATTTCAAGCACACTTATATGCTCCTTGTCCTTGCCGGCTTTCAGCAAAGCGGACGCTATGAAATAAAACACGGTATACATAAGCACGAGCATAATGAACATAAGCGTTGTTATCAGGATATAAACCAGAAAAACACGGTTAAGATAAAGCGTCTGATAATGCACGGGCTGTACCGTAAAATTGAATCCGATAAACATAAGCGACATTACTATCGAAATCAGCCATACCCTTCTGTACGGAAGCCCGTTTATAAGATGAGAGCCGTATTTTACTACCGGATAAGCAATAGCGGCGGTCACTGCACAGGATATTCCGAGCTGTATCAATGTGCCGTCAGTGCTGAAGGACGGCGTTCCAAGCTCAGGATGTATAACCGCATCAATCATTATGGCATAGTTCTTACAGAAGCTCATTATAGTAAACGACAACAGAAACGTTGCAAAGCATTTGACAATATCCGCATCGACTATGACCCTGTACGCAAGGAACAAAGGCACCAGCAGAATATAGAAGACTACCTTCGGGTCTACGGGAAGCAATGCCGTTGCGCCCGAAACTATCACCGTCACCATAACAAGCACGCCTAAAAACAACGGAAGGACGTTTTTGATGGAATATTTCAGCTTGTCCTTCATAGGCAGTAAGCAAAGCACCATTGCAGGTACTATTATAAGGCAGGATAACGCCTCGTTGATAAATTTACTCAGCATCTCGTTCATCTGACCGTCACCTGATCTTTCTCAAATTCGCTGTGAATACGATTCAGGACGAAACGTGTATAGTCGTTTTTGATCTGCGTCATCTTACGGCGGCTTATCGGAACGGTATCGCCGTTTATCATCAGAAAATTTTCACCGTCAATACGGGCTACATTTGCAAGCGACACAAGCACGCCCTTGTTGCAGGAAATCACTCCTTCGTATTTTGAAAGCGATTCTTCCATTATCTTATGCGTGGTACGGATCTTCAGCGGCTCGTTTCCGACCAGAAACACGTATACATAATGTCCGGAACACGAGGTATAGACAAGTGATGACAGCGGTATCACCGTACCGTCGGGGAGCGCCGCCGCACATCCCGTATTCTTAAGCTGTTGCGCTATGGTTTCGGCAAGCTGTCTTATGCTTTCCGCCCTTACGGGCTTCAGCAGATAGAAGTTCGCCTTTACCGCATAGCTTTCGCTTGCGAACTCGTTGCTTGTGGTGACAAACACCAGCATAACATTCTTATCCAGCGCCCTGATACGTTTGGCGGTTTCTACGCCGCTCATTCCGCCCATATATATGTCAAGAAAAATCAGATCGTATCTGCCGGCGGAAAACTGCCTGAGCAATTCCTCACCGCTTGTATATTCGTCTATATTGCCTACGTTCAGCCCCACTTTTGAAAACGGAGCGATTATTGCCGATGACAGCTTTTCACGCTCTGAGTTAAGGTCGTCCGTAATTGCTATTCTGAGATCCATTGGTTATGCACCTTCCGCTTTGCTGGTTTACACCGCTGTAATTATGTTCTGTTATGATTATACTATATTTCCGCTTTTTGTGCAATAAAAATTCTGCCCCGCACTGCCTTTTCAAGCCCGATTTGCACCGATTAAAGCCAATTTGTTGTTACAGCTGAACGTTATTGTTATAATATTTATCGCAAAACATCAAACAGGAGGTTCCTATGGAAAACGAGAACGAAAAAAAGACAGCCGACACTGCTGTCAGAAAAAAGCCGGATATGGACAAGCTCACCGAGCTGATAATAGTAATAATGCTGGGCATTACCGCCCTGCTCACAGCGTGGGCAAGCTGGATAGGCTCGCTTCACGGCGGAAATCAGGCTACCAACTACGCCACCAGCAACAATCTTGCCTCCGAGGGCAACTCGGAATATAATGCAGGCGTTCAGCAGATGAATCAGGATATGATACTCTGGAACGATATAAGCTCATTGCAGATTGAAATCGTCTTTGCACAGAACAATAATAACGAGGCTGAGCTTGCAAAGCTGTGCAACCAGCTGTTCTACAAGATGGCGGAGAACGTGAGTGAAACAATGGCGGCAAAGATCGACTGGAACACTGCCGACAACAGCAGCAGCGATCCTCAGGCAACTATACTTGCGTGGCTCGAAAAGGAAAACAGTATGAGCTCGCCCTTCTTTGACGAGAATTATGTCAACAGCTATTTCACAAAAGCAAACGAGCTTCTTGCACAGTCTCAGGAGGTACTTGAACAGGGTCAGAAGGATAATTCAAACGGTGACGCATTCGGTCTTGTGACGGTCATCTACAGCGTTGTACTGTTCTTACTCGGTATTGCCGGCTCATTCAATCATAAGGCGAACAAATATGCTGTGGTAATTATCGCTCTTGTCGCATTTGTTATCGCAACAATCTATATGTTCACCCTGCCTATGCCCACAGGCTTCAACATCACCAGCTTCTTCAAGGGCTGAACCGATTAATGCCAAAATGCAACCGATTTACGCCAGTCAATTGAATTAAATCATATCGGTGAGTATAATTTGTTAAGGTTGGAAAAACAACCGATATTACATAATCAGAGGCGGACATACCGCAAAGAAAGGAATAATTATGAAGAAAGTAATCAAGTCGGTCATTGCGCTTGCAATGGCAGCAGTAATGGTAATGGCACTCGCAGCTTGCTCAGGCTCGGCAAAGGATAAGATGAAGGGCGACTGGATCTACGAAACTATCGCAGGCGATTCTGTAGCAGACTATGCAGCTAAGCTCGGCGTTGACGAATCAGCATTCGCATCCGTATGGACATTCACAGATGATAAGGTTATAATAAAGTCAGTTGCCGCTACGGAAGAACACAACGTTCAGTACAAGAGCAACGGTGCAGAAGTAATGGAAGTAGGCAGCACAGACAAGATTCAGATGAGCGTAAAGCTTGAAAACGACAAGCTCTCTTTCAAGCTCAAGGGCACTGACGGCAAAGAGTATGACTACGTTATGAAGAAGGGTACTATGGAAATAGGCTCATCTACAGCAGTAAAAGAATAATTTTATAAACAACAGCTCCTTACAGTTGTTTTTCTTAATGTCACTTTAATGTGACGAAGATCTTTTCCTTCAGACAGCGGTATCGGTTTTCCGGTATCGCTGTTCTTCATATAAAAGCAAAACCGCCGTTATGAGAAACGGCGGTTATTCTTATAGGAAACAGAAAATATCGGTAATATCAGGCGCTTATCGGAGCGTAACGCTCAGACATAAGCGTATCGAGCATAGCTTTGTAAGGGTTAAGCTCACCGCTTGCCACCATCGAGAAAAGTCTGGGCGAACAGCCCGAAACGAGCGCAACACCGTTCTCGTTCATTGTGACAGGCTGCTGAGCTTTTCTGCTCTCAACATTCCAGAAAACTATCTCGGGGAGCGTATATCCTTTTTCGGCATACTTTCTACTTGCGCATTCGAAGTTTGTTTTGCCTGCGTTATCAGCACACTTGTCAAACTCCATATCCGAGATTATGTATAACCGTTTCGGAAGCTCTTCCTGCGGAAGATTATACTTTACGGCGGTTTTCAGCAAAAGATTGAACACAGCCGATATATTCGTGTTTGCGACTTCGCTATACTGACGGCAGTACTCAACCTTTCCTGCAATATCACTGCCCTTTATTTCGACAAGCTGAGGTCTTTCAGAGAAGGTTATAAAATGATTATGGAACCTGCCCTTGTTTCTTTCGGCGAAATATATTCCGAGCGACAGCGCAACAGCGATTGCTCTGGGATACATCGAACCCGAACCGTCAATCACGGCAAGAGCGTTTTCATCGTTGCCGAAATCTTCGAGGGCGTTCCACGTCACGTCCATTGCGTTGCGTTCCTCTGCGGACAGCCCGTCTGAACGCCGGTTGAAGCACGGAGCGATAACATCATACGGGGTCAGTACGCCCGTGTGCATTTTCGCTTTGCCGTTTTTCACATTGTCGATATACTCGCAGTAGCGGTCATAGTCGTTTTCATAGAACGCACCACAATATTTCAGCATTGCGAGAGCGGGCAGCTTTGAATAGTCAAAGGTATAGTCCTGCACACGCAGGCGGTTTTCAACTATATCAATCTTTTTTCTCAGTGCGACAACTGTTTTACGGTACTGCATTTCGCTCATTCCGAGCAGACGTGCAAGACGGCGTGCCGTGCGTACCGTTTCCTTGTTTGATGCGTTGACGGAAGGGAGCCATTTTGCAAGAAGCGACACGCCCGTGTCAGACGCTATATCCTTTTTGAGCTGACCTTCTATAATCCGCAAAGCGTCCTTCTCGCAGGGCGTACCGATAAGGCACAGCAGATCGTCATATCTGCCGTACTCGGCAATATACGCTATATTTCTGCGTACACTCTCAGGCTCATATTTTGCAAGATAGTTCAGTATTACACGGAACACTCTGCGTTCGCCAAGGCCCTCACGGACATCACGGGCGAAGAAAAGCGTTTTTACGGCAAGCTCCTTATCCTCCGAATACGCTTTAACAAAGCGGTCGATAATATCTTTTTCGGCACTGCTGCGGATCGCTCCTATCGTACCGAACAGATCAAGGCAGTGCGATTTTGTGCTTATGTAGGTCGCTGCGCCGTTTTCGGTCAGGGTCATGTTTGATTCTTCTTTTAAATAGTCAAGCATTGTGATTTCCTCCTCTGCGGCGCAGAGCAGGTTACTCACACGCCTTGAAATTATATATCGGTTTCAGCACTTCGATAACATCTACCGACTCTCTGATAACGTCAATAATATCCGACAGCGACTTATACGCCATAGGCGCTTCGTCAAGCGTTGAATTATTGACCGAGGTCGTGTATATGCCCTCCATGCTCTTCTTATACTGCTCAATGTTGAGCGTTTCCTTAGCCTTTGTTCTCGACATAATCCTGCCTGCGCCGTGCGGCGCGGAATAATTCCAGTCGGGATTTCCCTTTCCTCTTGCAAGCACGCTTCCGTCCCTCATATTTATCGGAATAAGCACAAGCTCGCCGCTCTTTGCGGAAATTGCGCCCTTGCGGAGTATGCGTTCCTTGGTATCAATGTAATTGTGTATCGTATGGAACGCAGACACGGCAGTAAGACCGCACCTGTCAAGGATTATCTCAGCCATACGCTCACGGTTACGCTTTGCAAAGCGCTGACATATCTCGACATCATAAAGATAATCCTCAAGGTAATTATCGTAAAGATAGCAGAGATCTGCGGGCGTATCAGGGACTTTCGCCTGCCACTCTTTTTCCATCGCCTTTAACGCAGACTGAATCTCGGTGCGTCTGCCCTGCTCCTTATACGTCTTTATAAGCTCTGCTTTCTTTTCAAAAAGCTCGCCCTTACCGGACGCAAGCTCAATTGCAAGGTTCTGATAATACTCAGCTACCTGCTTGCCTAAGTTACGGCTGCCCGAATGGATAACAAGGTACTTGTTGCCGTCTGAGGAAATGTCTATCTCGATAAAATGATTACCGCCGCCAAGCGTACCGAGGCTTCTTTCAAGCCGTTTTGCCTGTTCAAGATGTCTGTAGCAACGAAGTCCCGTAAGGTCAAAGCGTTCATAACGTCCGTCCCATACATTTCTTCCGCTCGGTATGTAGTGTGTGGCTTCATCTATCTTACTAAGGTCGATTTCCGCCTTTCCAAGCTCCGCTGTGTACATTCCGCAACCGATATCCACACCTACTACATTGGGTACTGCCTTGTCGATTATCGTCATTGTCGTGCCGATAGTGCAACCCCTGCCTGCGTGTACATCGGGCATTATTCTGATTTTTGAGCCTGCGGTGAACTCATAGTCGCACATTCTGCGTATCTGTTCTATTGCTTCGTCCTCGACTACTTTTGCGTAACATATTGCGGTGTTGATTTTCCCTTTGATTTCAAGCATATCTCTGCTCTCCTTTCTCAAAAAATAAGAACAACGTCCCTTATAAAAACTATGATGGGAATAGGCAGGGACGCTGTCTGTTAACAAGACGCAATTAAAAATGGGTGTACGGACTTTAACCGCACTGTAACAAGCCGTAAGGCTGTGTCGCCGTCAGGTCGGCAAAAATGGTGTTTAAAAAACACAGGTGTAAAATGCTGCTGTATGCGTCTTTGCAAGGCACTGATATTTTCCATATATAAATAATATGAACTGCTGTCTGTGCCTTAAACACTCTGCAAGGCACTGTTTTTAACCTCATATAAAAACTGCTGTCAGTGCCTTTTGTCTGCTGTGAAGCTTTCCTTCATCGCATGAGTTTATTATACAGGATGAGATTTGGTTTTTCACGGAAAAAAAGCTGCGAACTTTATTTGTTCGCAGCTGTAATATGATTTATTAAAGGCAAATTGCTATATTACCCAAAATTGCAATTTTGCCGTTATCATCGAAGCTACAGCATATCGCCAACACCCTTGCCTTTCAATGAACGCTCTGTTGGTTTTGCGTCCTGCAAAACTCTGGGCGTTCAATTTCGGGCATCCATGCCCGCCCTCGAAAAAGGGGAGGTGGATTGACGGCAAGGCGCAAGCTATATTTTTACAACGTTTTTGTGCGATATATCCGACTTTAGAAATCGTCAAATCAATCTGCCGTCAAGACGGTAGGGATTGAAATTGATAGCACTCCTATCCTCAAAACTTCTGAGCAATCACAATCCCCACCGTCACGGCTCGGAATAGTTTCATAATTATAAAGGTTGGATTATCTGAATACTGTGCCACAAGGCAAAAACTTATATCAGCCGTGCCACCTCCCCTTTTTCGAGGGGAGGCAAGTTTAGTGCGTGGCAAAGGGATTATTGTCCTTTTGCAATGGTTGTGGGAATGACAAGGGTTGGTGCAACGGGAGGAGCGAGCAAGACAAGAGTGACGGCAATTTGCTTCACTTTCTGCACTGAAAATTCATCTCACCCCGCACCTTTTCTGCTCTTCCAGTCTTTCCTTTATCAATCCGACAAAGCTATCCGGGCTGATAACTTTAACGCAAGGGCCGAAGGACAACACACGGATAACAATCTCCGTTTCATCGGTTGCGTAATATTTCAGATGAAGCAGATACTTATTATCGTCAACACGCTCCGCCTGCTTTTCAAAGTGTGCAAAGTGGAGCATTACACGCTCGAGCGCATTCCGCTCGTCATTTATCTGCAGGGTAAGCTCTCTTATCTGCATTGCTTCCGGCTTTTCGTTCCACAGACCTGTGCCTGTGTACAGCTGACAGTTTATAATTCTGCCGAGGTTTAACTGTCTGTACTTACAGCCGTCCATTATTACTCTTATCTTATCGTCCTTTTCCGAATATTCAAACCCTTTGGGGAAAAACCTCAGCGTTACTTCCTTGCCATAGCGGTTATTCAACCTTGCGATTATCGGCAGATTGTTCTTTATGGCATAATATATCAGCCTGAACCGACCGATATAGCCCTCATCGCCAAAATCATCGCCGTCCGAGTATTTATCGTATACTTTATAATCGTCCTCGGTGAAAAGCGGTTCGACATCGGATAAGTCGGGAAACTGTACATCGAACAGCCTCACTCTCTTATCAAGCGATACGGCTTTCAGCCAACGCTTCTGAAGCAATGTCAGCGGCATTGTCGGCTCGTGCTTTAAAAGCGGTTTTAAACTGCTGTCAAGCAGTTTCCACTTTCCGCTTTTAAGCGACGGCATTATAGTCAGCACGCTTTCAGAAAATGCGTTTTCGCTCACGATACGGTCAAGGTCCTTCTCTGTCGTATTCTTATCGAATGCGGCGGTGATTATCCTTGCTACCGTGTTATAATATGCTGAGTAAAGCTCACTGAATATCATCGCTCTCACCTCCGCTGTCAGCCGTGTTATCTTCTATGCCGTATATTTCATACATTTTCTCTATATCGGCTTTAAAATTATTTTCAGCTGTTCTGTCCGAAAAATTGAGCCTTGTTATACGGCAGATAAACGTGCGTATCCACGGTATCATTTCGGTAGTGTCGAATACATCGGCAGAGTATCTGTAATGGTTATCGTCTATTTTTTCAACCTTACCGCACCGCTTTTCACGCTCAAGGCGATTTACAATATACTGCTCATCATCGGCTATTCTTATATCAAACTCAACGTGCTGAGTGTCTTGTTTATCAAGCCTGCCGTTTACGCCCCACATACAGCTTTCAGCCGCATTCAGCTTCTCCCTCAGCTCGTCAAACCTTTCGCACGGTTCGCCGATTTTCACATCGGATATGTAATCAAGCCGATACGAAAACAGCCTGTTCAGCTTTATGTTATAGGCTATAAGGTGCTGTCTGCCGTTTTGTGCGCTGATATAAATTCTCAGCGGTACCAGCCCTACTGACATCGGCTTGTCGCTGTGTCTGCCGAGATTTTCCACAGTGACACAGCTTTTCTTCTGCATTGCGTCAAAAAGCATAGCCGCTATATCGCTGTCAAGCGCCTGCGTGATATAGTGGTGCTTGAATGTGAAAAGCTTTTCGTGCGGCGGTAATTTGTCCGAGATAAACGAGCCGATAACACCGCACGGTGCGGTTTCCCCGAAAAAGTCGATAACATCGCATAGCTGTGACACATCAATATCGGGAGAACGGCTGTAAAGCACCTTTCTGCCCTGCTTTTCGGTTATGATGATGCCCTCGGCGGTGTATTCCTTGAGCTTTTTTCTAAGGGTCGATTCGTCAAACGTAAAATCCCCCGACAGCAATGAATCAATCTCATCTACAAGCTCCGACAGCGTCAGCTTTATTTCGGGAGTGAAAAGTATATCGAACACTGCGAAGTGCAGAGTTATATCCCCGTCCGTAAAGCTCTTTGCTTTCCACGCCTTGTAGAAAGGGTTTTTACAGGCGGTGCGGCTGTCAACCGACAGAAATACATTCTTGCCCTCGGCGGTTTTTGCAAAACGCATATAATCCCCGAGCCAGCTTTCTACCCTGCGCCGTTCATCGTCATACGAGCGTGCGCTTTTCCTGTCGTACCCGCTCCTGCTCTTGAAGCCGAATACATAGAATTCACGCATATATGAACGTATTTTCTCAAAGTTCTTTATAAGCTCGCTGTACGCCATATCTGCTCCTTTCGGCATAGTAAGATATACCCGACTGTGAGGACAGTCGGGTAAGACATTATGTAATTTTATGCTCCTATATCAAGTGCAGGTGCAGTACCTATCGTATAGCCGTCCGTACTTACTCCTGCGGTAGTGCCATCCCAACGATACTTTGTGATTTCATCGCCGTTGTCATCTACCCACGCCTTGCTTGTGCCAAAGGCGGGAACATCGCTTATATCGGAAACGTTCGTCGTATCGGGCGTGTACCACACCGACACACATACGCCTTTTATGCAGTTGGCTCTTATCACGCCGTTGGATATTGTAGGGAAAACATCTCGCAGATACATTCCGAGAAGTTCTTCGCCGTACTGAGAATTGACAGTATTGGTCGCCTGCGTTACTGTTGCGGCATTTCCCCATGTCACTGTGTCGGGAGAAAATGCTGACGGGTTCTGCGCCGCATCAATATACCACGTTCCGTCAACAACGGAAATAGTAAATACTTCTCGACAATCTTCCCCCATAAGCATATAGTTCTTGCGGTTTGCGTCCGCCATAGTCAGAAAGTAGCCTATCTGCTTTTTCAGTTCCGATGCCGTGGTATTCGCAGAACCCACAGTTGCTCTTATTGTTATTCCGAGCAATGTAGGAATAAGTATTGCGGCAAGTACACCGAGTATCGCTACGACTACTATCAGCTCTATTATAGTAAAACCCTTTTTCGTAATCCTATGTTTATTATAGTTTTTTGATGATATGAATTTTCTCATGACCCCTCCGATTTTAAGTTATTAGTTTAATAATACCATACCTTTACATAAAAATCAATAGTATTTAAGAAAGTTTTACCGCATGAACTTTATACAGTATACAAAAATCCCCCGACTCAGAGCCGGGGGATAATATGTACTTTAAGTTAATCAGAAGATTAGCCAAGTGACAGAACGGGAGCTGTACCTACTGTGAAACCGTCTGTTGTGATACCTGCTGTGCTGTTATCCCAAGCAAAAGGATCTGTAGCCCAAGCGTGCTGAGCGTCAGCGCCGAATCCGGGAGCACCTGTAACTGCTGCTACTGTAGAAGCATCTGCTGTGTACCAAACTGCTGTGCAGCTACCGCTGATTACGTTAGCGTTGATAGCACCGTTAGATACTGAGGGGAATAAGTCAGCGAGGTTGATAGCTAACAGATCTGTAGCGTTTGTAACGCCAACCTTTGTAGCACCTGCTGTACCTGTACCTGAAGCTGTCCATGTGATAGCGTTGCCTGTCTTGAATGCGGTAGGATCGCTTACTGTAACGTTCCATGTACCGCCTGAAATTTCGATTTGAATTGTTGTAGTAGCTGTACCCTTCAGAGGACCGTAACCTGCTGTATCAGAATCAGTTAAGAACTGGTTGATCTGCTTCTGAACTTCAGATGCAGTTGTGTTAGCAGATGTTACTCTTGAGTTAGTAACGAAGCCCAGCATTGTGGGGATCAGGATAGCTGCGAGTACGCCGATGATAGCGATAACAACGATCAGCTCAACGAGTGTGAAGCCTTTCTTGGCTTTCAGTTTCTGTAATTTCTTTATCATGGGAAATTACCTCCTTGAAAAATGTAAAAGTTTTTTATGTTTAACGGTCTGCGCCGTTAAATCCAAAATTCCCCGTGGGTCTTCAGAATAAATATATGCCGAAGAATTTCTTCTCAGCACCTTTTCTGTTACCCTTGGTGTTTTCTGTACACTAAGAATATCATACTCCATTCAAAAAAGCAATAGCCAAATTGCTAATTTTTGTGTTAATCTTCAATTTTAGTGAATTTTAGATATAAGCGATTTCTTTTTGTGGTACATTTTGCACAATGTTTGTGTAACGGGGTTACACACAACGCATCTTTTGTTGCATTTTATAATAATCCCACTGAAAACTTACCACAAAATCCGACCAAGTTTTCAGTGAACCGCTCTTATAAAGCAAGAACCCCCTCAGGCTCTCGCCTGAGGGGGTTGTGGCAGGATTTGTTACATACGCTTGCCCGCTATCGTCTTTATAAACGATTTTTTTAATTCCTGTGGTTTATAGAAGAACGAAGATTCCGATTTACTTAGTCTGTTTTCCTGCTGCTTTAGCGAAAGCAATTCTATACTACATATAAAATCCGCTAACTGTAACAATCTGTACTCACCCGGTGAAGCTTTCCTGAATTCAACGTTGCTCAAAAGCATAGACAGGATAGTATTAAGCACAAGATTAAGCTCTGTTTGTCCGTTATCATAATACACATTAACTTTGTCGAAAGACGAAAAGTAATCGTAATTTTTGCTGACAAACGACTTTATTTGCTTTGAAAGCTGTGTACTCAGTGCGAACTTATCTCCCGCAGTCTTCCTGTCTATTATAATTGAATTATGTTTTATCGGAGCGTGAAGAAAAAAGCAACGCATTTTATAAAGCAATTGTCTGCGTTCGTCTATTGCCATATTATGATACGGAACCTCTCTTCTTATTATCGGCGCTGTATGTATATAAGAAAAGTCGAGATCCATATACGACAGACTGCTTTCTAATTGTTCCAGTGCCTGCTTTAAATCTTCCGATTGATTATGCAACACCAATGTTACGATGTAATAAGGCGAAGCGTTGTTCACTTTACCAAAATCGCCCGATTCATCAACAAATACGCTTAATATCTTTTCCATTTTTCGTTATCCCGCAATCATAAATCTAAAAAAAATGACGGGGAAGTGTCCCCGTCTGCGGTGGCCCAGATCATAACGACCAAGCCAAAATGCAGTATACTGCACTTTTATTGTATTCGTATTATATCATAAAAATTCAACTTTGTCAAGATTTCTTACAGACTAAGCAAGAACCCCCTCAGGCTCTCGCCTGAGGGGGTTCTCTATATTAGTTTAAAACATTATGGAGCTTGCGATTAAACTGTTTCGTCAACGCCGTAGTAAGCATTGAGGTACATCTGCTTGATCTCGCTCATCAGCGGGTATCTGGGGTTAGCGCCTGTGCACTGGTCATCGAATGCCTGCTCTGTCATAGCGTCAAGTCTGTCTAAGAAGTCCTTCTCATCAATACCGTAGTCCTTGATTGTCTTCTTGATGCCTACAGTTTCCTTGAGCTGTTCAATCTTAGCGATGAACTTCTCGAACTTCTCTTCGTTGTTCTTGCCTGTTACGCCGCAGAATTCAGCAACTTCAACGTATCTCTCAAGAGTATGGGGGTGATCATACTGTGAGAATGTACCCATCTTTGTGGGGTTGGGAACTGCGTTGAAACGCATAACGTGTGTGATAAGCAGAGCGTTTGCAACACCGTGAGGCAGGTGGTGGAAAGCACCGAGCTTGTGAGCCATTGAGTGGCAGACACCGAGGAATGCGTTAGCGAATGCGATACCTGCCATAGCAGAAGCATTAGCCATCTTCTCTCTTGCTTCAACATCTGTCTGACCTTCAGCGTAAGCTCTGGGCAGATACTCGAAGATGTTCCTTGCAGCCTTGAGAGCAAGACCGTCTGTGTAGTCTGTAGCCATGATTGATGCGTAAGCCTCGAGGCAGTGTGTGAGTGCGTCAACACCTGAAGCACTTGTCAGACCCTTAGGCTGTGTCATCATGTTATCTGTATCAATGATTGCCATGTTGGGCAGTAACTGATAGTCAGCAAGAGGATACTTAACGCCTGTCTTTTCGTCAGTGATAACTGCGAAAGGAGTACACTCTGAACCTGTACCTGAAGATGTGGGGATAGCTACGAAGTAAGCCTTTTCGCCCATCTTGGGGAATGTGTAAACTCTCTTACGGATATCCATGAATCTCATAGCCATATCGAGGAAGTCAACATCGGGATGCTCGTAAAGTACCCACATGATCTTACCTGCGTCCATAGCAGAACCGCCGCCGAGTGCGATGATAACATCGGGCTGGAACTGCTTCATCAGCTCTGCACCTTCCTTAGCGCAAGCAAGCGTAGGATCGGGAGCAACGTTGAAGAATACTGTATGAGAAATGCCCATCTGATCGAGCTTATCTGTGATAGCCTTTGTGTTGCCGTTATGATATAAGAAGGAGTCTGTTACGATGAATGCCTTCTTCTTGTTCATTATTGTGCCCAGCTCATCAAGAGCAACAGGCATAGAACCCTTCTTGAAGTAAACCTTCTCAGGAAGTCTCAGCCACAGCATATTCTCTCTCCTCTCAGCGACTGTCTTGATGTTGATGAGGTGCTTAACACCAACGTTTTCGGATACGGAGTTACCGCCCCATGAACCGCAACCCAGTGTTAATGAGGGGAGGAGCTTGAAGTTGTAAAGGTCACCGATACCGCCGTGTGAAGAAGGTGTGTTAACGAGGATACGGCAGGTCTTCATTCTGTTGCCGAATTCGTTGATCTTCTCACGCTCTGTAACAGCGTTGCAGTACAGAGATGATGTATGACCGTAACCGCCGTCGGCAACAAGCTTTTCAGCCTTTGCAACTGCGTCTTCGAAGTCCTTAGCCTTGTACATAGCGAGTACGGGAGAGAGCTTTTCATGTGCAAACTCTTCTTCGATATCTACGCTTTCAACTTCACCGATAAGAACCTTAGTCTTGGGGTCAACCTTAACGCCTGCGAGCTCAGCTATTGTAGCGGCCTTCTGACCGACTATCTTTGCGTTGAGTGCGCCGTTGATAAGGATCGTCTTTCTTACCTTTTCTGTTTCTTCGGGATTTAAGAAGTAGCAGCCGAGTGATGCAAATTCCTTCTTAACCTTGTCATATATCTTGTCGAGTACGATTACTGACTGCTCAGAAGCACAGATCATACCGTTATCAAATGTCTTTGAGTGAACGATTGATGCAACAGCGAGCTTGATGTCTGCTGTAGTATCAATGATTGCGGGTGTGTTACCTGCACCAACGCCGAGAGCGGGCTTGCCTGATGAGTAAGCAGCCTTAACCATTCCGGGACCGCCTGTAGCGAGGATTATATCAGCGCTTCTCATAACTTCGTTTGTGAGGTCGAGCGAAGGAACGTCGATCCAGGCGATAATACCCTTAGGTGCGCCTGCAGCAACTGCAGCGTCCAGAACTACCTTAGCGGCAGCGATTGTGCTCTTCTTAGCTCTGGGGTGGGGGCTGATTATGATACCGTTTCTTGTCTTAAGACAGATAAGTGTCTTGAATATAGCTGTTGATGTGGGGTTTGTTGTAGGAATAACTGCGGCAACAACACCGATAGGCTCTGCAACCTTCATTGTACCGAAAGCCTTGTCTTCTTCGATAATGTCGCAGGTCTTTGTGTTCTTGTAAGCGTTGTAGATGTACTCGGCTGCGTAGTTGTTCTTGATAACCTTATCTTCAACAACACCCATGCCTGTTTCTTCTACTGCCATCTTAGCGAGCGGGATTCTCATCTGGTTAGCGGCGATTGCTGCTGCCTGGAAGATCTTATCAACCTGCTCCTGTGTAAAGGTTGCGAATTCCTGCTGTGCAGCTCTTACTTCTGCCATACGAGCCTTGAGAGCGTCAACATTGTCAACGATCAGCGGGCTTACGGGAGCAGATTCAGCTGTCTTGTTGCTTACGATTTGCTTCTTAGCCATTTTGTCCTCCTGAATGTTTTAAACTGTTCTTTCTTATTGTACCGTTTTTGCGGTCTGCTATTATAGTTTACCGCAGGGTCGGCGGTTTACCCATTTGTTATTTTTTTAACAATATCATTATATCAATTTGAAGCGCATTTTGTCAATCTTTTTTTCTATGAAAATGGCTAAAATAAGACCGTTGCTTTTGTGCATATTGTATAATTGAAGGTGAAGAGGGGCGGATATGAGGAAAAAAGCGGTATCACTCAGTCTGTTGTGCAAAAACAGCCGTGACTTCACCGCCACGGCTGTGCATTATTTAATTGTAATCAGCTCTTGAAATGCTCCCCGTACTTTTCTTTAAGTATCTTCCACTGATAACGGTATGCATAGCTTGCAGTGAACACTCCGTCGTCTTTCCTTTCTGATTTTAATACAGACGGTTTGCTTTGTTCTAAATCAAAAACGATAGGATAAGCACTATTGTAAATATTTCCGTCAACTTCATTTGCAGTAGTATCATTGTCGGCAAAAATCAGATAAGATTGACCCTTTTGCAAAAAGACAGGATTCCACGTTGTTTGTATATATCTTCCGTTTCCACTTCTTAAAGTGTTGTAATATTCCATTTGCCCGTCATAATATTTTTTTTCAATTTCACTGTAATGACTGCTGTCAAACTCACCCGATTTATTTTCAAATTGAGCTTTCAGATTTTCTTCCGCTTTTTGCACAAAATTTAAGCTTCTGTCGTTATACTGTTCTGTTATACGATAAGATTCACGGATATATAATATATCCCCTTTATTATACAAGCATTTTCCGTTATTGGAATCGACAACTTCTTCTATAACAACAGGCGTGTAGATTAAAGATAAAAACGGCTTCATAATCAACGTTTCACCGCATTTACCGTCAATGATAACATAACTGTCGCCTGCAACTCTGCATTTGAGCGCTACAAGTTCCGATGATTTAACGTCTATCGTTTCTTTATACAAGTCATCAAGATTCGGCTCAACAGGAAGATACATACTATACAAGTTACGATATGTGTTAGAATATATGTATTCGTTTGTAATCTCGTATTTGTCCTTATCGTAAGAAAACGTCTGATACCCCTCGATATTCTTTACAAGGTTTTCTTCACTTTCCTTGCTTGTATTATCAGTTGCAGAGCTGTTATCTGTAGCCGAGCTTTCATTTTTACTGTCAGTGACCGAATTTTCCACAGGCGGAGTAGTATCGCCAACGCTGCCGGTTGCAGAGTTACTTGTACAGCCGAATAACATAAGTGCCGATAAGATCAGTGCTGTTGTTTTAGTTAGTTTTTTCATGATTGATTACCTCGATTTTGTAGTTCCGCGTTATTTCTTGAAATAATCCCCGTACTTTTCTTTAAGTTTCTTCCACTGGTCTGCATAACAAGGATAATACTTGAAATAGTCCGCATCTTCTTCCTCGCTCATATACACTCTCGGTGCATCATTTTCGAGGTCGAAAACCAAAGTATAATTTTTGACATATTGGTTATTGTCAAACACAAATCCGTTTGATTTCTTATCCAGAACCATTAAATACGACTGCCCTTTTTCTAATAAAACAGTTTTGGTAGCTGTTACAACTTTATTTGATGAAAGATACTTACGATATTCTTTCTCTGTTTCAATTAACCGTTTTAATAATTCCTCTGTATAACTGTCTGAAGCATTGTTTAAATCGCGTTCGTTGCTTTTGATGCTTTTATCAATCCATGCAAGAGGTTCGTTTCCGTTATAAGATTCGTAAATGCAGTAATCTTCCATTACATATACAATATCTCCTGTGTTATAGTCGGTTTTAACACCGAAATCATCAATGATTTCATCGATAATAATCGGAGTATAAATACAAGTATAGACGCCTTTGTCACGTTCGTCACGGTAAAATTCAACATCTCCGCATTTACCTTCCAATATATAATAACTATCACCTGCTACGTGGCACTTAACGCCTACCGGAGAATTCAGAATTTTTTTGAAATTTGTATAATTTGGTTCAAACGATTTCCCAAAATCATACGGTGAAATAAGCTTTTTATTATACTTGTTATAATTTGTAATCTCATACACAGAAGAATCATACGAAAACGTCTGATACCCCTCGATATTCTTTACAAGGTTTTCTTCACTTTCCTTGCTTGTATTATCAGTTACAGAGCTGTTTTCTGTAGCCGAGCTTTCGCCTGAACTTTCATTTTTACTGTCAGTAACCGAACTTTCGCTCGGCAGCGTAGTATCACCTACATTGCTTTGTGCAGAGTTACTTGCACAGCCGAATAACATAAGTGCCGATAAGATTAGAGCTGTTGTTTTGGTTAGTTTTTTCATGTCATTTCCCTCCATTTTTTTATTAAACTTGATTTGTCGTATAACGTGATGTCTTTATTTACAGTTGAAGAATCGTTACTCATCAATGTAACAACGCCAAATCTATTACCCTGTGATGTTGTGTCATCACTATGACAAAGCTTTAAAGCATGTCCGACTTCATGCGTAATAGTAGAACTTCGTTTTTCGTTATTGAGAGAATAAAACCCTTCTTTGTCTATGTTAATAAATATTACGCCATTGCTCCAATTTTTGTTACATTCTATAGTTATATCATTTTGAGTTTTAATATAATTTGTTGCGGTAGAGTTAGGCAGGAAAACCGCATAGGCAGTAGAAGCATTTTCGATACCTGCTGTTGATAAGTTCTTTCTTGCAACAGTTACATTTAATCCTGTGCTTGGATTAGAGTTAGGCGGATATGCTTTTACACATACTTTATCACATATTCCATTCCATGCTTCCTCTGCATTTGCCAAATCATTGTAATCTGTTTGATTGCTAAATATGATATTGAGCTTATATGTACCGGACTGCCCCGAATACCCGCCTTTCCAGCTTGATGGATAATTACTGGTTGCTTTGGTAAATATCAGTCGGTTGGCTTGATTATCAGTAAGGGCAATGCTACCGTCAGATTTTTTATATAGCCATTTACTACTATACTTATTTTTAATTGCGTAGGTGCTTGAGGTTATTCTTTCAAAATCCCAACAATAATACAGATTTATTTCCGATGTGCATTTGTATATTGCTACACTATCGTTAAGGGTTGCATATATAGCATCACTACTATTCTTTGCAGAATAGATTAAATAACCGCCTGCGAGAGATTTTTTTGTTATCCAAATTTGATCCGGATTAATATATTCGTTGCTGTTATATCCATTTGTAGTTATATCGTTTTCTAATATTGAATCTCCAAAGCATTCAATACATTTTGAACTACTCGTCTTAAACACATACGCCATACCGTCAATAACAGGATTCCACTCTACAACAACTCTCGGTTTGGAACTGCTGTACTCAGTCATATAGAAAGAGCGGCGTAGTGACGCATTTGTTTCATTGGCATTGGTTATAACTATGCCCTTTTTTATATCGTATCCGGCATACTTGCTTGCTATTGCTAATTCGGTAAAATCAAAAGAACAAACACCGCTCTTTTTTATTGTAGTAGTACTCATCACCTTACCGTTTGCTTTTGTGTTAGCGTATATGGGCGAACTTTCGCTCCAACCTGAATCATTAAGCGAAAATCTTACCTGCAATGTAGAAGTGCCGGAATTTCCCGTACCCTCATACATATACAACTTAACGCTCTCTATCTCACTTACTTTAAGACTTTTATACGTTTCATTGCTGTCAAGACCCGGGAATCGCATTATAAGTCTGCCTGCACCGTATGTACTGTCCTGATAACCTACTGTACCTATAGAATACGAACCGAAGTTTGTTGTACTCTTCTTGCTGTATACAGGAGCGTCAAGTATTGTTTTTGAACTTCCGCTTCCGCTCGTGTTGATTTTGATTGTCGGGTCTATTACAACCGGATATACGGCTTCATTTTCAAGCCATTCGTTATCAAGAGTTATAGTTATTGTATATCTTCCGTCGTCGTTTTGTACTGCCGTATATCCCGTAACATATCCCTGCGGTACTATCGTGTTTTCGCCGTTTGAGCTGTCAAATAATATAACCTCACTGACAGTACCGACAACCTCATTTATTTCATCGTCAACGATTGAAAAATAACCGTCCTCTTCTCTGAGAACAAGACCGTTCGTATCAACGTCAAAAGAAAACTCATTCTTTCCGTTATATCTGTCAAGTATGATATTCTCTTTTACCCCGTTGAGCTGTGCGCTGTATTCTATTGTTGTATCGACCCCGAACACATCGGTATATTCAACTATGTCGTGTTCGTCATATTTGTTTTCTGTTTCGGTTATAATATCCGATACATCCGCCTTATCCGAATCGACAGGTGACATTTCTATGGTATATTCGCCACTTTTAACGATAATGCCTGTTTCGTTGTCGAGCTGTTCGGGCATATATACGTTTATATTATTATCCGCACTTACAAATGCATAACCGTCTTTGTCCGATTCAGACAGCTTTGTGCTTTTATCACACACAGTTCCGTTTTCATCGGTGTACTTTACAGGCTCATCAAAATAGTACATTGTTTTTGAGCCGTCTTTATTCTGATACACTATCGAATAATCATCTGTTTCCTGTGCAAATAAACGGTTTGCGTGTTCCTTTTCCTTTATATCCTTTGCAGATATAACTTCGGGTATCTCATAGTCTTCAAGCTCCTTATTCGACAGTTCAACAAGATCCAGATCGCCCGGCAATAAGTCTTTCATAAGATTTCTGTCAGCTTCTTCAAAGCTTTCTTCATTTGTGCTGTTTTCGTTATCGGCGTTTCCGTTTCCTTGTGCATATACAGGTATGTTTGTTGAGAGTAGTGAAATTGCTAATAGTAAAACAGTGAATAAATGTTTTTTCTTTTTCATAAGTACCTCCGTTTTATTTTTAATAAAGAAATAAATTCTCTATTGTTAGAATATCACATATACTATGCAAAAATCAAGGTTTGCCCTGATATTTTGTGAAACATACCCAACAAAATTTGTCATAATAGCCAAGTAACGGCTTGCCCTCGCTCTTTCTTATCTGCTTTAACTTTTCGCTGAAATCCATATTGTCTTCCTCCTGTTTTCGTTTGGCTTTTGTGAACAGCTATATCATACCCCGTTTTTTGAGTAGCCGCAATAAACATATGCTTACAATCGTTGTTTTTCTGTGCTACTTTGCGTTGCATACAAGAAAATCGGTATAGCAAAGCGGAATGTGAAGCCACATTCCGCCGTTATTTTCAATTAAACTGCAACAGCATTACGACCATTGCTACAACAAGCACCGGAGAAAATACCGCCAGTAGCTTCTTGTACTTATGCTCTCCTCCGACAGGTGCAAGCCTTGCCGCTCCGCAGAACGCAAGCAGTACCGCCACGAACGGTGCCGCAAAGTAGGAGATATTCACGATAATGTTTCCCAGTGCCGCCGCCGCATTTACAAGGCCGTCCCATAAACCGCCGATGCCCGTGAGCTGTTTCTGATACGTTATGACCGTAACAAAGAAGTTGTTTATCAGATGAAGCACCATTCCGGGAATTATCGAGTCATATCTCACCGCCATAAGTCCGAAGATCACGCTACTTAAAAACGCATACGCAAACTGGTCGAAATTTCCGTGAGCAAGCCCGAATATCAGCGCCGACAGGATAATTGCAGGTGTATCGCCTATGGGCTTCAGCGAACGGAGCAATAAGTGACGGTATATCATTTCTTCAAATACCGGCGCAACGAATGCGGTAAATATCAGCGTTACAACGCCCGATGAGAAGCTCGACGGCGCAATAGCGTCCATCACATTCTCTATCTCTCCCACTCCGAACAGAAGCTGAAGAATATAGTTTATGCAGGTGGTTATATTACTTCCCCACATTGCAAAGGCAAACATCGCAGGGATAAATATAAGCGGATAATATGACTTGTTTTCATACTGGGTATCAAGCCGCCTCAGCGGTCGGTATTTAAGATAGACCGCACCGAATGCCAGTATTTTCGGCAGATATGTCGATATATTGCTGAACGTGTAATTCAGTACAGTAAACAGTGTACTGCCCGTGTCAAGTCCTGCACTCACAAAGCCCCTGAGCAAAAACACCATCGCAACAAATATTACCTTCTGAAACAGCACGGATATGATAAGTGCTATTCCCAGATCAAAGCATATCCTGCGTATATCCGCAGGCTTCAGGTCGTCCTTCGAAGTAAGCGCATCAAAATCCTGCTGTCTGTATCTGTCCGCTATGACAGCAATAAGGCTTTTCTGCATTTTAACAGAGTCCTTTCGTTAAATAATCATCACAACTATTATATACGCAGTACACGCAAGAAATCCCACGATAAAAATCGGATTCTTTGCAATTGCGGCAAATTTCTGCTTTTTTGAAAGCTCCGGATAATTATTTACCGGACGGTAAAGGCGGTTGTTCTTCAGCTTTCCTATAGCCGCACCCATACCCACAAGAGCAACTATCAGCACAAGCGCAACATAGATCATCAGCACAGTAAGATAGGCTTCCTCACCGCTTGTCACAGGGCTTCCCTTCTGCACCTTTGACATCGCCGTCACAAACGTGTCGGTTTTGACCGCAACAACGGCTATTGCCGCTATCGAGTTGAACATTGCGTGCATTATAGTTGTCGGCATAATACTGCCTGTCGCATATCTCACATATCCAAGGCAGATACCCACTATAAACGTATAGCAGAACTGGTGTATATTTCCGTGTGCCATACCGAAGCAAAGAGCGGAAACAAGTATCGCAAATCCGTTGCCGTAAGGCATAAGTGAGGTCTGTATAACGCCTCTGAACCAGTATTCCTCAAACAAAGGAGCAAGAATTACCATCTGTATGAACAAAAACGCAAGATACCACGCACCGCTTCCCGTTCCCGAAGAAACTATCGGAGTAAGCGTATCCTCGACCGCCGATTGATTGTGTATAAGCAGAAATGATACGGCAAGCACTATTATATTAGCTATCTGACCTGCGCCGTACATAGGTACAAACCACGATATAGCCTTGCCGAGCCTTTTCGGCTTTTTGTACACCGTCTTGTCAAACCGATAACCGAAAACCCTTGCGGTAACCGCTATCGCAAGGCCGTATAATATAATTATGCTCGAAAGCGACTGCACAGATGATACTATCTGACTGTCGCATCCGCTCATAACAGTGCCTATAAGCCACGCCGCCGCATCTGCAATACAACGTGCCGCAAATATTATTATAAGCGCAAGCCCCGCTTTCCCGCAGGCACTCTTGAAATCAGCGGCGCACATCGAGAACTTCTCCTGTTTCCAGCATTTCCTTTACATAGCTCGGCAGAGCAAAACAGCCCTTGTGAAGCTCTGTGTTATAATATCTTGTCTTGATTCCGAGTGAATTCCAGTGCTGTTCATCAAGATCCTTTATCGGATCAAGTCCCTTGCTTGCAAAGCCGAACAGCCAGTGTCCGCTTGCGTATGTCGGGATATGAGCCTGATAAACGGCGCACACGGGGAACACCGACTTTATACGCTCGTGCGCCCTGCACATAGCCTTTGCGTCATTTACATAGAACGGGCTTTCGTGCTGATTCACAAGCACGCCTGTATCGGTCAGTGCGTTGTAGCAGTTTCCGTAGAACTCGGGTGTGAAAAGTCCCTCGCCCGGTCCGAACGGATCGGTAGAATCCACTATTATAAGGTCATATTCGCCCTGCTTGCGTCTTACAAAACGAAGTCCGTCGGTAAAATGTATATCAAGTCTGGGGTCGTGCATCGAAACGGTCATTTCGGGGAAATATTCCTCGCAGACCTCAACGACCTTTTTGTCTATCTCGACAAGGTCGATATGCTCTATCGTGCTGTAACGGCACAGCTCCCTTACCGTACCGCCGTCGCCTGCGCCGATAACAAGCACGTTCTTTATATCCTTCTTTACCGCCATAGGAACGTGAACTATCATATCGTGATAGATGAATTCGTCCTTCTGCGTTATCATTACATATCCGTCAAGCGCAAGCAGTCTGCCGAATTCGAGCGACTGAAACACGTCTATGCGCTGATACTCGCTCTGCTCGCTGTAAAGCTGTTTGTCAACTCTTATAGAAAATCTTACACTGTCGCTGTGATTTTCCGTAAACCAAAGATCCATTTGTATTACCGTCCTTTCAATCTGTAAACGCATAAGTCAATGTGGTACGGCGGACGAATTTATTCGTCCAGTATCATAATATTCTTTATTTCGAGGTCCTGTGTACCCGTAAGGAAACAGCCCTTATCTCCGGCATATTTTATATATGCGAGAATTTCGTCTGTTATCTGCTCACCGGGTGCAAGTATCGGTATTCCGGGCGGATAGCACATTACGAATTCACCGCTTATCTTGCCGGAGCTTTGTTCGATCGGTACGCTTTTCTTGTTTCCGTAGAATGCATCCTGCGGCGACAGCTTAACTATAGGATTGATATACTCGTGGTCAAGCATACCCGTCTTATCCTTTGAATAGATACGCTTTATGTCGTTGAGCGCTCCTATGAGCCTGTCTAAATACAACTCCCTGTCGCCTATCGAAACGTAAGCGAGTATATTTCCTATATCTCCGAATTCTATCTGTATGCCGTATCTGTCACGCAGAATATCATACACCTCGATACCTGCAAGTCCTATATCTCTTGTGTGTATCGACAGCTTTGTCACGTCAAAATCATAGAACGCACCGCCGTCGCACAGTTCCTTTGAAAATGCGTAATATCCGCCTATCTCATTTATCTCATCACGCATATACTGCGCATAGGACTGCACCTTTGCGAATATCTCCCTGCCGTGAAGCGCAAGGTTTCTTCTTGATATATCAAGGCTCGACATCAGAAGATAGCTTCCGCTTGTTGTCTGCATAAGGTTAATTATCTGCCTTACATAGCCCTCGTTCACCGTGTCCGCTGTAAGTAAAAAACTGCTCTGTGTCAGCGAGCCGCCGCTCTTGTGCATACTTACTGCGGCAAAATCCGCACCTGCCTTCATTCCTGCAAGCGGCATATTGTCACCGAAGTAGAAATGTGTTCCGTGCGCCTCGTCCGCAAGAAGATACATTCCGTGTGCGTGTGCAAGGTCGGCTATCTTCTTTATATCCGAGCATACTCCGTAATAGGTAGGATTATTTACAAATACCGCCTTTGCGTCGGGGTTTTCGAGTATCGCCTTTTCAACATCCTCGACCGTCATTCCCAGCGGTATGCCCAGCTCCTTGTTTACTCCGGGATTAACGTAAACAGGCACAGCTCCGCCGAGAATAAGTGCATTTATCGCACTGCGGTGTACGTTACGGGGCATTATTATCTTCTCGCCACGCTTTGCTACGGCAAGCGCCATAGCCTGCACTGCGGCGGTCGTTCCGTTTACTATAAAGAATGCGTTCTTTGCACCGAAAGCCTCTGCGGCTATCTGCTCCGCTTCTTTTATTACGGAAACCGGGTGACAGAGGTTATCGAGCGGCTTTGACGAGTTCACGTCCACCGTCATACATTCTCTGCCTAAAAATTCCGTCAGTTCGGGGTTGCCCCTGCCCATCTTATGACCGGGTACATCAAAAGGCACTATGCGCTTTGCCCGGTATTCCTTTAACGCCTCATATATAGGCGCACGCTCCTGTGAGAGCATATCATCAGTCCTTTCGGGAAGGAAGTAATGTTGTCATAATATCACATTGATATTTTTGTAGGGGAGGGGCTTGCCCCTCCCGCAGATTTATTGTTTATGTCTTTTGTAGATTTATAGAACAAAGTTTGAAGTTTGCTCACCCATAAATATTCATCCCCGAATATATCTCTATCATCTCACGCCTTAGGCTCTCTGTAATTCTCAGTCGCTCCTTAGGCGGAATGTCGTATATATCCGTATTGAACAGGTAGTTTTTCAGATCCATCTCACGCACCATAAGCCTTGTGTGGAATATGTTCGCCTGATACACGTTTATATCTGTAGCGTCATATTTCGTCAGCGTATAATCGTTGATAAAATCCTGTATCGAGGTTATATCGTGGTCGAGATACAGCTTTCTTCCGCCTACATCACGGGTAAAGCCTCTCACCCTGTAGTCTATCGTTATAATATCGGAATCGAAACTGCCGATAAGATAATCCAGCGCATTAAGCGGCGAAATCTCTCCGCAGGTCGAAACGTCAATATCCACCCTGAATGTAGAAATACTGTTGTTCGGGTGATATTCGGGATAGGTATGCACCGTAACGTGCGACTTGTCAAGATGTGCGACCACCGTTTCGGATGACAGAGCCTTGCCGGCACCGTTACGCTGAGGATGGAGCGGCTTTCCGTCCACCATTCCTCTGTTGCACGACTTGTCTATCTCCATACTGTCCGTAGCCTTTTCACTTATCAGCAGTGTTACGCTTGCGCCCTGCGGATCGTAGTCCTGCTTTGAAATGTTAAGCACATTCGCCCCGATTATATCCGTAACGTCGCACAGTATACCCGTAAGTCGCTCGGAATTATACTGCTCGTCGATATAGTCTATATATTCTTTCTGCTCTCTTGCTCCTTTAGCATAACAGACATCGTATATGTTGAAGCTCAGAGTCTTTGTGAGGTTGTTGAAACCGTACAGCTTCAGCTTTTTTTCCAACAGACACACAACCTTTCGGAAAAATATCTGCAATAAACGCAGCTAATATAATAATATAGTAAAACTGCCATCTTGTCAATAAAAACTTGTGTAAAGAAGCCGCCGACGGCTTTAATGCTCATCGGCGGCTCTGAATATTATTATGTTTTTAAGATTACACATTATCCTGACCGGGAACATACTCAAGACTGTCGTCTGAAGTTGTAACCTCTGCAGTTTCCTTAGCCTTTATTTCTCCCGAAGCATCATTCTTATCCTTGAATACAAACTTCAGCAGGATAGGAGTTACTACAGTAGTGATAACCACCATAATTACTATAGGACCGAAAAGTCCGCTGCTCATAAGTCCCATATTAAGACCCTTATCCGCAACTATCAGCGCAACTTCGCCACGGGAAATCATTCCCACGCCGATTTGCAAAGCCTCTTTGTTCGTGTATCTGCATATCTTCGCACCAAGTCCGCAGCCGACAACCTTTGACAGTATAGCGACTATCAGCAGTACAACGGCGAATATGATGATTGTAGGTGTCATATTTGTAAGCGTTACCTTAAGACCTATGCTTGCGAAGAAGATAGGCGACAACAGCAGATAAGACATTGTATCAAATCTGTGTGCGATATACTTCGTCTTTGACGTACTTGAAATTACAAGACCTGCAACGAACGAGCCTGTAATATCGGCAACACCGAAGAATTCCTCGGCAACATACGCAAAGAGAAGGCAGAGTGCAAAGCTGACAATAACATAACGGCGCTGATTTTCTTCCGTTCTCTGTGTCCACTTGTTGAATACAAAGTGGAAGAATATGCCGAACAGCAGAGCGAATGCGAAGAAGCCGAGTATCTTCAGTATTACTATACCTATGTTTCCCGACTTGGGATCTGCAAGAGATGTAATTACCGTCAGTGCAATGATACCGAGTACATCGTCTATAAGAGCCGCACCGAGTATTGCGTTGCCCGCTCTTGTGTTGAGCTTTCCGAGTTCTTTAAGCGTTTCGACAGTGATACTTACCGATGTTGCAGTAAGGATAACACCTACGAAAACATCCTGCAGGAATGTCGATGTCGAAAGAGTGGGATCTGCCGTACCGAACAGGAACGCTGTAGCGGCACCGCCGACCAGAGGAACGATAACACCGATAAGAGCTATTATCGAGCTTGCAAGTCCGCACTTTTTCATCTCACGGATATCCGTTTCAAGACCTGCGGCGAACATAAGCACGATAACGCCTATCTCCGACAGATTGCTGAGTATCGGAGCGTTGTCAAGAGATACAAGGTTAAGACACACAGGGCCTAAAATAATGCCCGCAACCAGTGCGCCGACTACCTGAGGAAGCTTTATAACCTTTGACAGCAGTCCGAATGCTTTTGTGAAAATGAGGATTATCGCTATATAAAGCAGATATGTGTAATCCATAATTCATCTTCCTTTCCTTTTGTTCTACTTTTTCTTTTCGTCACAAAGGCTATATCGCAGCTGTGCGATATAGCCCCTGTTTTTTCTGTATGCCCGTATTATAACACCTATTTAGAATATGTCAATCCGCCTTGAATGTTAAAACAAAATTTTTCGTCAAAATCTATAAATTTACCAAACAAAATTGTTATAAGTGGATAATTTTCTTGACAAATTTCCATGAATTTTTTGAATGGCTCGTTATTCATTTTTGCAATACTATTATTTGTAAAGCTGACATTTAAAGTATTTCCTTTTTCGGCTGAATTCTTTCAAATCGGCATAAACAAAAGCGTTGCAGGATTTTTATATACCCGTAACGCTTTTATAATCATGAATTTTTCACAGCAGTTTATTCAATTTACCAGTTTTTCAGCCCTGCTTTGCTATCATGCATACAGCGTGGGCGGCTATACCCTCTCCTGCTATACCAAGACCCTCCTCGGTAGTCGCCTTTACGTTGACATCGTCCGTGTCAAGTCCCAGAGCCGCCGCTATGCTCCTTTGCATATCGGGAATGAACTTTGCAAGCTTCGGCTTTTCCGCAACTATCGTTATATCCGCATTCGTGACATGAGCGTTTTTCTCAGCGAGCATTTTTACAACGTGTTCGAGTAGCTTCATACTGCTGATACCCTTGTATCTGTCGTCACTGTCGGGGAAATGCCGCCCTATATCACCCAGTGCCGCCGCACCGAGCATAGCGTCCATAAGTGCGTGTACCGCAACATCTGCGTCACTGTGACCGAGAAGCCCCAGATTATCCTTATTCGGCACCTCCACACCACAGAGTATCAGCTTTCTGCCCTCTACAAGCCTGTGCACGTCATATCCGTGACCTACACAAAGTTTAGGTGTGCCTGTTTTCCCGATAATATATTCCGCCATTGCTATGTCCTCTTTCGTGGTCAGCTTTATATTGTCATAACTGCCCTCAACGATAAACGGCTTTATCCCGTACAGTTCCATTACCGATGCGTCATCAGTTATCCTTGCGTCATTCACATCGAGCTTTTTCGCCGCCGCAAGATAGTCGGCTTTTCTTGCCGCCTGAGGTGTCTGCGCAAGCCACAGACCGCTTCTGTCCGGAGTAGCTGTGACAACACCGTCATCGCATATCTTTACCGTGTCCTTCGCTCTTACCGCCGCCAGTGCCGCACCGTGCCGAAATGCCTCCAGTGCGACCTTGTCTGCCGTCTTTGCCGTCACAAAAGGCCTTGCTCCGTCATGCACCGACACCACATCGCACTCGCACGAGGTCTGCCTTACCGCTTTCACAGCCGACTCAAAGCGTGTCGCTCCGCCCGTGATGATTTTTATCGGCTTATCGGTATTTATGTTTTCGCTTACAAGCTCTCTGATTTTATCTGTATTATCCTCGCTTGCCGCTATTATTATTTCATCGGCGTTGCTTTCGACAAACCGCTCTATGCTGTACAGTATGACCGCCTTGCCGCAAAGCCGTGCCGTCATCTTGTCAAAGCCCATCCTCCTGCCGCTCCCTGCGGCAAGTATTATCGCACTTGTAAACATATCTCTCCTTTACGATCAGTCAAAATGCTTATAGTTGCCGAGGAACTTGAAATACTTCATTTCCTCCTCAAGTATCGTCATAAGCCTTACTACCTCAGGATCAAGCGCATTTCCCTCAAAGTCGAGATAGAACACCACGTCGAACGTTTCCCTCTTTATATCCTGCTTTGCCTGCGGAACGGGCGCACTCTCTATCTTTGTGATATTAAGACCGTACAGCGCAAAACGTATCAGCATTCTGTACAGTGAGCCTGTCGTATGCGGCAATGACATACAGATAGAAATTATATCTGCGTCCGGTGTCACCTCAGGACGCTTTGATATGCATATAAACCGTGTGGTATTATCGGGGTTGTCTGCAATATCACGCTTTACCGTTTCCAGTCCGTAAAGCTCGGCACATCTTTCCGAGCATATCGCCGCTATCGTGTTATCATCGCTGTTTGCGACCATTTCTGCGGCAAGAGCCGTGTTCGCATAAGGCACCTGCCTTGCAGGATATCCCTTAAGAAATCCGAAGCACTGCTTGAGCGCCTGCTCGTGTGAATAAATTGTCTTTATATCCGCACCGGGCTTTGCGGCAAGGCAGTGGTTTATCTTTATCTGCGTGCGCTTACAGATATAGAAGTTGTACTTCGCAAGCAGGTCGTATGTCTGCCTTATATCGCCCGCCGTGCTGTTTTCTATAGGCAGTACGCCGTAATCCGCACTTCCGTTCTCTACCGCCTCGAACACGTCCGAAAAATCGGGGTAAAAATCTATTTCGGAGTCGGGGAACAGCTTGACCGATGCCTCCTCCGTATTACTGCCCTTTGTTCCGGGGCAGGCGATTCTTACCGGCTGTGTTTTCGGGCTTTCAAAATGCGGCACGGGTGCGTCAGACAATATTCTCTGCTGTAAGCATTTCGATATATCCATTATACAGGTGAAAAGCTGACCTGCGCCCTCCGCCAGATCATCTGGAGATTCGCTCTTTATACGTTCAAGTATTTCCTGCTCACGCTTTCCTTGAAATACCTGCATATTGTTTTCCTTCTTATATTTGGCGACCCCTACGCAAAGCTCCATTCGCTTAAGGAACAAGCTGAGTATCTGATCGTCCGTTGCATCGATCTCTTTTCTTATGTTCGCAAGATCCATTTTTATTCTCCGTTTCTTTATTTCGGCACTTTATACATTATACAGCAATTGTCGCAGAGCTTATAGGAAGTCCTGCGACAATCGTAATTTTTTATCAGTTCGTTTTTGATGATGTTGAAGATGATGAAGACGAGCCGCCTGACTTTGCGTAGTAAACCGTAACCTTTTCTGAATCCTTCACGTTTACCGTTTCGCCTATCTCCTTACTGCATTTAACAACATATCCGTCCTTTACGCCGTGCGTATCGCTCGTTGCCTTCTTCTCAAACTTTACATTCTTCTGTGAAAGCAGAGCTGTGTACTGGTCTACCTTAAGACCCGTATAATCCGGCAGCTTTATTGAAGCGGGACCCTTGCTCACAACGAGTTTAATTTCCGTTCCGGATGTGATCTCGGTATCGGGCTTTATGCTCTGGCTTATTACAATACCGTTTGCTACCGTATCGTCAAACTTGTACTCTGCGGTTATTTTAACAAAGTTATATGTATCCTGGACAGAAGTAAACAGTGCACCCGTGAAGGTGGGGCATCCGTAAACTATATCGGGCGCAGTATCTGAGGAAACCGTAGTGTTTGAAGTGGTGGTTTCCGGAGCGCTCGAGGTTGTCGTGCTTTCGGGAGCGGAATAATAATTGGGATCTGTCGAGCTTGTGTTGCCCTTATCCGTGATTGCAAGTACAGTTATCGCTATCGCAAAGCCTATCACGATGACCGCACATACAATTATCGTTGCGATAACGGCAATCTTGTTATTCTGCTTCTTTTTCTTTGCGTTAGCCGATTTTGTGCCTGTGGGAGCGGGCTTTGCTTCTTCCTTCGTTTCAACCTTTCTGACACGCTGAACGGGGCGCACAGGTTCCTGCTCTGCCGTGTTGAACTTAGGCTGTTCAAACAGCTTTACAACAAGCTCCGTTATAGTCTGTATACGGTTTGACGTATTCAGCTTAAGACCGTTCATTATAACCTTTGAAACGTGGCTCGGCACATTTCTGTTTATCACCATAGGCTCGGGGCAGTTATCATTTCCCAGCCTTGAAATAGATTCTGTAGGCACACAGCCCGTCAGCACCCTGTATAAAGTAGCAGATATGCCGTACACATCTGTCCACGTTCCCTGCCACTCGGCTGAGGAATACTGTTCGGGAGCGGAATATCCGGGGTACATTTCGCAGGCGATCTCCGTACCTGTTGTTCTTCCTGCGCTTATCTGGAAATCTATCAGCTTAAGCTCGTTCTTCTCTGTTACAAGTATGGTCTGCGGACTGATTCCTCTGTGGATTATCCCTGCCGAATGCACAAGGCTCAGCGTTGTCAGTATCGGAGGGAAAAGTTCCTTTACTCTGTCCCAGGTAAGCTCGCCCGAGCAGTTCGCAAGATAAGCCTTCAGAGTGATTCCGTTTATAAATTCGAATATTACATACGCCGTATTGTTCTGGGGGAAAATATCAAGCACCGTCTGTATATGCGTCATTGAGCGTGCCTTGAGCAGTGCCTTGTTAAGTTCAACAAATTCCGACATATACGTTTTATAAAGCGGAAGCCTGTTAGCGTCAACCACTATCTGAGGATCGCCCTTCTTGCGTGAGCAAAGCGTATCCGGCATATATTCCTTGACGGTGACCTTAGCACCCGTCACCTTGTCGAAGCCGATATATGTAGCGCCCTCGCCGTTATAGCTGAGCAGCTTTCCTACAATATAACGGTCGTTGAGTATCGTTCCCGGTGCCAGATATGACGGCAGATAAGGAGCGTCATTGCTGTAGCCGCACTTCTCGCACGGTCCGTCGCTCTCTTTCTCGTTCATACAACCTAAACACAGTCTGTTTATCTCTGTCATTCAGACATTCCTTTCAAAAGAGGGTTACCCTCGCAAAGTTTTATGTATATAACCGCCGTTTACAGCGGTAATTCTATAATTCAGCTATTATATAATAACTTAAAAACCGCCGGATGTCAACGCTTTTAACCGATTTGTAATAATATTGTAACTTTTTTAAAAAATTCGGTGTTAATTTAAATAATATTGGCATTTCTTTCTATAAATTATTTTGTATAAGTTGACAAAGCCTGCTTTTAACGCTATACTGAAAGAAAAAATTCTGATAGGGTGATAACTATGTTCGGTAAAAGCAAACGTCCTAAGGATACAATGTCCGTAAAGGATATGGCACGGCTCGATAAAAGACCGCTGAAATACGTCACAATGCGTGACCCCGAAACCTATAAGGAAGTACGGCTCGGTGAAAACGGCGCAGTTAATATAATGGACGGCGACTTTGTCCTTGTGTGTCTTGGCAGGGATGTAATGCGTTGCGACCTGTCGGAAGTGCGTGTAGGCGAGCTTATGAACCTGTCGGGCATAACGGTCAAGGGCATTGATAAAGGAACAGGTAAAGAAATGTCGGTTATCGCATACTTTGCGGATAAATTCTGATGCGACAAAAACAGGGTTTGTTATTTTTGCCAATTCTGCAAAACGATTTTTATGAATAATTTACAAAATATCATATCTAGTGATAAATGATATAAATATGCGATTGACATCTTTTTTTGTTATGGTATAATTTAAATAATATTTAATGCGTATTATTTGTGTGTTATTATCACATTTTATTCCGCTGTCCGATTATCAATTCAAGCACAAATTTCTTTCAATTATATTCTTACGTCGAGGTAAAAAGATGTCCTGTTATTTTTATATTCTCTGCAAATACTGGAGAAAACATTTGCGTACCGCTCTGTCACTGCTGTTTTCCGGATTACTGCTCACCGCAATAATCACATCGGTTTTTCTTTTCATTCGTGAAGAGATAAACCGTGAGGTTGAAACGGGATATGACACCTTCGGAAAATACGATCTTATTCTGAGCGACATTCCCGATGATATAAAAAACGAGCTGATTCCTTCCGACCTGACCTTCACGCACGAAACCGTGACCGTACCGGGAAAAGCCGGTTTCTACGGCAAGGAATATAACTACGGCTATACAGACAAGGCTTGCGATTTACTTCACGTTCCGATGAAAAACGGTTCGATGCCTGTTTTTGAAAATGAAGCTGCTGTTGAGCAGTCGCTTCTCGAAAGTGTCGGTTATCTCGGAAAAACCGGCGACAGCATAACAATAAACGGCAAGCAGTATATTCTTACGGGCATTATCGATAAGGCGTACTCCGAAAGACCGCTGTGCGAAAAAGCCGAATATACCGATGACGATGAGATACCTCCCGATCCTCTTCCTCTTATATATGTCGGAAAACCGTCAGACACTGCGGCAACAGGCTACACTATCGACCTGTACGGAGGCGGCGGCATTACAGTCAAAAATAAGGAAAGCGGCGAGCTCAGCATTTTCGGAATTTCCGACCGTGAGTTTGTTACCTTGATTGAAGAAAAATATTCATCGCAAAACGGCGATGACGCATATTTACATTTCTACGCAAACAACCACGAAGAAAATATCACCGATGAACAGCATCTTATCAACAGAAATACGCTCTGGCTTATTATTATGTCGTCCATTTGTGCGTTGATTGCCGTATTGTCTTTTATCTGCGTGCTTAATATAGTTTTCAGGGAAAGAGAAAACACAGGCCGTCTTTTGCACAATATAGGCTTTTCAAAAAGCAAAAGCACTATTATGTACGCAACCGAAGCGGTTATGCTTTTTATCGCTCAGACCGTGTTCGGAATAGCTCTCGGCATACTGTTCTATTCCGTTTCCTACTCCGTGCGTACAGGAATTATGGGTATGAGCGGATACAGCGCCTTTACGACCGATCCTATCGTTCTCGGTGCGACCGCCGACCCCCTTATTATCGCCGTTATATTCTCTGCAATAACCATCACACTCGGATACCTTGTGTTTATACCGATCACTCTTTCGTCAAAAAAACAAAAGAAAAAAAGATTGCTCCACTGTTCAGATTCGGCGGAAGGTATGCTTTCACGTTCGCTCGGCAGTAAGGGCATAACGCTTATACAAACCGTTGCGCTGTCGCTGATAGTATTCGGTACCGTTCTCGGCTATATGCGATACACCCGTGACGGAAAGGTAGTAATGAACTGGCTTTTGTTTGACTTCCCGCCGACCTATACTATCGGTTCGCTTGATTCGCTCGATATGGAGGAGGACGGCATAGCCGATTATTTATCCTGCCCTCCGATAACGGCGACCTCTCTCGGACAGGATGAAGCACACAACCTTAAAATAGCAAATTACGGTTACACCTACGGTCTGTCTGACAACGACACAAAGAAATTCACCGACGCCCTGTCTTTCGGATATATCGAAAACACCTTCGCCGTGTGCGACAGTGAAACCTCCGCCTATAAAAACAGCCCCGAAACGACGCTTCAGACAGACGATGACACGATAGCCTCCGTTTCAGAGCTTTCCGACAAAGAATACAAGAGCTTTTTCGGCTCAGACGGTATCGGCGGCAAATTCTGCTATAATATTCCGATAAGACTTGCCGATGAAAAGACGCTGAATGCGCTTTCCTCATATATCTCCGGCGATCTGCCCGACATTTCCGTACTTAACAGCGGAGAAAAGGTCATTATGGTGCAGGAAAGCGGCCGTAACACCTATAAGGTCGGTGACAGCATTCGGATTATGGGCGTTACCGCAAACGACAGTAATTACGGCATAGGCAAGGTAGCAGACCATACCTTCACTGTCGGCGCTACGCTAACGCTGAACAATTTGTCGGATAAAACGCTCCGTTGCCTTATAGATTTCGGCTTTCAGGAAAAAGAAAACAGCGGATGTTTCCTGCTGACCACTGCCGCAGGTGCGGCTTCTTCGGGCTTCTCAGGAGCGGTATACAACAACGTCTATTCATCGACCGATATTGACGGCGGTCTTGTTCCGCCGGCGGCATGTATGACCCGTACCAATTTAGGCGAGATGAAAAGGCAGGAAGCCATAGACAAATTCAACAGAATGTCGGGTACTCTCGCCACCGTTCTTATAATGTCGCTTCTCGGCTTTGCGGCTTATTTCAGCTGTATCGGACTTAAAATAAGAATGAAGTCTTACGAAATATCCGTGCTTCGTGCCTTAGGAACACCGCTTTCACGGATACGGCGAAAGCTGTTTATCTCAAACCTCAGAATACCGGTCATAGCGACCGCCTTTGCAGGTCTTGCCGCTTACGGAGTACAGCTCTTTACAAGCAGGATGTACGACAAGGTCGATAATATGAAAGAACAGCTTGAAAGCGGTATAGCCGATTTTGACGAATCGGCGGCTTCGGATATTATAAACAACTGTTTTCTGAATGATGAATTCTGGATGGTTCCCCTTATAAAACCGCTTGTTATAATTTTTATCGCCATCTCGATAATAACCGTTATACTCACTGTGCTTTCAACAAAAAAATTCACATCTGAAATTTCTGTTCAACTGAACGAGGAAAGGAAAAGGCAATGATTACAACAACCGGACTTACCCGTATATACGGCAAAGGCGAAAACGCCGTGACCGCTGTAAATAACCTCAATATACGCATAGATGACGGAGAGCTTGTAGCAATAACAGGCAAGAGCGGAAGCGGAAAAACCACTCTGCTGAACATACTCGGCGGACTGGACAAGGCAACAGGCGGAAGCGTTTGCTATGACGATACCGACATAACAAAACTCGCAGATACGGCACTGGCGGATTTCAGATTGAACAAGATCGGCTTTGTGTTCCAGTTTTACGATCTGATACCTGAGCTTACCGCAAAAGAAAACATACTTCTTCCGTCAAAGCTCGCCAAAAAGGGCAAAACCGATATATCGGATACCGTAAAAAAGCTGGGTGTCGAAAACCTGCTCGGCAGATACCCGTCAGAACTTTCGGGCGGTCAGCAACAGCGTGTGGCTATCGCAAGAGCGCTTGTCAACAACCCCTCGGTTCTTCTTTGCGATGAGCCTACAGGCAACCTTGACGTTTCGACAGGAAACGATGTTCTTTCGCTTCTCATCGGCCTCAACCGCAACGACAACCGCACAATAGTCATAGTAACACACGATAATCAGCTTGCCGAAAAATGCGACCGCATCATCCGCATTTCAGACGGTAAGATCACAGATTAATAAACAGCCGTATTTGCTCATAAAACAAATACGGCTGTTATTATATTCATTTATTCACGCCTTAACCGAAATAATCGATCTTCATAGCCTTCTTGACCTCGCTCATAGTCTGAGCCGCACACTGACGTGCCTTTTCGGTACCCTTCTTCAGCACATCGTAAACGTAGTCCATATTCTTCGCAAGCTCCTCACGGCGCAGTCTTATCGGCTCAAGCTCCTCCTGCATTACATTGTTCAGGAACTTCTTTATCTTCATATCGCCAAGACCGCCACGCTTATAATGCTCTTTCAGCTCGTCAAGATTCTTGTAATCGGGCAGATAACGTTCAAAATGCTCGTCTGTGCAGAATGCGTCAAGGTAGGTGAACACCGTGTTGCCCTCGATATGACCGGGGTCTGACACCTGTATATGAAGCGGATCGGTAAACATACTCATTATCTTTGTCTTGATGTCTGCGGGGCTATCCGCAAGGTAAATGCAGTTGCCCAGCGACTTGCTCATTTTTGCCTTGCCGTCAGTGCCGGGCAGACGCATACAAGCCTCGTTTTCGGGAAGTAATATTTCCGGCTCAACAAGCACAGGCTCATAGATGGAGTTGAACTTGTGGACAATCTCCTTCGCCTGTTCGAGCATAGGCAGCTGATCCTCGCCTACCGGTACTGTTGTAGCCTTGAAGGCTGTAATATCGGCGGTCTGGCTTATCGGATAGCATAAGAAGCCTGCAGGTATGCTTGCTTCAAAGTTTCTCATCGTAATTTCCGCTTTTACGGTAGGGTTACGCTGTAATCTTGATACTGTAACAAGGTTCATATAGTAGAATGTAAGCTCGGTAAGCTCAGGTATCATCGACTGAATGAATATCGTTGACTTTTCGGGGTCAAGTCCTGCCGCCATATAGTCAAGCGCTACCTCTCCTATGTTACTGCGTACCTTTTCGGGATTGTCGAAGTTGTCGGTCAGCGCCTGTGCGTCTGCGATCATGATGTATATTTCGTCAAAATCGCCCGTGTTCTGTAACTGCACTCTGCGTCTGAGCGAGCCTACATAGTGTCCTATGTGAAGTCTGCCTGTGGGTCTGTCACCCGTTAAAATAATCTTGCTCATAATATTTACCTCATTTTTTATACGGCTTAATAAAAAAGCTCCCGTTCCGAATAAGGAACAGAAGCCGTATCTGCAAGCCACCTTATTGTTACGCACATAAAAAATGCGCTCTCTGTGTAACGGTCAGAGCCTTCCGTCAGAAACTACTCGCTCAATCGCTTTCGGTCTGCCCTCGCAAGTCCATTCGTATCGGATAAATACACCGCTTTTCAGCTAATGCGGCTCTCTGTAGTATCTCTGCCGATATTACTACTCTCGGTCAACGGTTTGATATAGGTTTAGTATATCACCTTTTCCCACCGTTGTCAAGCACGGCGAGCGGCAATGTGCCGCCTCAAATTCGCCGTGCGGGTGTGACGCGCCACAAATTCGCCATTCCGATTGTCAGCGATATGAGCAACCTCCGTTACCGGCGACAACATTACGCAATTGCGTATTTATCACTCTAATAACATCACAGCTTCCACCGCCCTCGTACTATCACTCACCCCGCACTATCACAACTTGCCTCCCCCTCAAAAAAGGGGAGGTGGATTGCCGGCAAGGCACAAACTGTTGCTTTGTTGCGTTTTACTTGCGATACCCCTGCCTTTTTTAATTTGCCAAACTTATCTGCCGTCAAGACGGAGGGATTGCACTCCGTCAGCACAATTATTTTAATAGGCGAACTTGAAGCGGCTCACAGCCGCCCGACCGTTTTGCTAACCTCAATAACATGCCAACCTTTAAAAGGGTCGGAATCTGAAGCGGCACATTGCCGCTGTCAGCGGCGGCTCACAGCCGCAGCCGCACTGTGCGCCGTTGAAAACGCTATCTGTAAATTATATCCGCCCGTATAAGCCGCACAGTCGATTATCTCCCCTGCAAAATATAACCCGTCAATCAGCTTCGAGCCCATCGTTTTCGGGTCTATTTCCTTGAGCGATACTCCTCCGTCAGTGATTATCGCTTCTTCTATCGGTCTTAGTCCCGTCACCGTAAGATCAAAATGCTTCAGCGCATTTACAATTGCCGCTCTTTGCACCTTTGTAATCTCACTTATCCTTGTATCGACCGCAACTCCTGCCTTGTCAAGCACAGGCTCAACCATAGCCTGCGGCAACAGCCCTCTCATAACAGTAGAAATCTGCTTTGTGTGCTGTTCGCCGAAGTCACGCAGAAGCCTTGCGTCCAACTTTTTATCGTCAAGCGCAGGCTTCAGATCTATCTCAAGCCTGTAAGTGCTTTTCTTGACATAAGCCGATGCGGAAAGCACCAGCGGACCGCTGACCCCGAAGTGCGTGAACAGCATTTCTCCCTGCTCCCTGTACACAGGCTTGTTCTTTGCCGTATCAATAAGCGACAGCGTTACATTTTTAAGGCTGAGCCCCGACATATCACAGCAGCAGCTTTCCTTTACGCATATCGGCACAAGCATAGGCTTTGGTTCTACTATCGTATGACCGAGCGCCCGTGCTATCTCATATCCGCTGCCGTCCGAGCCTGTACCGCTGTAGGACGCTCCGCCGGTCGCTATTATGACGCTGTTTGCATAAACCTCGCTCTCACCGAGCCTTACTCCTTTTACCCTGCCGTCCTCGGTTATAACGCCTTTTGCGTGCGCTGTGATAACCTTAACGCCAAGCGTACCCATGCGTTTTTTCAGTGCCTCAACTATATCCTTTGCACTGTCTGAAACAGGGAAAACACGGTTTCCCCTCTCCGTTTTAAGAGGCACTCCAAGCCCCTCGAAGAAATTCATTGTATCATACGCCGAAAAACCCGCAAGAGCGCTGTATAGAAAGCGGCTTCCTGTGGGTATGTTCTTCATTATATTGTCGTTGTCACTGTTGTTTGTGACGTTGCACCTGCCCTTGCCCGTTATGGCGAGCTTTTTTCCGAGCTGTCTGTTATGCTCAATCACAACGGTGCGTACACCGTTCTCAGAGGCAAAAACGGCGGCAGCCATACCTGCCGCACCTCCGCCGATTATTGCTAAGTCGTAGTTCATTATACGTCCTTTTTATATACCTGATTTTCTTCCCACAGCTTTTCCAGCTTGCCGAAGGTCTGCTCGATGTTGTCCTTGTTTCTTGCGCTCACCGCAACGATTATCGCATTGAGCAGGCTGAGCGGAGCAACGAGCGAATCCGCAAAGCTCGCCATATCGCTCCTTGCTATAAGCAGTTCGTTTGCATAAGCGGCTAGCGGTGACGTTACACTGTCGGTTATCGCCACAACGTTTGCGTTACATTTCTTTGCGTATGCCGTAGCCTTTATCGTACTCTGCGAATATCTGGGGAAAGATATTGCTATAAATGCGTCCTCGCTGTTCATATGTATGATCTGCTGATAGATACCGCTTGTATTGATAGCCTGTACAAAATGCACATTGTCGAATATAAGCTGGAAGTTATAATCAAGAAACCTTGCGAGAATACTGCTGCTCATAGCGCCGAGTATATATATTCTTCTTGCCGAGCATATCTTCTCTATAGCCCTGTCAAAAGCCTTCGGGTCGATTTCCTCAAGCGTTCTGCGGATACGGTCCATATCCTGCGTGAGCGTGTTCTTAAGCACTCCGTCGTCACCGATACGGTCGTTTGTAATATTGATACGCTGTACCGCTGTAAGACGGTTCTTTATCAGCGACTGTAAGCTCTTCTGAAGCTCCGGATAGCCCTCAAAGCCCATTTCTATGGCAAAGCGCACAACCGTGGACTCACTGACGTTTACTGCGTTTCCCAGCTTCAGTGCGGTCATATAAGCCGCCTTTTCATAGCTGTTTATAATATAGTTTGCTATGAGCTTCTGACTTTTCGAGAATGTGCTCATTTTATTTTCAATCTGAACAAGTAGATCTTCCTGCATTTTAGTATCCTTCCGGCATTCCGCCAATATTTCGTGAATGTTTCATATATGTTAATTGTACTACATTTTCTTCGATTTTGCAAGCGAAAAATGCAAGATTTCAAAAAATCCCGTCAGAACAGCCGAAATATACATTTTTTTCAAACGTTTTTTCTTTCAAATGCAAGCGATGCCGCCGTTCCTTGCGGAAGGTTCAGTCGGGCGACGATTACACAAAATATATTTCTTATAGCAATTGTTAAAAGAATGTGATATAATACAAGTAACTAAGATTGATATGAGGTGTTCTGCATGGATAACGATGCTGCAATGTATATCAAAAACGGTGATTACAATTCTGCTTGTGAAATTGCCGACGAGTATTATGAGCAATTCAAGCTCGACGAGTCCGAAGAAATATTGAACGAAATGTATGACAAGCTTATCGACGAATACGGAACCGGCAGTGAGGAAGCTATACGCTGTCTCAAAAAAATCGCACTTGTCAACCGGGAGAAGCATAATTTTGATTATGCCCTGTCACTTTATAACACGGTGCTTGAGTGGTACGATCAAAACGATATGCTTTATGAATCTAACGCACTTGATACTATGGCCGAAATAGCCACAATATTCAATCATTATAACAGATATGACGAAGCCTACACTCTTTTGGGAAAAGCCTACGATATTTCATCTGAAACATACGGTAAAAACGACAGTGAATCGTGCCATATCTTATTCGAAATTGCCGATTGTTGCGAAGAGCTCGGTCGATATGAGGAGGCAGTTCTGTGCTATGAACAACTGATAGAAACGTATGAAAGCGATAAAAATGACTGCTCCGAATCTCTTGCTCTCGCATACAACGGGCTGTCTTATACCTACAGAAAAATGGGACAGCTTGAAAAAGCAAAGGAGCTGTGCGAAAAAGCCGTTGAAATAATGAAAGAAAACGGAGCTCAGGATTCTACAAACCTTCTTCTTATACTGAATGAGCTTTGCGGCATATACAGCAGACTGGAGATGTATGACAAGGAATTCTCACTGCGTAAAGATGTTCTTAAACGAGCAGAAGAGCTCTACGGCTTCGAGCATTACAACGTGAATATCGCAAAAAGCAATCTTGCCGACGCTTACGAAAGTCTGGGCGACTACAAAAAAGCGGCAGAATTATTCAAAGAATGTTATGACTGGTCGGTCACAAACCTCGGTGAAAACCATGGCGAAACTGTCAGAAACCTGAATAGACTTGCGCGGGCTCTGAGAAAAACAGGTAAATATGATGAAGCTATATGTTTGATCGAAAAAGTTTATATACATTTGTCCGAAACTCTCGGCGAAAATCACCCCGACACCATTGACGCAATGGAAAGTCTCGCCTTCTGCTACGCCGATAAGGAAGAATACGGAATTGCAAAAGAAATGATCAGAAAAGCAATTGAGCTGTCCCGCAGCAAATATCGCAGCTGTGCACGCTATTTTTACCTGTGCGAAAGCTATATATTTATGTGTGCCTTAAATGGCGATTATGCCGAAACTATAGAACTGGTCGGCAAGCTCGAGCAATTCAGCAAAACATTTACAGAACCCGTGGAAAACGGTCTTGATGAGTTTATGGCGATCGCTTATAAAGGGCTCGACCGGTTTGATAAAGCCGCCTTTTACCAAAGGAAAAGTATAGAGTTCTATAAAGGAGTCCGTCCAAAAGACCATCCGGAAATTCTGCAAGCAGAGCTTGAACTTGCCGATATATTGTTTGAAAAAGAAGAATATCCCGAAGCTTTAAAAATATGCCTGTCGCTGTCCGAAAAGCTTGAAAAAAGCTGTCAGCGCGAACAAGACAGACTTAACAATACTGTTCTCACCGCAAGAATATATACCGCTACAGGAAAGCACAGTCAGGCAGGCGCTCTTCTTGATACACTTCTTGAAAGCACCGACAAGGAACAATACAAAGATATATATGCAGATGCGTTATTTGCGTCCGCCGAAAACAACAAGTTATTGAAACAATACGCAACAGCTTTAAAACAGGCGGAACAGTCGCTCGAGATCAGAAGAAAAGTCTACAAAAGCACAAGCTCAAAAATTGTTGATTCGGTTAATCAGTGCAACGAAATAAATAAACTTATAAAAAAGGAAAAACAAAATGAAACCATGTAAAGCCGCTTACAAAATAGTCCGTGACGGAGATAACGAAATATTCAAAGGTTTCGGATTCAGGCACCTTTCGGACGCAACACAGTATTATGTTCATCCTGACAATCAATCGTACAAAAACACCACAACTCTCTGCCAGCCGATAGGTGAAGCAGTTATGCTGCTTACAGATTTTGTGATTTCAATTACCGAAGATGCAGGGACAAACGGCGACATCTGTTATTCCGATACAGCGACACAGATTTATCTTGATATGCCGGTACAGGCAGAGTGGCACGCAAATAATATAACATCGGTATACAGATATCGAGCTATGCTCGACAATTCTTCGGTTCGGGTGGGTGCTTATGACGCAGACGACAATTATATCGTCAGCAATCCTGTTTCGTTCACCGAAACATTCAAAATAATACCAGTCCTCGTTTTGCTTCTGGCACAAAAGATCCTTACCGATAATGCTTACAAAAACGCATTTCTCGGGTTCTGCGACTTTCCGGATGCGGCGACGTTTGTAAACATACACGAAGACTTCTATCAGTCATATAAAAACAATGACTATCAGGTGAATTACATTGATATTAAAAACTCGGCCCCTTCTTATCCACAGTCATTCGCTTCCGAATTTTCCGTTATACAGGAAAACAGAAAGTCTGTACCACAAGCAAATGATGTTGTCGTCACTGCTTTTTCCGCCGATGAATTCCGGGATGAATTCAGAGAGCTGATACCATCGCTTCCGGATGAATTTATTTTGCCGGAAAATCTGAAAACCATATCAAACGCAATAGTGTCGGGAGATATTCGGGCGCTGTTGCTGCACGGACCTGCCGGCACCGGAAAAACAGTATCATGTAAGTTGATTTGCCGTGAAACCGAGCTTCCCGTTATGCAAACAGTAAACTGCACCGAAAATCTCGATGAATTCATTCTCGGCAAATTTTTGCCCGAAGGCGACAAAATAGTTTTTAGCGAAAGCTATGTCACAAAAGCCATACGATACGGCGGAGCAATCATATTCGAAGAAATCAATTTTGCCCGCCCTCAGCATCTTGCTTTTCTCAACTCGCTCCTGGACGACAACGGATTTGTACTTCTCGACAACGGCGAAAGGGTCAAACGCCATAAGAATTTCCGTTTTTTCGCAACAATGAACCTTGGATATTACGGAACAAAAGAGCTTAACCAGGCACTTTACAACCGTTTCAACGCCGTATTCGAACTGTCCGAGCTTCCTGACGACGCTATCCGCCGTATGCTTATCGCAAGGGTTCCCGAATGTGCAGAACAGACTGACAGCCTTTTAAGCGTGTATCATAAGTTAAAAAAGAAAATAAACAACGAGGAACTTGATATGGTCATCTCTCCACGAAACATTGAAAACTGGGCAAGACTTGCAAAATATGAGGGATACATACAAGCGGCAGAAAAGACGATAATACCGGTGGCAAAATGCGACCGCTCTGTAGAAGAAGCGTTTCGTGGAATAATAATGCTGTATAAATGGGTCTGATTATATGAAAAAATTTACTAATGAAGAAGAAAAACTGCTTAAATTGTTCCAGACAGAAGCAAACCGACGTTGCGAGGAAGAATTCGCAAAAATTTTTGCAGAAACAGATGATGTACGGGTCGCCTTCATTAACGAAGGCAGAGCATTTACCGACGGCAGAAATATAGTTGTTGATCCGGCCGAAGATAAGATCTTCAGCGATGCGAAAGCCATAAAAAACACTCTTCGTTTTCTCAGGCTTGACAATTTTACCTGTACAAGCTGGGACGCATTGAAGCTGACCACACGTTCTCAGAACATACACGAGTGCCTCCATATATTGTACACCGCTTTTCCCCCACTTGCCGCCAATGATAAGCGAAGCTCTACAAAAGCACGGATGATAACGCTTGCAATGATAGATAACGTTATAGAGGACAGCTATATCGAGGCGGTTGGTTGCAGTGTATACAACAACGCCGAAATGTTTTTGAAATGGGGAAGGATTGCAAGGCTGTTTTCCGCTCATCCTTCGCAGGGCACTTTTTCACAAAAACTCGAAGAAGCAGAGATTGACCCCTCCGATGCGGATAGACTGATGTATATTATAAACTATATGGCAACCGAGCTTCTTTATCCTATGCTTGAGCTTGAACAGCCAGAAAACGAATGTGGCGATTATCTTTCTGAAATACGCCCGCTTTACCTTTCCGGCTCGGTTGCTCCCTCTCCGGCAGAAAGGCATCGATATGCCTGTATGATATTTGATATTCTCGAAAAACTGATACCCGATTCCGAAGAGCTTCTTGATGTTGATTATTTTGAAAGAATAACAGGCGGAACGGCCACTCATTCGCCGACCAACCGCTCCGTAAAGCCATTGGTGTCAAACGGCAGAACAGCAAGGGTAACACGCAAACTGTTCACGACTCTTGACGGTAAAAAAATCAACGGAAGCGATTTAAGCGATAGTTTTTTCCGATTTCTTTCCGAATCAAAAAACGCATACCGCATTGCACTTACAGAAGACGAATCCGTATCAAAAACCTTTGTGTTTACCTGCAGCGAACTTGACGGAGCGGCAATACACAGCGGTATAAATGTTATTGAAACGCATCCTAAGCCGGATATGCGGTTAGCTCGTGCTTATCTTAACATCGTAAAGCAATACCGCACCTCGATCAATACCTATATTTCCCGATTTGAACATTTTCTGAACGCCGAAAAGGAAATCTCGGAAGAAAAACAGCTTTTCGGAAGCAATATATCCTCAAAAAACTTTTCCGACCCGAAAAAACGTTACTGGTGCCGAAAAATTTCAGGAAGAGATATACCCGAATTATCTGTTCTGTTCATGATTGACGGCTCCGGTTCTATGAGTGGCAAACGCAGAAAAGCCGCTATGAACTCTGCGGTTATTCTTCACGAAGTTCTTTCGGCGCATAATGTTGAACATGCGATTGTAGAACACCGGGCTGTCTTCGGAGAGCCTTATGTTAATCATAATGTACTTACCGGCTTCAACGCAAAGAGCGCGGAAAAATACAACATACTTCTGCTCGACTCATATGGCGGAACAAGAGAAGGGCTGTCTTTGCTATGGGCAGAACGCTATCTTACCCAAAACAGCACGTCCGAAAACAAAATAATGGTAGTAATTTCCGATGGTCTGCCTGCACACGAATACGGCGGCATAAAATACTTTCCTCCGGTTTCTGTGACGGATACCAGAAATACAGCTATAAAAATATCACACCGCAAAACAAAAATAATCTCAATAGCATTAGGCGAGGGCGGTGACAGCTGTTACGATGAATTGAAGCAGATATATCCCAGAACTGTAGATTGCACCGACCTGAACGCTCTTACAGGACAGTTGCTCAGGATTATTTCAAAAGAATTGAATGCCTTTAGATAATACGCTCACCGAAAATTCCGTACTGCTTTTTCATCAATCTCTCCCCACCTCCCTCATCATCCACGCCACAGCATACTCGGTCGTCATATACCCTCCGTCCGATATACCCGCCTTTCTTGCGTCTGTGCCCACAGCGTAAATATCAAGGTCAACCCCTCCGTAAAGGCACTGAGTAACCGCAATCGCTTTTGCTCCCACGGCTATTACTCTGCCGAGCGCCGCCCTCACTCTTTCGGGTATTCCTCCTGCTCCGTAGCAACGTATGACAAAACCCCTGATACCGCCCTCATACAGCATTTTTATCATATCCGGGTTGAATGACGGATGCATATCAAGAACGGTGACTTTACCGTCCGCCTTGCATAAAGAGCAGTCATACCTGTATTTACCGACGCAAGGCTCATTGCAGGTGATTTTCACCCTGCCGCTTTTTACAGTGCCAATATCCCCCTTAACACAGGTGAAAGCGTTATCTGATACGGTATCAATCTTGGTACAATCTCTTCCGTCCATAATTTTTCCGCCGAAAACAACGCAGACACGGCACACCGTACCGCTTCCTGCCACAGCCAGAGCATCCTCAAAGTTCGCCGGTGCGTCACTGCCGCTTTCAAAGAACGGACGCTGCGAGCCGGTAAGCACGACCGGCACGGGCGGATTTTCCGTCATGACCGATAAAGCGGCGGCGGTATATGCCATAGTGTCCGTTCCGTGCGTTATAACTATTCCGTCATATTTCCCGATGCTATCATTGACCGTATCTGCAATGCGCTTCTGGTCGGATATTGTCATATCACTGCTGTCTATGTTCATCAGCGTCATCGGCACAATATCATATTTTTCGCAAACCTGCGGCATAAGCGCCAGTATTCTTTCTGCCTGCTCTTCGCTTGACTGCGGAGCAAGTCCGCTTTTTGTGCCTGCGCACGAAAATGTTCCGCCCGTTTGTATCCATAATATCCTTTTTCTCATATCCACGCTCCTTAAGCTGTTCACTGCTGTTATTATACACCGTCACGCCTGCTTATACAAGCGGTTTTTACACCTTGACAATGTGCCGATTTTACCCGCATAATTATGCGGTGTGCCGGCGCACTGTGTCTGAGAACGTTTTAACACGGTTAGGCACACCTTGACGGCGTGAATTAGAGGTAGTTATAACAACCTCAGACTAAAATCGCTGAAATGCGATTTTACCCGCATAATTATGCGGTGTGCTGTCGCACTGTGTCTGAGAACGTTTTTGCTGACGCAATAACAACCTCAGACTAAAATCGCTGAAATGCGATTTTACCCGCATAATTATGCGGTGTGCTGTCGCACTGTGTCTGAGAACGTTTTAACACGGTTTAAACACGTCGTTTTGTATGTGTTAAAATGATATGACCCAATAAAAAAGAGAAGTAACTTCAAGATATGGTATAATGAAATAACCACAAAACATTAACCAAAAAGGAAGTACTTCTCATGAATATGATAACACAAAAAGCAAGGAAAAAGCAAGCGGTAATTAAATATGCGGAGAAAAACGGAAAAAGCAGTGCAAGCAGAATGTAAGGAGTGAGCCTGTCAAGCATAAAACGCTGGTGCAAAAGATATGACGGGACATGGCAATCGTTGCTGGAAAGATCACATAGACCGAACAGTCACCCTAAAAGGCACACGGCAAAAGAAGAAAAGCAGATAAAAAACTCTTTCAGGAAATGTTATGCCCGCTACGGCTGGGACGGAGTATATAGTGATTTGCTCCGTAAAAAATATACACGCAGCTTTTCGGGAATGGTTTATGCGGCTAAAAGAATGGGGTTGACGGAACAAAAGAAACCACCAAAGAAAAGTCGCGAACAAAGGCGATATCCTGAGTTGCTTGAGCCGGGAGAAAAGGTGCAGATTGATGTGAAAGAAGTGCCATATAACTGTCTCAGAGGTAAAACATTAAGAGACGGAAAGCACTTGTATCAATGGACGGCGATAGATGAATGCACAAGAATGAGGTTTGTATATGGATTTGAGGAGCATACACCGGAAAATACGGTAAGATTCCTTGCAATGGTGATAAAGGCGTTCCCGTTTAAAATCAAAACAATACAAACCGACAACGGCACAGAGTTCACATATAAATTCATCAGTGATGAAAGGATAAGCCCGTTTGACAAAGTTCTTAATAAACTTGGAATCAAGCACAAATTGATACCGCCGAGGACACCGTGGCACAACGGAAAGGTTGAGCGAAGCCATAGAAATGACCAGAGATATTTCTATGATTGGGAGACTTTTCGAAGTGTAGAGGAATTAAACGAAAAGCTGGAGAAGCACCTGATTTGGAGTAATAACAAGACGATGAGAACCCTCGGAAGAAAAAGTCCGATTCAGCTTCTCGCTGAAAAGCTGGCGACGTAAACGGCACCGTTTTTTGAGAGCCTTTTCGTTCCGCTACGCTCCACTTCAAGGCTCTCAAAAGCATTATGCTCTATCCTTGACTTTATTTTTTCTTAAAATGGGTCACATCTATTTACAACGCAGATTAACACGGTTTAAACACGTCGTTTTAACTTGACGGCGTGTTTAAACCGTGTTATAATATATTAAATATAGTCACTGAACAAAATCAGATTAAGGATATAAAATGCACGAACAGTTTAAAAACGAAAAATGTGCCGCCTGCGGCATGAAATTCTTTGATGATGAAGACATTGTAGTCTGCCCCGAATGCGGCGCTCCGTATCACCGTGAATGCTGGAACAGGGTAGGCACCTGCATACACTCCGCCGAGCACGGCAGCTACGAGTGGAAGGGCGACAGCGCAGAACTGCGTGAGCATCTCGAAAACGTCGAATCCGCACGGATAAACAAGCCCGAAACAAGCGAGGACGGCTTCGAAATATTCCACGTTGAAAGCTATGATGAATACCGTGAGATAATGGACAGAAAACTGCTTGAACAGCAGAAGGACTTTGAAGAGATTGACGGTGTGACCGCTCAGGAGCTTCTGAAATTTGTCGGAAAGAACGGATATTACTATCTTCCTGTATTCAAGGACATCAGAAAAAACAACAAATTGCTCAAGCTGAACTTTGCGTCATTCCTGTTCTTCCCTATCCACTGCTTTTACCGCAGGATGAATCTGTTCGGCGTTATTATGATGATATTGCTTTTTCTGAGTACGGAAACAAGGATTCTTCTCAACTATTTTGCCGATAATCTCGGTCTGTCCTCAAGCGACCTTGCCGTTGCATATATCGTTACCGCTATGATATCCCTTGCGCTGAATATCTTTGCGCTTATGTTCTTCAACTACTTCTATCTGAAAACTGCGGTCAGAAAAATAAAGACGATAAAACAGCAATACCCCGATGAAAGCCGTGAACGCATACTTGCAAGGATTGAAGCGGCAGGAAAACCCGGAGTATTCTATGCGATAGCATTCTCCTTCTGCACCGCCATAGCTATGATGCTCGTTTTCCAGCTTATCAACAATACGCTCGGCATCAGCATCTCCGTTCTTAAGGAACTGGTAAACTGATATTTTTGCAGATAAACGACATTAATGAAAGGAGGACGGCATTTTGAGCAGACTTAAAACATTTTACGGAAAAAAGGGCGAAAAAGGAATGTCGCTCCTTGTTTTCCTTGTGTTTTTTATATTAGGCTCTGCACTCGGTATGTTTATGCAGACCGCATCTCTTGAGGAAGAATTTACGGGAGCGGCGGCGGCCGCCGCATTTCTCGGCAGAGATTGGACAGGTGTAATGTCACCCGTGGGAAGCATAAGCGGCTTCCTGCGTGGGATACCCTACCTTCCGACTATGCTCTGCCCCGACCCCGTGTTCCAGTATAAGCTGTTTATGCTGATAAATTCAGCCGCTTATGCGCTTATCCCTCTTTCCGCTTTCCGTCTGACAGAAAAGCTCGGTGTCACAAAGCTGTGGCAGAGGCTTCTCGTAACGGCACTGTGCGGAATATTCCCGTCAGTGCTTATCTATTCCCACTACCTGCTTTCAGAACCCCTTTCCGCCGTTTTTGTCTGGCTTTTATTGCTTGTCATATTCAGAGGCGAAAAGGAAAACGGGAAAAAAGCAGGTGCATTCTTTGCTTCGGTCACTGCAGGCGTTCTTACCGCCTGTGCTTATTTCCTGTCGCCGTCGTGTGCAGGTGTGTTCCTCGCCGTATGCCTTTACTGCCTTTATGCAAAGCTCGCAGGAGTCAGAAAAAGCATATATTTCAGCACATACGCAATAACGTTTATACTTCTTTTTGCCGCTGATATTATTCTGACGTGGCTCACAAAAGACCTTTACGCTTATTCCGGAGGTATATTGCAGTCGGTCGCAGGCTCTTTGCAGGCTTTATCCGAAAACAGTGCGGCTCTGCTTACTCTTATAGGCGGACGTTTATATTACTTCATAATATCCTCGTGGGGACTTGGCGGCGCAGGTGTCACCTTTGCCGTAATTGCACTTGTCAGCTTCATCCGCTGTAAAAGACGCAAGGAGGAACAGTATTATGATGACAGATTCGTGTCAATGGGCGTGCTGTGTACGCTTATGCTTATATTCGCCGTTCCCCTTGACGCTTTCATAAAAGCCGATTGTGACATTTCGGCACAGGATACGGTATTCGGCGCAGCGTCGGTCTTTGCCGTAACGATTCCCTTTATCCTCCTGTTCTTCTGCTATATTTTCGTGTACGGCATAAGCTATACAAGGCTTCTCATCTCAGTGACCGGGAACGGTCTTGCCGCAACCGCCGCACTGCTGATGTATAACTGCACTCAGTCGGGCGGACAGATACTCAGCAACGTAATGACGCCGGGCATCGCCTCTATGCTTATCGGATGCGACTCGTCAGCCGGACTTACAAGTTCTGATATGCTTTACCCGATATGCCTTCTTTTCACCGTGTTTGCGGCGGCAGTACCCGTTGTGTGCTGTACAAAAAACCACGCTTCCGTAATAACCGCCTTTATATTCACGGGCGTTATCTGTTATGCCTGCGTATCGTCCGCTTCAAGCGGTCTTTTCGGCTATGCGGAAGAAAGCCGTGAAAATGTTTCCGACACGCTTGAAATAAACCGCTGTATCGCTGAATATTCCGGCGGCACAGAAAACAAAACCATAATAGTTTACGACAATGACCGTATGACAGCTATGAGTATCCAGTATTACAACCAGTCGTCTACGGTAAAATATATTAAAGAGGGCGGAACGTTGCCGACAGATTGCTACGTTGTAAGCTCCGACTCCGTAAAGGTCAGCGGTGCCTGCGTGCTTATCGGACGCATCAACGATATAAACGTCTATGCGATAGGAAATAATGCAATCCGCCACGATAACAGCGAACCGCCCGAAAAGCCCGGAAACAATACCATTTCCGAGAGTAAATAACATCTTTGCAAATGCTAAGGAGAGATATAACCAAAAATGCCTAAACTCAAAAAGAAAACCCGACAAATGCAACCGTCAAGGATGCTCGTACTGGGCTTTTCCATCATAATACTGACAGGTGCAACACTTCTTTTCCTGCCCATATCTTCAAAAAGCGGTCAGTTCAGCAGCTTCATAGACTGCCTGTTCACCGCCACAAGCGCAACCTGCGTTACCGGAATAACCGTTTTGGATACCTTCAATTATTTCAACGGCTTCGGTCAGGGTGTCATACTCGCTCTTATACAGGTCGGCGGTCTCGGCTTTCTGACCTTGGTAACGTTCATCAACCTTATACTCGGCAAAAAGCTGGGCTGGTCGACCGTAAAGATAGCCGCAAGCGACCTTACCGACAACGCACTCGAAACCACACCGAAAAGACTTTTCTATGAAATTGTCCTTTACTCGTTTGCCATCGAATTTGTCGGCGCTGTCATACTTTCGTTTGTCTTTGTTCCCGACTTCGGCGCACTCGGAATTTTCGAAGCGATATTCCTGTCAGTTTCCGCTTTCTGCAACGCAGGCTTTGACCTGCTCACAGCAACACCCGGAGCAGTGGGACTCAGCGAATATACAAATAACCCTTTAGTTATGATAACTCTCATTGTGCTTATAACGACCGGAGGTCTGGGCTTTATCGTATGGCGCAATATAAGGCATTACAGCAAGGCAAAAAGGCTTCTCCTGCATACAAAGCTGGTTCTTATAATGGCCGCAGTTATGCTGCTTGTCGGCGCCGCTATAATATTTATAGTAGAATTCAACAACCGGGACACGCTCGGACAGATGCCCGTAGGAGAAAAAATTCTCACATCTATATTCTTAAGCGCAAGCTCCCGTACCGCAGGCTTCCCCTGCTTTGATATGAACGATCTTATGCCCTTTACAAAAATAATTATCACTATCCTTATGTTCATCGGTGCCGCTCCTGCATCTACAGCAGGCGGTATCAAGATAACGACCGTCGCACTTGTCGTTTGTACGGTAATTTCCGTGCTGAAGGGCAGAGAGGATACCTATCTTATGGGTCACAGGATAAAGCGTGACGCTATATATAAAACATTCACCGTTATCGTTCTGTCGCTGACTCTTATAGCCGTTTCATTCACAGGCATACTTATGTGCTGTGAAGGTATGTCGCTTCAGAAAACAATATTCGAGGTAGTTTCCGCATTCTCTACTACAGGCTTCTCTGTAGGTGCGTCCGCAGAGATGAACGTCCCCGCAAAGCTGATAATGGTATTCACCATGCTCGCAGGCAGGATCGGTCCCGTAACGCTTATGACCTCTCTTATAATAAGAAAAAATCACAACTCGGACAAGAACAGGATTCTCCCCGAGGGAAATATACTGGTAGGCTGATATGGCAGAAAAATATGAGAGCTTCGACCTTTCCGGCACAAAGATATATGTTTCCGAGGATCACCGTTTCGGCACGGACGCATTTCTCCTTGCGGATTTTGCCGACCCTGCACCTCACCATAAGGTGTGCGACCTGTGTACAGGGTGCGGTATAGTTCCGCTGATAATGTGCAGAAACATATCCAAAAAGCCCCCGAAAGAGATATACGGCATCGAGATAATGCCTGAAGCGGTAGAGCTTTTTGATAAAAGCGTTGCCGAAAATAACCTTTCGGACAGAATAAAGCCTGTGCTTTGCGATCTTAAAGACCCGCAGGGCATACCCCGTGAATACTTCGACATAGTGACGGTAAATCCGCCCTACTGGAAAAAAGGCTCGGGCGAGGAGCGCCTTTCCGATGTACAGGCGGCGGCACGACACGAGATACTGTGCAATATCGACGATGTTATGAAGACAGCCTCGTCGCTGTTGAAGTTCGGCGGCAGCCTCAAGCTCTGCCAGATACCGCTTCGCCTTGCCGATGTCATCTGCTCTATGCGTTCGCACGGGATCGAGCCAAAGGTTATGCAGAATGTAGTGAACCGCAAAGGCGGTAAGCCGTGGCTCGTCCTTATAAGCGGAAAAAAGGGCGGCAAACCCGGAATGGAGCTTCTCCCCGATTTTGAGGTTTACAGTGACAACGGCTACAGCGATGAAATGAACAGAATCTACTACGGCACAAAAATGAAGAAAGGCTGACACAGAAATATGGCAGGAAAATTATATATAGTCGGCACTCCGATAGGAAATCTGTCGGACCTGTCACCCAGAGCGGTCGAAACGCTCGGCAAGGTCGATTTTATCGCCGCAGAGGATACAAGAGTAACTCAGAAACTGCTCACCCACTTCTCTATAAGCAAGCCTATGGTGAGCTACCACAAGTTCAGCGGTAACAAGCGTGGCGAGGATATAACCGCCCGACTGCTTGACGGCGAAACCTGCGCCATAGTGACCGACGCAGGTATGCCCTGCATATCCGACCCCGGCGAAGAGCTTGTAAGAGAGTGCCACGAGCACGGCGTTGTGATAGAAAGCGTACCCGGCCCCAGTGCCGCAATAACGGCACTTTGTATGAGCGGACTTGATACCTCACGCTTCAGCTTCGAGGGATTTTTAAGCGTTACCAAAAAACAACGTGACGAACACCTTGACGAAATCAAGGACTTTTCAAGAACGCTTATATTCTACGAAGCGCCCCATAAGCTGAAAAACACGCTCGACGATCTGTACAGAGTTCTCGGAAACCGACAAATAGCCCTTTGCAGAGAGCTTACCAAGATACACGAGGAAGTTATCAAGGGTACTATATCAGAAATGATAGAACGCTACAAGGAGCTTACGCCGAGAGGCGAATATGTGCTTGTGGTCGAGGGAAAACCAAAGGTAAAGGAAAACGAGGATATAACGCTTGCCGATGCCGCACTTATGGCAAAAGAGCTGGTTGACGGCGGAATAAAGCCGTCCGATGCCTGCAGACAGGTTGCAGGAAAAACCCCGTTCTCAAAGTCGGAAATATATAAGGAATATCTTAATATGTAAATCTGCCGTCAGGCTTTAATAATACCGAAAGGAAAAATACTATGGAAGAAAAAAAGAAAAAGAATTATGTCATTCCCGTTATAGGCGCTCTCATAGCTGTTGTAGCGTGCGTTGCCTATATCGTTATGAAGTTTGCGTCACAGCAGCAACAGCTTGAGGATAAGTGGAGCGAATATGACGATTGCGGCTGGATGTAATTTTTCAAAATAACTATTGAAATTTCCGTATCTTTATGATACAATTAGAATGATAACATAAACGGAGGTGTTTTTATGAAGCACATTAAGACTGTTAACAAGGCTAACCTCAAGGAAACAGCTGCTAAGGGCGGTTGCGGCAGATGCCAGACATCATGCCAGTCTGCTTGCAAGACAAGCTGCACAGTAGCTAACCAGAAGTGCGAGGCTTTAAACAAGTAAGCCACGGGTAAGAGAAAAGCTTTGAAAGCTCCCGAACAAACACGGGAGCTTTTGGCTTGTTCTGTTCTGTTTTACGGCAAGGGTCAGCCCTCCCCCTACCCCTCCCTTAAGGGAGGGGAGAAAATATCGGGGGCTGCCGCCCCCTTTGCCCCTGCTTTTTTCATGCAGATAAGGCAACAATTTTTCGTAAAGCGGGTCAACGCAGAACAGGCAAAGCTCCCTAAAAATACGGGAGCTTTTGGCTTGTTTGAATATTTCGGCGGAAAACCGCCTTATATAACTCAGAAAAGGATTTGACCAATGAAAGAAATGATACATAAGTATGAGCAAAACGGTCAGTACATTGTACTTGACGTATGTAGCGGCGGCGTTCACGTTGTGGACGAGTTGACATATAAGCTTCTCGACTATGTCGCTCCCCCCTTTGCAGATGTATGTCCCGATGAGATAATCGCTAAGATGGACGGCTTCGACAAGGACGATGTAAAGGAATGCTACGCAGAGCTTAAAGAGCTTTATGACGCAAAAATGCTCTTCACCGAGGACGATTACGAGCAGTACGCCGCAATGGCTATGAAGGCTCCTATCAAGGCTATGTGCCTGCACGTTTCGCACGACTGTAACTTAAGATGCAAATACTGCTTTGCCCAGACAGGCGACTTCGGCGGTGACAGAATGCTGATGAAGCCCGAAACGGGTAAAAGAGCTATGGACTTCCTTATAAAGCACAGCGCCAACAGAGAAAATCTTGAGGTCGACTTCTTCGGCGGCGAGCCTCTGATGGCTTGGGATACCGTAGTCGAAACCGTAAAGTACGCAAGAAGCATAGAAAAACAGCACGGCAAGAACTTCCGCTTCACCATTACAACGAACGGTATGCTCCTTGACGATGAAAAGATAGATTATATAAACAGGGAAATGTCAAACTGCGTATTATCGCTTGACGGAAGAAAAGAAGTAAACGATAATATCCGTCCTACTCCAAACGGCAAGGGAAGCTATGACATAATCGTTCCGAAATATCAGAAGCTGGTAGCCGGCAGAGGCACAAAGGACTATTATGTAAGAGGTACGTTCACAAAGTACAACCTCGACTTTGCAAACGATGTTCTGCATATAAACGATCTCGGCTTCGAACAGCTCTCCGTAGAGCCTGTTGTGACCGATCCCGAAATGCCCTACGCTATCACAGAGAGCGACCTCCCCACTATATTCGCCGAATATGACAGACTTGAAAAGCTGATGGAGGAGCAGAAGCTCGCTAATAAGCGCAAGTTCAACTTCTTCCACTTTATGATAGACTTGAATCAGGGACCCTGCGCCGTAAAGCGTCTGCGTGGATGCGGATGCGGCAACGAATATGTTGCCGTTACACCCGACGGCGATATTTACCCCTGCCACCAGTTTGTCGGAATTGAAGAGTGGAAGATGGGCGACATTTTCTCAGACAAGATTGATCAGAAGATAAAGGATTACTTTGCAGGAATACATATCTACAGCAAGGAAAACTGCGGTAACTGCTGGGCAAGATTCTACTGCTCGGGCGGCTGTAACGCAAACAGCTTTATCTATGAGGGCGATGTAAAGAAGCCTCATAAGCTGTCCTGCGAGCTTCAGAAAAAGCGTATCGAATGCGCCATAGCACTTGCGGCGGCAGGTAAAGACGCCGAATAACCGAATATAAGACAAGGACGTGACCGATAAAGTCACGTCCTTTATTTTATATATCTATCTTTAACAGCTTCGCCGCATTTTTATAAAATATCTTATCCTTTGCGCTGTCGCTTATCGGCATTCTGTCGATCATTCTTATCTCATCGTGCGGATCGCTCCACGGAAGGTCGCTTCCGAACAATATCCTGTCCTCGCCGTATGCCCTGAACATTTCCATAAACATCTCGTCCGACATATACTCTGCACAGTACGCTGTGTCAAAATAGATATTCCTTGCGTCCCTGATATAATACAGCACACGCTCCCAGTTTGCCATTCCACCCATATGCGCCCCGATAAATGTGCAATCGGGATACTTCTTCGCCATTTCGGCAAGGTCTGCCGGCATTGCGTGGAACGTCATAGATGATATAGGGTCATATCCCATATGAAGAATAACCGGAAGCCCCAGTTCGCCGCATTTTTCATAAATCCTCTGCATACACGGCTCGAACATAAAATGCCCCTGATAATCCGGATGTAATTTAACACCGTGAAGCCCCAAGGACGATATGCGTTCAAGCTCACTGCAAAGCTCTTCACTGTCAGGATGCACCGTGCCGAACGATATTATGTTGCCGTGATTTTGCTCCTTCGCCCAGTTGTTTATAGTCGTCTGCTGTGTCGGCTTTGTTGCAACCGGCAGTAAAACGCCGTAATCAATGCCCCGCTCTTTCAGCTTCTGCCTTGTATCGTCTATTCTTCCGTTAGTATAAACATTGCAGTTTGCCGTATCCTTCAGCTTCTGCACCGCCCTGTCCGCTATTTCGTCCGCATAAGCGTGTATGTGAAAATCAATGTACATCTTCTGTTCCTTCGTTCTTATTCGTCATATAATTTTTCTGTCTGCTTTCCGTCAAGACCCGAAAACACAGGGAATCTTCCTGTTCTCTCTATAGTCTGACCGTTTATCATCCCTATATGCGAGGAAATATGCCGAAACTGCCCTAAGATAAGCTCAAGCCTTGTATATTCACACCCGTCGGGCTTTTCGTTAAGCCCTTCGTCGCTCAGATTATCAAGATAGTTTTCTGTTTTGTATCGCACTTTATGCAGATAATCGAGCAACTCTGTATCGCTCAGAACAACATTGCAAGGATTATCGGGATTATCCATTCCGTTTTCGTGAAAATCCGGTTCTGTGAATTTTGACGGATTGAAAAACCACTTGTCCGCCGAGTGAATAGCGTGATACGCATACCGCCACGCAGGTGTACCGCAGACTGACGCATTTCTGTCGTATGTCTTTATCGCCGTTTCCATATTACTAAAGTTCGTTATCGTTTGCTTTTTTATCATCCGGCATACATCATTCATGTTTTACCCTCCTGCTATATTTCCTCTGTTTGTCCGATAAAAACGGATATAGAAAGAGGAGCATCTTCCGATACTCCCCTTAATTTATGTTTTCACTATCGTTCAAACCGCCGTCAGCGTAACCTTCGAATATCGCCAATGTTTCAAAAGGCGAATTTGAAGCGGCACATTGCCGCCCGCTTAGTTGGCAAGACCTGAACGTTCGATACCTTCAACGAACTGCTTCTGTAAGAAGATGTACATAATAAGTATCGGCATAAGTGACATAAGGCATCCTGCTTCTATCCATACGAGATAGTCGCTTGCCATACCGTTTTGCTCTCCTGTGAAATAAACCATCATCGTTGTTCCAAGACGGTCGATTTCCATCGCTATCGTATACGGGTCAGTGAAGAACATACCCGTTACATAAGAGTCGTTCCAGTACCATACGATTGAGAAGATGAATACTGTTAAGAACGAAGTCTTAGCGTTAGGCACCATAACACGGATAAATGTCATGAAAGGTCCACAGCCATCGAGATAAGCGGCATCTTCGAGATCCTTGGGCAGTCCTCTGAAGAACTGTCTGAACAGAAGAATAAATACGCCTGCTCTGATACCGTTGCAGAAGAACGCCTGTAAATAAAGTGCCATAGGAGTACTTACAAGGTTAACCGCATTGCCTGTAATCAGCTTTATCAGACCGAATATATCGAAGAATCTGAACTGCATATACAGGGGGATAAGGATAACCTGTACGGGTACGATGATCTGTAAGATAACGATACCGAACATAAGTCCCTTGCCCTTGAACTTGAATCGTGCAAATCCGTAGCCCGTAACACCGCAGGTAACGACCTGTATCATCGAGCATACTACGTTTACAAGAATAGTCTGCAAAAGTACCTTCGGGAAATTCATTGCAACCCATACGTCAACGAAGTTGGAGAATATAACCTCCTTGGGTATCCACATTACCGAAGGGTCGCTCATTTCTGTCTGGGGTCTGATTGCCGTAGACAGCATATAAAGCATAGGATAGAGAATTACGAATCCCAGACCGAACAGGATAAGGAAACGGAAAACAGGCCATACCTTTTCGGTAATTCTTCTTCTGAAGATGTACTTGTAGTGCTTTCTTTCCTGCTGGTTGTAATTACGGTAATTCTTGATTATCTGCCAGTTGCTTACATGGTAGATATTCTTAAGCTCTTTAGCCTTTTTCTTTTCAGCCTTCTTCAAAGCTCTCTTTGATTCGGGCTTTCCTGTTGCGATAGGCTTGATAACACCTACCTGAAGCTCGTCATCAGCCTTTTCGGGAGCGGCAGAAGCGTCAGCCTCGCCGTTAATCTCTTTTATAGCCTCGCCGATTGCTTCCGGAGAAGCGTTATCGACAGGTGCAGCTGCGGCTGCTTCGTTTTCCTGAACATCTGCATTGAACTGTTCTAAATCTTTTTCGCTCACAACTACACCTCCTTAATCATTTTCATAGAATACGAACTTAGATACAATAGCAACGATAATTGCAAGTGCAACTGCAACTATCAGGAAGTAGATCCATGCCATAGCCGCCGAAAGACCGTATCTTAAGCTTCTTGACTGTGCAAGAACTATTGACATAACCGGGTTTTCCGAATCGATGAACGTATCGATAACCGTATAAATCAGGTTTGCCAATATCATCGGGCTTATCATCGGGAACGTTATCTTCCAGAAGAATTCCCATCCCGTAGCGCCCTCCATAGATGCCGCTTCCTTTGCCGAAGTCGGTATCTGCTGTAACGCCGCAAGGAATATCAGTATCTGAATACCGGCACTCCATAATAAGTTGAAAATATCACTCGTTATCGTCTGTATCGTCGTGGTCAGCTGTTCGTTCAGATTATATATACCTAAGAACTGCAACAGCTCATCGACAAGGTCGGTCTGGAACAGTGCGCTGAACTGCTCACCGCTCGAAATACCGTTGGTCGATATATCACCCTTGATTACCGCCAGTACAGGACCCGTCGCAACAAGTACCGGTAAGAAGAATACCGCTCTTGCGAATGTTCTGCCTCTGAACTTCTGGTTAAGAAGAAGTGCGATAAACAGCGAGAATATCATTACTACGATAACCTGCGGTACCATTGCACCAAGTGACTCGGTCAGCTTGGGGAGGTAATCCTGGTTCTTGAAAAGAGCCTCCTCATAGTTTCCGAAGTTGTTCCACTCGGTATAGATACCTGCTGAAGTCATTCCTCTCTGTGCGGCCTGCTCTGCTGTTGAAACAAGCTCAGTATAGCACATTGAGTACCACGCCGACTTGAATATCGGCACAATGAACATATAGATTACACCGACGATCCATATTGCTATGAATCCGTAACCGTAAAGTCCTTTTTTCTTCTCGTATGAAATACGGGATTTCTTGATTTCCTTCTGAACTCTGGGTTGTCTGCGGCGGATGTCCACCTCTTCACCCTCAACGTTCAGTGCCGCAGCTGCTGCGGTCATATGTGCCGACTTGTAAGCGGCGGAAGCCGGTGCCTCGTCAGCATCGTCTGCCTTATCGGCAGGCTCTGAAGCTGTTTCCCCGACCGTTTCCTGCTTTACATCAGGCTCTGAAGCTGTTGCTTCTGTTGCCGTTTCGGCAGCCACAGCCTTGTCGGCTGCGGGTGTGTCATCAACGGGAGTCTCGGCGGCGTCGGTCGTCTTCATTGCTTCAATTTCTTCATTCGGGTTGAAATTCGAATTATTCATCTGTTTCTCCCTTCAGTCCATATTGTGCAAGATCGATTTCCTTGCCGTTGACGGTGAGAGTCATTTCTCTGGTATTTACCCTGATCGTCTTTCCGCCGTCAAACTCGGTTTCCATCTCATCGCCGGAAATTCTGTTGTATCCTGTGATGTGGAGATTTGCGAAGTCCTTCAGTTCGTCCTGATAGAGCTTGTAAACCTTAGCCGAGGGTTCGAGCCAGCCCTTGTAGTTTGAATAGAAGAGCGTCTCGTAATCGCTGTCTGTGAAATCGTTAGGATCGGCATACATCATATCATAGTGAACAGGTGTTGCTGTAAGAAGTGCAAGCATGATAGTATCATTTGCATTTGCACTTGCGTTTACCGCCTTGGTTGTGTAAGGCAGATAACCGTGGATAACGATCTCATAGAACGGAATGTCATAGTCAAACAGATCGTAGTTGCTTGATGTAACAGGTACGTCTGTCAGATAATCAACATAGGGGAGCGCATAAGCGTTAGCACCGCTTGCAAGAAGCGTGAAGCCTGCGTCCTTGAACTGCTTGTAGCCGTCTACCAGCTTGTTCATTGTATCTGTTCTGGAATAATTCTCACGGCTGAAGTCGCTGTAAAGCAACGTTGTAGCATTATCAAGGCTTATCGTTGTTATTCCTTCGCTTGTAAACGACTTGCTGATCTTGTTGTAAAGATCCGGCCAGTAATAAGGTGACAAGGTTGTCTTTGTAACAAGTCTTACCTGGTTCGGAATGCCGAATGCAATATCCCAGTTATTCGTGGTTGCGTAAGCCTTTGTTATAGCCTTGCAGGCGTTCAGCGTGTAGCTGTAGCCGTTACCGCTGTCCTTCATGTAGGTGATTCCCGCACTTGCGAACAGCTTACTGTTTATCGAGCCTACATATTCCGCAAGCGTCTTGTATGCGTCCTTGCCGCCAAGCGTTCCTGCGTAATTTACATCGGCTGTGATCATACCCTTGATGCCTGCGCCGTTGAAATCATTGTAGTTTGCAACAATATCGTCAACGCCAAGCTCGTTGAGCTGCTTTATTATTTCCTGAGCCTGCTCATATGTTGTAGCGGCAGTTTCAAGATTTACAGGGAAACCTGCAATCGACTGCGCCTTTATCGTGCCGCCGTAAAGGTCAAGATAATAGCTGTTTGTTATATTGTCGCTCTTATCCTTGAATCCCTTCTGCTCGATAAGGTAGTTTCTATACGCTTCCGCAATGTCAACATAAGAAAGGTTTTCCTTTGCAAGAGGATAATAGCCTACCGTGAGGTTGGGCTGATTTATCTTGCCCTGCTCGTAAACCGTGAGCTTACGGTTACCCATATAGTAGGTATCCTCTGCTCTTACCTTGAACTCAAACCATGTGTTATTGTACGATGTTGAGTTCTGTCCGCTTACAGTAGCGTTTACGCTTGCACAGGTTTCGCCGGACTTAGCAACTGCCATATAACCGTGATTTGTCTTTTCACCGTTTGTAACAGCGCCTATAACAGGGAGATAAACCTGCTCTGTCTTTGACGGACGTGTCAGCAGACCGATTGAGGTATCACGGCCGTATACCTCACTGCTGTATGTCTGTGCGTTGTAACGGCGGTTGTTGTAGTTGATTACAGCGCCCGAGCCGTCGGGAACTACCATATAGCCCTCGTCTTCCATGCCTGCCGCATTGAAGAACTGTAACATACCGATCTCAAGAAGCACAAGACCGCTCGTGTCGGTTGCCTGCTTTTCCTTGATTTCTTCCGTTATTACCGAAACATTTACATTGTCTTTCTCAAGTGTGATCGTCATAGGGATTTCAGCTTCGATCTTGCTTAATCTGTATGTGACCTTTACACCGTTTTCGATCGGCTCAAAGCTGAAGTCGTCCGACTTTATCGAAGCGTCATAAATGCTCATTCTCTGACTTGTGTGTGATGAAACGTCACCGTATATTACATATAACGGAGACTGCATATTCTTCTTCTGCGCAGTCTTGGCATTTTCGTCCTTGTCTGCATTAAGAGGAGTAGCCCACCATACATAGTTGTCGCTCTTTGACTGAACTGCAAAGTTTGTCGTCGATTCGTCAAAGTATAACTTGTAGCTGTCGTTTTCAGCCACAACGCTCATATCCGCAAGGCCTTCCTCGTCGGTTCTGAGCTTTTTCTTGTCATCTTTTTTATCGTCTTTCTTGTCGTCCTGCTTATCATCTGCGGATGCGCCGTCATCGGTTGTCTGCTCTGTCTGAGATGTGCCGTCGTCCGTTGAGGGCTGTTCGTCAGACCATGCAACAAGCGAGCTCATCGAAACGAGCATTGCGGCTGTGAGCAGAACTGCAAGTATCTTTTTTCTGATTTTTATCATCTTCTGTCACACCTCCGCTTACAAACTGAATCTGTACATCAACTCGGTATAGATAGAGAAACCGAAGATGTAAACCTGCTGGAACAAGCTGAGTAACAGCACGAGCAGGAACAGGATTACTACCATTGCCGCAACAGTGAAAACCATTGCAAGAAGCGTCTTGGGTACCGAATACTGATGAACTGTCTTGATACCCGAGATCATAAGCACCACCGTCCACAGTATGCCGAGATACTGGAAGAATACGATGAACGCACCCTCGCTCCTCAGTAACACGTTACTTGCGAGTATTACCACTACCTGAGTGATAAGATAAGGAACAAGCGCATAAGCGCTGACGCTCATGATCGCCTTTACCGAACCTTCTCCGTCGAACAGGGTACACAGTGACCAGTTACCTATTACCCATGTGAAGAACAGGATGATAGTCTGAACCAGGAGCGGCACGATGTTGAATATCTTTACATAGTTGTTGTTGAAAAGGAAGCCTGTCATTACCTGCTGGCACACCGTTATAACAAAGAAACAAAGAACTATAACAAGTGAAACCTTAGTGTTGTATGCTTTCTTCCAACGAAGATCCTCAAAGCCCTCGAAAGGATGTCTTGCAACGTAGAACGGCCATTTCCAAGCGGGCATATCTAAATCAAATCTCATTTTTATTTACCTCCCGCTTTCTTAGCCTTAATGCGTTTTCTTACCTTGCTGAGAACAACAAGCGCTACTATTATTACAAGCACGATTATCATGAATATATTGAAGTTATCTCTGATAAACTGCATTCTGTACTGCTTGAACGCTCTGTTATATCCGGCTCTGCTGTTACGGTAGAAGTATTTCATTGCCTGCTCGTAGTTGCCCTGAGAAAGCTCCGAGTTACCAAGACCGATATAAGCGAACCAGTAGTTGCTGTCACGGGTCAGGACTTCCTGCCACGGACCGCTCGCCTCCTCGTACTTACCGAGGTTGTAAAGACCCATTGCCTCGTGTACGATGTTACCGAACTCTGTACGCTTGAATGTTGTGATAGAGTTCTTACGGCTGTCAAGTACATATACAACGCTGTTGTACGCCTCGACAGCAGTTACGTTTGTGAACAGACCCTTCTGGTTGCCCTTGCCGCCGTAGATGAACAGCAGGTCGCATTCGTTTGTGTACTCAAAGATACGTCCGTTTGCGAAGTCAAGAAGTCTTATTGTTCCGTCCTCGTCAACGTCAACGTCTGTGATCTGTGAGCCGTATGTCTGGTTCTTGTAATAGTACGAAGCCATATCGCCGTAGGTGTAATCCGAATAACCGAGGTTGATAAGGATGTTCTCACCTGCAGGGTTCATCTTCTTGAATATATCCGTTGTGGCACTCTTTGAACCTGTTACGGTGTAAATAAAGCCCTCATCGTCTATATCGAAGTTATCGAACTCCATCGGAACTGCCTGAATAAATGCTGCGGCTGCCTCACGGGAGAGGATTGTTCTCCAGAACTTGTTGGCGATAGCCTGTGCTGTCTGCTCAACTCGGTTTGCACCGAAGAAGTTACTGAATGAACCGTCGGGTGCGAACATTACCGCACCGTCTGTGATCGACTTGATGTTTACATAAACGTTGCCCGCAACGTCAACTACGACCTTGTTGGGAAGGAATGTAACATCTGCGTCATAGAATTCAGCGGAAGGTCTTTCGAATATCTGGAATACCGTTCCGTCTGCATAAACACCGATTACACGGCTGTTGTCGTAGTCCGCAATGTATATCATTGTGGACTCGTTTTCGTTTGCAGCGTCCTCAACGTGTCTTACGAAAATTCCGTGCGGATTCTTCAGTGTTTCGTATTTATCTGTCTTGGGATTGTAGAAATAATCCATTACAGTAAATGCTCTTGAATAAGTTACGTCTGTAACAAGTATGCGGTGATTACCGGAGTCTACTATATAAAGACTCTGTGTTTCACGGTCGATGAAAAGATCCTGAGGCTCTTTAAGCTCGCCGATCTCTACATCCTTTGTTACCTCACTGCCCATCTGCTCTGAAATCGCTTTAAGCTGAGCGTCGGTGTTATATCTTGTGCCGGAGCCGAAATCAAGACCTGTAACTACACGGTCTACAACGTATCCGGTCTGTGAAGGAACAGGATCGCCCCACCAGTCGTAGCTGTAACCTTCGTACGGCTGATCGGCAAACGCTGAACTGCACAGCATGGAAACCGCCATTATCGCCGATACGGCTGCCGTAGCGATTTTCTTCATGTTTGGCACTAAAATCATCCTTTCTGTATAATCTAATAATAAATCAGTCTTTAAGACCGCTGGTAGCCATAGTTTCCATAACGCTGCTCTGGCAGAAAATGAATACTATGATAGGCGGCAGCATCGTAATAACAACTGCGGCTGCCGCAACGCCCGCACGGGCAATACCGGCGGCACTTATCTGCTGCATAACGGTCGGAATGGGTTTTAATGCCTCATTATAAATGAATGAATAACCTGTGATCTGCCATGCGCCCTGGAAAGCGAATATCAGAAGTGTCAGCCAAGCGGGTTTAACGTTGGGCATTACTATCTGCCAGCAGATTCTGATGTGGCTTGCGCCGTCCAGCTTTGCGGCCTCTATCATACTGTCGGGCAGCTGTCCCATGAACTGACGCATAAGGAACAGTCCCATAGGCGTTGCGATGTACGGCAGAATGATTGCAAAATATGTATCGATCATACCAAGTGTTGCCATTACCATGTACTGCATGATGTAAAGTACGGTAGATGTGAACAGAAGGGCGATCTCGATTATCTTGTTGAGCGCCTTCGCACCGGGGAATGCAACCTTTGAAAGCGCATATGCCGCCGATGACGAGAATAAAAGCTGTGCAACTGTAACTACTACAGCTACAAATACAGAGTTGAAAACGTATCTTGAGAACGGTACCCACATGTTGGATGCCGTAGCAAGCAGATCAGCAAAGTTCTGATCCGTGATGTTCTGTACATACAGTCTGGGCGGGAAGAGGAACAGCTCCTCAACAGGCTTCAGTGACTGTATAACAGAAAGATAAATGGGGAAGATCATGAACAGACCCAGCAGAACGAGCACTACAAATATGAAAATGTCGCCGCCCAGAGAACCGCCATATCTTTTTCTTCTCCTCTTAGTTATTTTCATAACTGCCTTCCTTTCTTAGAGAGAAATTCATAATGAGAGATCCTCCGATCAGTCAAGGTACTTGCCGAGTACCTTCTTGATACCCCAGTTGGCAAGCAGCATTACTGCGAACAATACGAAACATATAGCCGATGAGTAACCCATCTCGTAACGTATTGAACCGTAGTCAAAAGCGTGTGTCATGATCGTGTGTGCCGCATAGTCTGTTGAAGGGAATGCGGTAAGGAAACGACCTACATCACCGGCTGTAAAGGAAGCGGTGATCTGCATAACCGCTGCGAACAGCAGCTGAGGGCCCATTGCCGGCACCGTAACGAGCAATAACTGCTGTGTACGGTTCTTGATGCCTTCTATAGCACCCGCCTCGTATCTGTCCTTCGGTATACCCTGAAGACCTGCACGAAGCGCAAGGAATCCGGCACCCAGCGACATCCACAGCTGAACGACAATTACAACACCCATGATGTAGTTTGCGTCTGTCAGCCACTGACGTGCGCTGTTTATGATACCGAGGTCAAGCAGATATGAGTTTGCTATACCGTATGTATCGCCCGAGAATATGAGCTGCCAAGTGGTATAGATGTTACCTGCCAGAGTCGGCGCATAGAAGATAAATGTGAATATTGTCTTTAATGCTCTGGGCATTTCGTTGATAAGCCATGCCAGTATAAAGCACATGATATAGCTTAACGGACCTGTTATAATTGCGAATACGAGCGTATTCTGTATCGCCTTTAAGAAGACCTCGTCCTCAAGTATCAGCGAATAGAAATTGCTCAGTCCCACAAACTGAGGGAACTGTACCATGTTGAAGTTCGTAAAGCCCATAGGCAACGAAAGCAACACCGGTATGATCGTAAAGATCGTAAAGAGTAAGAAGTAGGGCGCAAGAAGTACATATACGCTTGCGTTCTTCTTCATCTCACGCAGTGTATATCTGAACTTGCTGTCTTCAATATACTGCGGCTTTTCTCTGTTAAACAAACCGATAACCTCCTCTATAATTCAGCAAAGCCTGTGAGGGCGAAAAGCCCTCACCGCTTTTCAAGATCATTTTTTGACGGACGATAATTCCTGATACTTTCTTACGATTTCAGACTTAATCTGATCGTTGTAGCTCATAAGCGTGTATCTGGGGTTACCTGCATCGTTAACAACCATTCTGAATGCGTTGTTGATGTGTCTTGTTACTGCATAGGATGCGGGAATGATCGGTACTTCTCTGAGGTAGCTCTGCTGTGATGAGATTTTCTCATACTCGGCAGTTGACCAGGGGAGCTGTTCAAGAGCTTCTACGTTTGCCGTATCGAAACGTCCCATGGGACCCATAAGTGCTTCGATCTGCTTACCGTAGTCAACCTGAATATCCGTACTTGTGAACCACTTTACGAAATCCCAGGCTGCAGCCTGATTTGAAACCTTGTTGAATATTACCGCACCACTGCCTGCTGAGTTTGCAGCGTGATTTATTGTTCCGTCTGCCTGCTTTGTTCCGGGTACCATTGTGAAGTCCCACAGACCCTTGATTTCGGGTGCTGCAACTGACAGCTGGTTGTAGAACGTATAAGGCTGAACAACGAGGGGCATCTCACCTGTTCTGAAACGTGAGAATGCGTCGAATGTCTGATCAAAACTGAATACCGTGTAGAACTTTGTCCACTGCTCAAATACTCTGATAGAGTCCTGAGTCATAAAGTTCGTGAGGTTTACTTTCTTTATGTCGGTAGTCTTCATGCTGTTGTAGTCCGTTGTGTAAAGGTCCTCGTTGTAGATGTCCTGACCTGTCTGGAGCATCAGCATAATGAATGTGTTACCTGAGTCGAACGTGTTCGATGAAATGTTCTGAGGAAGTATAAGACCTACGTCAAGGTACTTTCTCTGTAATGTCGGGAGCATATCTGTGAGCTGATCCCATGTTTCGGGAGGATTCTCATATCCAAGCTCCTCAAGTACGTCTGTTCTGTAGAACAGCATCGGGAATGTCTGTGAAACGGGGAGACCGTAAACGCCTGTCGATACACCGTCGTTATACTCGTACAGCGTCATTGCGTCCTTTGCAAATCTCTTTGTTACCAGTTCATAATCCTTGAACTGCGTCATATCAACAAGCAGTCCTCTTGCGGCAAGCTGTATCGGGAAGTCGCCGCCGATGAACAGTGCGATCTCAGGACCCTTGCCTGCGAGCGTTGCTTCAAGTACAGAGCCTTGTACAAGGTTGATTGAAGCCTGTGTTCCGTTATAGTCGGGATTCGAGTTGAACTTGTTGTCAACAAGGTTCTTTACAACGGTTGCCTGGTCACGGGCAAGTGATACCCATACGTCAAGCGATGTTGCGCTTGAATCCGAAAGGTTCGTATAATCCTCGAAGAACGAACCGATAAATGCATTGAAGCCGAATGCAAGCTCGCCGAAGAAGTTGCCGTACGGTGATGCAAAATCCTCGTGGCATGTCGCTACCTCTATGTAGTCAAGCTCAAGGGGCTGACCACGGTAGTCACGCATCCACGCCGATACAGACGAAATGCTGTCCTTGATACTGCTTGCCATTATCGGAATATCCTCAGGGCTCTTTATACATCTTTCAAGGTAGATACACATTGTTTCAAGTGCCGCTGCCTCAGAACCCTTCTTTGTCAGGCTCTCTATGCTTGCCTTCTCTGCACGCAGAGAATCAACTATTCTCTGGAATGCTTTCTGAATACCGGGTATCTTCTTTTCTACAAAGTAATCCTTGTATTCATCGGGGTCGGGACCCGTTATCATAAGTATTCTTCTGTAGTACTGGTTAAGCTCAAGTACAAGGTCGTCAAGTCTCTGCATAACCTCGCCGATTGAACCGGGTATAGCCTCAAGCGTCAGCTCATGCTCCTCGCCGGCCGTCAGATAAACGTAAATATCGTTGCCGTTCTCATCCTGGGGAGTGAGGTTGTACCAATCCGCAGAATAGATGAACCTAACATCGTCAAGCTCCTTACATGGAACCTTTCCGTCAATGTAGATTCTTCTGTTTGAGAAGAAGCCTCTCATCTGATTCTGTCTTGCCTTGAAGTTGAAACGGTAATAACCGTCGTTTTCAACCTTGAACTTATAGGTGATCGCCTGCGTTGCCTTATTCCACGTAGCCTGACCGATAGTGTTGTAACGCTGCTTGGTCGGGTGGTTGGGATTTGTCATGTAGGTCGTTCTGTCGTAAGTAGCATATAATGTCGATGCCGTCTTGTATGCGGCTTCCTCAGCCTGAAGGAAAATGGTGTTCGTTCCCAGCTCCTCGTTCTTTGAAGAAAGTGCGGGAGTGTTCTGAAGCTCATCATCTGTAGGCTTGATTGAATCGTAGCTTACAAGCTCATCGTAGTTTTTGAACGTAAACGAATGGAAAACACCGTAGGTTCTGATACCCTCAAGTGTCATTGTGTGCTTGCCTTTTTCAAGATAGAAGTAGTAAGGCTCGTTGTAAAGACCTTCCTTGTCCTTGATAGGATACTTTATCCAGCAATCATAGGTTACCTGTCCGGGACGAAGATCGTTGTCCTTGCTGTCACGGGTTATCTCTCCCTCGTCCTTCCAGTAACGGTCAAGCGTGATGTCCTGCGCCGCCGTGAAAGGATATTCGCCGTCTATCTTAAGACCTATATCAAGAACGGTATTCTTTGATTCACTGCCCTCGATAGGATAATAGATAGCCTCAAGATTGTAAATACCCGTTTCCTCGACATTGAACTCGTATTTAAGTGTGAGCTTGTCGCTCTTCCACTTTAACGTTGAGTAGTGATCTGTCTTGAGATCGGTATCTTCTGCGAGGAACGCCTTGATTCCGTTGAAGCCGTCGCCTGATTTTTGAGTGATCTCCTCAACTGCAGGCATTATGATTGAAGCCTGCTCGGCTGTCATCTCCGATACGTTGTTAACGAAGGATGTGCCGTCTATCGTACCTTCCTTGTAGTCGGTAGCATAGATAGTGATCTCCTTCTTGGGCTTTGCGGCATCCTTATGACTGTTGTAATAAGTGCTGTACTTGCCCTCCATACCGGTGATTGTGATTCCGCTCACTGAGCTATCGGTTGTGCTTTCCTCGGATTGTCCGGCAGAAGTATCTGTTGTCGCTTCTGCGCTGACTGCGGTTGATGTAAGTGACAATGAGGATACGAGTGTCGCACATGACAATATACCCGCTAATGTTCTTTTCATCCTGCTGACTTTTGTTGCCACAGTAATAATCCACCTTTCTGTAGTTTCGTTTATGTCCAATCGAAAATATGCTAATTTCGACGAGTTAAGGAATTTATCCGTGCATATTGTAGTCCGAGTTGTAAACGGAAATTTTTCCGTCCTCAAGCTCAACACGCACTTTATCTCCGCCCCTTATACCCAGAGCCTCGAGATATTCTTTTGGTATCTGGAGTCTGCCTGCCCTGTCAAGAACAACAAGCTCCTCATGATCCGAGCCGCTTTGCTGCATGAGCTTTTCATGCTCTGCCCTTTGCTGCTCGCTCATCTTTTCGAGTTCCCCGAATGAAAGGATCTCGGTTTTCTTTCTCAGCATCTCGCTCGATGTACGGCCGTCACGGATAGCAACAACACGGTCGATCGACTTCGACAGATTTGTATCGTGTGTTACTATTATAATGGTAACGCCTGTCTGACGGTTTAACTGCTTGAAAACATCAAGCACCATCGCCGCCGTCTTGGTATCGACCGCACCCGTAGGTTCGTCCGCAAGGAGCAGGCTGGGATTGTTTGAAAGCGCTATGGCGATAGCCACTCGTTGCTGCTCACCGCCCGAAAGCTGACCGAGTACCGAGTTCTTTCTTGCTGAAAGCCCTACCATGTCGAGCAGTTCCTCCGCTCTCTCCCTTCGGTTCTTGTGTCCCGAAAGTAAAAGCGGCATTTCAACGTTCTGTATCGCCGTAAGATACGGTATAAGGTTTCTGGCGTTGTTCTGCCACACGAAACCGACCGTTTCTCTCTTATATTTTATAAGATCCTTTTCATCAAATTTAAGAAGATCCTTACCGTCAACGTAAAGACTTCCCGCCGATGGCTTATCGAGCGCACCGAGCATATTCAGAAGCGTTGATTTACCGCTTCCGCTCGCACCGACGATACCCATCAGTTCTCCGCGCTCAACCGTGAGGTCAAGTCCCTGTAAAGCCATAACCTCAACATCGGTCGTCTTATATATCTTGACAAGGTTCTCACATTGCACCATCACATTTTCGGGTGGCGCAAGCATCATTCTCTGAGGCATCACTCCACCTGCTTTCTGACGTCTGTAATGCGTCCGTCATCAAGTGTATAAACCACGTCGCACTGCTCCATCATCGCAGTGTCGTGCGTTGTCATCACTATTGTAAGCCCGTCCGTATGTACAAGCTCTTTAAACAGATTCATAACCGCAAGTCCCGTAGGCATATCAAGCGCCGCAGTAGGCTCATCCGCAAATATCAGCTTCGGCTTGTGCGAGATCGCCCTCGCTATCGCCACTCTCTGCTGCTCACCGCCCGAAAGCTCTCCGGGCCTGTGGTGCATACGCTTTTCAAGTCCCACTCTTACAAGGCATTCCTTCGCCCGCTTTACACGCTCCGCATAAGGCATGCCCACAAGCCGCATCGCAAACTCAACGTTCTCGTATGCCGTCATTGTCGGTATAAGCGCTACAGACTGGAAAACAAACGACATATCGTTTCTTCTCAGCTTATCCATCTCCTTGTCGGAAAGACCCGTTATCTTCTTCCCGTCAAAGTAGACCTCGCCGCCTGTAGGACGGTCAAGTGCTCCGAGTATATTTATCAGCGTGGTCTTGCCCGAGCCGGATCTGCCTCTCAGCACGACCAGCTTGTTCTTTTCCACATCAAGATTTATATCCTTCAAAGCGTCAACTGTGGTATTATCGTTTATTTTAAAGCTTCTGGAGATATTCTCCGCTCTTAAAATCGTTTCCATAGGCAGTTTTGATCCTCAAAAAAGTCCGTAAGTTCCGTCAGCCCTGCAAATTGTTTCATCTGCTTTTTGTACCAAATGCACAATTGTATTATTCGTTTTCGGCTGTAAACACGCCGTATTTAGAAATAATGTACAAAACAGCACAAGGGTCTATAACATAGTAATTATACCAAATTATCACCTTACTGTCAAGGTTCATAAAAGAACTTTCACATTTCTCAAATGATTTTGGTTTTCTGTACAAATCACTTTTGTGTTTGTCTAACAGTTACAAACTTCACATGCAAATTTTGTGAATATCGCCGAATTTGATTTTTACCTGCACAATATCTTGATTTTTCGGGCGTCTTATGTGCTATTTTTGGTGTAAACGTTTTCCACATTGAAAATGCTTATAACTTAATTTAGCTAATTCCTTAATTCGCTTAATCAAACTTTGTTGAATATGCACAAATATTTTCGGCGGTTTTTTTAGCTAATCATTCCAAATGTTACTTAATTTTTGCGTGTAACTCATGTAAACGCTTCGATTTGCTCACTTAGTTCCATCCACTCGGCAGTAAGTGCCTCCTCTTTTTCCTTCAGCGCCTCTATTTCCTGTGCAAGCGCACTCGTTTTTTCATAGTCGGTCGCTATCTCAGGCTGTGACATCTGCTGTGCAAGCTCCGCCGTTTTCAGCCCGATCTCATCTATTGCCTGCTCGCAACGCTTCAGCGCACCGCTGAGCTTTCTGAGCGTGCTTTCACGCTCCTTGCGCTCCTTGTAGTCGTTCTTCTTGCCTTCAGCCGCCTTTACCTGTACTGCCTGCTCGGACTGTGCCTTCGCTTCCTTGAGTTCGATATACCTGTCATAGTTTCCGTCTATGTTTACAGTACCCGTCTTTCCGAGCCACACTATTCTGTCGGCCAGCTTGTTGATAAGGTATCTGTCGTGCGACACGATAAGAAGCGTTCCGCCGTAGCTTGCCAGTGCGTTTTCCAGAGCCTCTCTCGAATGTATGTCCAGATGGTTTGTCGGCTCGTCAAGCAGAAGCATATTCGCTTTACTGAGCATGAGTTTCAAAAGCGACACTCTCGCCTTCTCACCACCGCTGAGCTTACCCACATTCTTGAAAACATCTTCACCCTTGAACAAAAACTGCGCCAACGCCGAGCGTACCTGCGTCTGCGTCATTTTGGGATACCTGTCCCACACCTCGTCTATCACCGTCTTTGACGGGTCAAGATCCGTCTGTGCCTGATCATAATATCCAAATTGTATATTGTTGCCGAATTTATACTCTCCGCTATCCGCCTGATATTCTCCCGTAAGGATTTTCAGAAGCGTAGTCTTTCCACAGCCGTTCTCGCCTAATATAAATGTTGTCGTGTTCTTCTTTATGTCAAGCTCTGCATTTGTGAAAACCGCCGTCCCGTCAAACGATTTCGACAGGCCCTTTGCGATAAGCACATCGTTTGCGCCGCCTTCCTTCGCCCTGAACGTGAACTTTATAGCCTCCGGCAGATCCTCCGGCTTTTCGAGCGTTTCCTTCAGCCTGTCCGCCTGCTTCTGCTTTGATGCCGCCGTGATGAAGTTATGCTCCTGCCCCCACCGCTTCTGTTGCTCTACAATGCCTTCGATACGGTTTATTTCCTTTGCCGTCCTGTCGTACACCCTCTGCTGAGCCTCTCTTGCCTCAGCCTTCAGCTCAAGATAGCGTGTATAGTTGCCCTTATATTCACGAAGCGTCCTGTTTTCCATTTCAAAAGTCGTGTCGGTGACTTTGTCGAGAAAATAACGGTCGTGCGATATTACGATATATGCGCCCTTATATTCCGTAAGGAACTTTTCGAGCCATTCGCAGGCGGTTATATCAAGGTGGTTCGTAGGCTCGTCAAGAAGCAGTATATTACTCCCCGAAAGAAGCAGCTTCGCAAGCTGTGCCTTGCTTTTCTGACCACCGCTCATAACGCTTATCGGCTTGCCGAAATCCTCTTCCGAAAAGCCCAGACCGGCAAGCGCCGAGCAAGTCATTGATTTATAGGTAAGTCCGCCCTCACGCTCAAATCTTTCCTGCAACTGCATCTGCCTTGACAGCGTCTGCTCGCTGTGGTCGCCCGTATCTATCGCAACCGCTATATCCGCAAGCTCGTTTTCAGCGTCGATAAGCGGACGGAATATCTCCAGTACCTCGTCATATAAAGTGATATTATCGTCACGGATAACATACTGCTCCATACAGCCGATCTTTATCCCCGCCGCCTTGCTTATACCGCCTGTTTCAGCCTCCTGCCTGCCGTTTATAACGTGCATCAGCGTGGTTTTTCCGCACCCGTTTACACCTACAAGTCCGGCTCTGCCGTTTTCTTCAAGCCGAAAATTCACATCGTGAAACAGCGTTTCACCGCCGAAGGACACCGAAATATCATTACCGGATAATACTATCATACCGCATTGTCCTTTCCGAAAAATAACGGTCAGAGTATTTCCTGCTCTGACCGCATATCTTTGTACTTTTCTTTATGCTTTGTTTACTTCTTTAAATTTTCGGGCTTGTACTTGATGAGTGCGTCATTGTTGAGATCAAGCGCATAGTCCTTAGCCGTCTCGTTGAGCATAGCCTTGTAGTCGTCATCCTTCATAACGTGAAGCACGTTGCTGTGATTCTCCGTGAGCCAGTCCTCACGTTCCTTTATATCACGGCGTACTACCGCATAGTAAACGCTGTCGTCCTCGTAAACTCCGCCCTTGTCTGTGTCAAGCTCAAATGCCCACTTTACAAACTCCTCGCTCGGTGAAGTATCCGTCTTGCCGAGCAGGAATTCGTGGTCATGCTCCTCTTCTTTACTTCCCGATGTTCCGCTGCTCGTTGTATCGTCCGATGCGGTTTCGCTTGTCGAAGAAGTTACAGATGATGCCGCAGAAGAAGCTGCCGATGAATTGCCCGATTTGCTCTCGGCATCCGAGTTGCTCTCGGCTTCGGCCTCAGCCTTTTCCTTTGCCACAAGATCCTGATACTCGTGATATACCTTATCGTAGTCCTCGCCGGCAAGCAGTCTGTCAACATAGCCCTGAGCCTGTTCCTTCTTTGCCTTCTTGCCCTCGTCGGTCGTTATCTTGTCGCCGTTGCCCTCTTTAAGAGAAACCTGTATTATCTGGAATCTGCCGTAATTGTCATAGAAATAAGTAGCTATATCCTTTTCGTCTGTTGCGGATATGCCGTTTTTCTCATAGTAAGCGTCAAATACCTTCTCGCTCATCTTGTTTACAAGCTGAACAGCCTCGTATGACTTCTTGCTTATTCCGCCTGCCTCATAGTTCTGACCGTAGGTTTTTCCTGTGCTGTAGCCGTAATACGAGATTTCCGTATCCCACATCTTCTTTACAGAGGTCTTTACGGTTTCCTCTTCCTCGTCTGTGAGTGAAAGGTTCAGCTCCTTGAACTTGTTCTGGATAGCAACATACTGCTTTACCTGCTCTAATGTACGGTCCTGAACATACTGTGAGAACGTCTTGTCCTGTACATTGTAGTTATAGTAGCTGAAATTCTCTATCTTTGATGCGCTTGTTCCCATAGCCTTAAGCTGATCGTCAACCTCCTGCTGAGCCTCGCCTATAGCCGTCTGCTCATAAAGAAGATATATGCCCGCATTTATGGTCTGATTGTCAACCGAGCCTATAGTCGATACATCCGCACAGCCTGCAACGCTTAATGTGATTGCCACGGCGCATATTGCCGCTGCCAGCCTTTTAAAATATTTCATTGCTTTTCTCCTTACTGTTTATAAGGGGCTGTGCCCCGATTATTTCTGCAAATTCCGCCGTTATCTTAATGTAACGCCTATATCCTCAAGTGCCTTAAGCACCTTTGCAACAACTGCGTCCGCCTCATCGTCTGTCAGCGTAGCGTCTTTCTTTCTGAGTATCAGCTTGTATGAAAGGCTCTTCATACCTGCCGGTACCTGCTCGCCCTTGTACATATCGAACAGACGTACAGCCTCAAGATGCTTTGCGGTCTTTTCTATCACAGCAACTATATCTCCGCTCGGAACGTCCTCGTTGCACACAAGGCTCAGATCTCTGTATGTTGAGGGGAACTTGGGCAGTGCAGTATACTTTACATCACCGTCCGCATTATTGAACATTACCTCCATGCTGAGCGTAGCACAGTAAACCTCTGCATTTACGCCGAAATTAGCCGCAGCCTCCGGATGAAGCTGACCGACATAGCCGATAAGCTCGCCGTTTACAGTGACCTTTGCACATCTTCCGGGGTGGAATGTCGGATTGTTCTTTTCAGCCGTATATACGACATTCTTCAGTCCGAGTTTTGCCATAACTTCCTCGGCAACGCCCTTTGCCGTGAAGAAATCCTCGCCGTTTCCGTAAAGCGCATAGCACAGAACATCTCTTTCAACAGGGAGCTGATTCTCACCTGTCGGGAAATACTCTCTTGCTATCTCGAAGAATCTGCCCTCAAGGTTTCTGTTGCTCCAGTTTCTTCTTACAACTTCCATCATAGAAGTAAGCGCAGAAGTACGCATTACGCTTGTATCCTCGCCGAGCGGACGTCTTAACACAACGCTCTTTCTTGACTTCTCGTCCATACGCAGAAGCTCATAGTCCTTAGGCGAAATAAAGCTGTAGGTCATTACCTCGTAGAATCCGAGTGCCAGCGCAAGTGAAATTACCTTGTCCTCGAATATCTGTTCGGGCGTTCTCTTGCCCTGTGATGACAGCTTCGGTATAGTCGAGGGGATTCTGTTGTAGCCGTATATACGGGCAACCTCCTCCGCAACATCGCACGCACGGTGCATATCTATACGGGTAGGCGGAACGATTATCTCGCCGTTTTCATAGCCGAAGCCGAGCTTCTTTAAAATCTCTATCTGCTCGTTCTCGCTTATATCCGAGCCTAAATGCTCGTTCACCCACTTATAGTCGTGCTTTAATCTTTCGGGAACATACTCGCTGTGGTTCTCGTCAATGATAGTATTCACTACCTCGCCGCAGCCCAGCATCTCGATAAGCTGTAATGCTCTCTTGAGCGCCTTTTCTGCATTTACCGGGTTAAGACCCTTTTCAAAACGTGAGCTTGCCTCGGTACGCTCGCCTATCTTTCTTGCTGTACGTCTTACCGATACGCCGTCAAAGCAGGCAGCCTCAAATACGACAGTAGTCGTATCCTCCATGATACCGCTATGCTCGCCGCCCATAACGCCGGCTATGGCGATAGGCTTCTTTCCGTCTGCGATTATCAGCATTTCGGGAGTCAGCTTTACAGGCTCTGCCATTTCGTCGAGCAGCTTTAATGTTTCTCCCTCTTTTGCGTTTCTTACAACTATCCTGTTGTCCTCGACATATCTTAAATCGAATGCGTGCATCGGGTGACCGTATTCAAGCATTACGAAGTTCGTTATATCAACAAGGTTGTTGATAGGTCTTACACCGCTCGCTCTCAGCCTTCTTGCCATCCACTTGGGCGAAGGTCCTATCTTTACGTTCTTTACAAGCGCCGCCATATAGCGTGAGCAGAGCTTTGTATTTTCAACGCTTACGCTGATTTCCTTTGTAATATCACCGTCAACGCCCTTGAACGAAGGCTCGGTGTAGTTCATAGGAATATCAAACGTTGCGCTTGCCTCCTGTGCAAGTCCGAGTACGGAAAGACAGTCGGGGCGGTTGTTCGTTATCTCAAACTCTACTATAGTATCGTCTGTCTGTAAAGCCTCGCATATATCCATACCCATTCTGAAAGAATCAACATCAGGATCGTTATTCAGTATAAGTATTCCGTCGTCTGCTACGGGATAGTCAAAATCATCCTTTGTAAGACCGAGCTCCGCATAAGAGCACATCATACCGTTGCTTGCAACGCCTCTCAGCTTGCCCTTTGTTATCTTTGTTCCGTCTGCAATCGTACTGTTGTGCATACAAGCGGGAACTATAGCCCCCTCAAACAGGTTCTGCGCCGCAGTAACTATCTGCACAGGTTCTTCTCTGCCTGCGTCAAGCTGGCATATCCACAGCTTTTCGCTGTCGGGGTGACGCTCCAGCTTCAGCACCTTTGCAACTACCACGTTATTTATAGGATCGGACATCTTATGATAGGTTTCAACCTTTGAACCGCTCATCGTCATATCCGCTACGAATTCCTTTATTGGCATATCGGCTTTAACATAGTCGTTAAGCCATCTCATTGATAAATCCACGTTAATATCTCCTTTTACGATTCCTATCGGTATTTCTGAATTCTCTTATCTGAACTGTGCGAGGAAACGCTGATCGTTCTCGTACAGCAGACGCATATCGTCTATGTTATATCTCATCATAGCAATACGCTCAAGTCCTATACCGAAAGCGAAACCGCTGTATTCTTCGGGATCTATTCCGCAGTTGATAAGTACCTGCGGATGAACGATGCCTGAACCGAGCATCTCTATCCAGCCTTCGCCCTTGCAGAGCGGACAGCCCTTGCCTCCGCACTTGAAGCACTGTAAGTCAACCTCGGCTGACGGCTCTGTATACGGGAAGTGGTGAGGACGGAAGCGGAGTTTTACCTCGTCGCCGTAAAGACGCTTAGCAAACGTTTCAAGCGTACCCTTAAGATCGCCGAATGTGATATTCTTATCTATTACAAGGCCTTCGCACTGGTGGAAAATAGGCGAGTGCGTGCCGTCAACAGCGTCGGGACGATAAACACGTCCGGGGCTTATGATAGCTATAGGAGGCTTGTTTTTAAGCATTGTTCTTATCTGCACGGAAGATGTCTGTGTACGCAGAAGGATCTCATCGGTAATATAGAATGTATCCTGCTCATCTCTTGCAGGGTGGCCGTCCTCTGTTAAAAGCATATCGAAAACGTACTTCGTTTCCTCAACCTCAGGACCGTCTACTACAGTGTATCCCATTCCTCTGAATATTTCCTTAAGCTCGTCAAGAACTATATTCAGCGGATGACGTACTCCCATCGCCTGCTGTTTTCCGGGCATGGTAACGTCCAGCGTTTCCTTCTTTAATTTCTGCTCCATAAGCGCAGATTTAAGCTGTGCCTGCTTCTGTGCAATAAAGCCCTCAAGCGACTGTCTTACATCGTTTGCAAGCTGACCCATAACAGGTCTTTCCTCAGCCGACAGCTTACCCATGCTCTTGAGTATAGCTGTAAGCTCGCCCTTCTTGCCAAGGTACTTTACTCTCAGCTCGTCAAGCTGCTTAACGTCAACGCAGTCACCGATAGTTTTCAGTGCCTGCTCCTTTATATTCTGTAACTGTTCTTTCATACCTTTATTCTTTCCTCGTTGTTTATTATCCTGTATTTGATCTCGCCGTCAGGCAAAGACGATGGAACCGAATCGTTCCACTGATAACACGACCTTTCACGCATTTTTCCTGCGTCGGTTAATTATAATATGGTTATGTAATATGGCTTTTTATGGAAATTAAAATCAAAGCCTATGCCTACACGATAGACATTATAACAGAAATCCGATACTTTTGCAAGTGTAATAACGCAGTTTTCGGTAAATTTCGCATTATTTTCACCTGCACCAACCCTTCCAAACCCGCCGCAAAACAAAACAGGCACCGTCTGCACAATGCCTGCGATGCCTGTCATATATTTACGATTATTTCCTTGTAGCCGCCTTAAGACCGGAATACTCACTGAACTCGGTCGTACTGCCCGTCTTTCTCAATGCCTTTATTCTGAACGAATAAGTCGTATTTCTCGCCAGTCCCTTCACAGTAAACGTAAGCGTGGTGTTATTCTTTGTGGTAGCAAGTGCCATCCACTTTCCACCCTTGTACTGCTCGATAACGTAGCCTGTAGCCTTGTCATTCTTGCTCCAGTCGAGCTTCACCGCCGATTGTGAAACCGCACTGCCCTTGAACGTAGCCACATTCGGTATCCTCGTCTTGCCTGCGATTCTCACATAATCGCTGTAAACATTTGAAGCACCGGCAGTCTTATACGCTCTTACCCTGAACGTATAGGTGGTATCCGCCGCAAGTCCGCTTACTGTATAAGATACAACCGCATTGCTTGAAGTCTTTGCAATCTGTACCCACTTGCCGCCCTTGTACTGCTCAACAACATAACCGTTTGCACTTGCATTCTTGTTCCATGCAAGCGTAATTGCCGAAGCCGTATAGCTCTTTACAGCTAATCCGCTTAAGTTACCGAACGAAGTAGCCGCCTTAAGACTTGTATATTCGCTGTAATCCGTCTTGCCGTTTACAGTTCTGAACGACTTTATTCTGAACGAATATACAGTCGCACTTGCAAGTCCCTTCACAGTAAACGTAAGCGTGGTGTTATTCTTTGTGGTAGCGATTGCCGTCCACTTTCCACCCTTGTACTGCTCGATAACGTAGCCTGTAGCCTTGTCATTCTCGCTCCAGTCGAGCTTCACCGCCGATTGTGAAACCGCACTGCCCTTGAACGTAGCCACATTCGGTATCCTCGTCTTGCCTGCGATTCTCACATAATCGCTGTAAACATTTGAAGCACCGGCAGTCTTATACGCTCTTACCCTGAACGTATAGGTGGTATCCGCCTTCAGTCCGTTTACAGTATATGTAACCGTTGCGTTACTGCTCGTCTTTGCAATCTGCGTCCACTTACCGCCCTTGTACTGCTCAAGCGCATATCCTGTAGCGCCGGCATTCTTGTTCCATGCAAGCGTAATTGCCGAAGCCGTATAGCTCTTTACCGTAAGGTTATTCACGCCGCCGAATGAAGTAGCTGCCTTAAGACTTGTATATTCGCTGTAATCTGTCTTGCCGTTTACGGTTCTGAACGACTTTATCCTGAACGAATATACAGTCGCACTTGCAAGTCCCTTCACAGTAAACGTAAGCGTGGTGTTATTCTTTGTGGTAGCAAGTGCAGTCCACTTTCCACCCTTGTACTGCTCGATTATATAACCGCTCGCCTTATCGTTCTTGCTCCAATCAAGCTTTACCGCACTGTCGGAAACCGTCGAACCCTTGAACGTGCCGACATTCGCTATTCTCGTCTTAGCCGCAAGTCTTGTATACTCACCGCTGTATTCCGTTGTACCGGAAACCACATAGCCCTTTATTCTGAACGTATACAGCGTATCCGCCTTAAGACCCTTTACAGTATAATCAACAACATCGTTGCCGAAGCTCTTTGCTATCTGTGTCCACTTACCGCCCTTGTACTGCTCAACGACATAACCGTTTGCACTTGCGTCCTTATCCCACGCAAGTGTGAGCGAAGTCGAACCCTGCGTCTTTACCTTTACACCGGTAACAGCAGGCAGTGTAATCTGCGAGGTGTAGCTGTCCTTATAGCTGTAGTGGCACACCGTACATTCGTGAACAGTATATCCCTGCGATGTAAGCGTAGGTGCCACAACAGTGGTTTTATAGCTGTGCGCTGTCTTGGGTATTGCTGTTACTTCTGTAACCGAACTGCAGCGTGTGCAGTGCTTTGACTTAGAACCCTCTGCCGAGCAGGTAGCCTGCTTGTCGATTGTCCACTCAGAAGAATAATTGTGTCCGAGTGCCTTCGTTTTTCTTGTGTTGACCTTCTGACATATCGAGCAGACCTGTTTTTCCTCTCCCTGTGCCGTACAGGTGGGATACGTCACTACCGACCATGCACCGTATGAATGCGGGCACTCGCCTTTCACAACATCAAACGAAACATTGTTTGAGCTCTTCGTGACAGAGAATGTATTGCACGAATCGACATAAGCCTCATAATGGCCTTCGGGCAACTGTATTGAATATGTATTTCCGGTTGCATTCCACTTTATATTATAAGGATCGCCTGCCCACAGCTTGCCCTTCCATATCTTCACAGTGTACTCTGTGGTGTCGCTTGTAGCTGTCCATGTAAAAACAGTAGGTGTATAGCTTGTGCCGACCTTTACGCTCACCTTACTTGCCGAAGGCACATTCAACTTCCATATCTTGTACACCTGTGCTCCGCTTTCGTTCAATATCCATGTCTTGATATTGGTTCCGGCAGTAGTTCCTCCGTTGTGAGCGTCAAGAACATTGTCGGCACATTTCGGTCTTAAAAGGTAGCCGTCTCCGGAGCGGTAAAGGAACCACCTCTGTGCATCGGTATCATTGCTTTCATAGGTCTGTACATTCGCCTCAGGCTCAGCCGAACAGCCCTTTACATCAAGTGCCTGATTATTCTTACAGTTCGTTATTTTGTATGAACCGTCGTCACGTCGTTCAAAATACCATACCGCATGTTTTTCGCTCGTCGGATCCGCAAGCTCGACATTAGTACCGTTTACCGCAACAGGCTTTGACGAATAAGCGTTGATTATATTCGCATAGAAGCCCGTACCGATGTTTTCAACATTTCTGTTGCCATACCAGGTTTCGCTCGGATAATTATTATATCTGTAAAGCGATATTCCGTAGCTGAACGTACTCGCAAATTTCGAGTATGAAATCGCCGCATTGTATCTGATGACATCTGAACTCGGGCTTGTATCCCAGTTTGCGTCATATATGTAGATGTTGTTGTTATCAGCGCCGACAACTATCATCGAATGAGGACCATACGAGCTCTGTGCCTGTATAAAGTCGCCTTTCTTCGCCTGCCTGAGCAGATTATATGCGCTGGTGTAATTACAGCTTGTTATCGTACCAAGACAGTTTACATTCTGGTTTGATGACAATTTATAATACGCCGAATAGGATTTAGCCACGTCACAGCCAAACAGCTGATTGAAGATAAACCGTGCAAAGCCGAAGCACTGGCTTGTACCCTGGTAATAGCCACCGCCAAAGTAATTCTGCCAGTTCGCACCGTTCGGATATTTTTGCGACAACTGCTGCATTTTATTATCAATATCGCCCACCGACAGAGCCTTCGCTGTAATGCTCACGCTGTCCCTTACTGCCGGCAGATTGTCGCCCAGCGGCGTAGCAACCGCAGTAAAAGCCATTACCGCCGCAACAACAGCCGCCAATGTTCTTTTCAGCTTCATAGAAACCTCTCCTTATAATTCATAATAAAAACCAACAGTATAATACGACTATTAATACTGCCATCCTGATTCAAGAATACACTTTCCGCCCTCCGTTTTCAACCGTTTTGCAAAACTTGCGTTTTTCACTCAAAATTTGCACCACTGCCCCTCACACCTCCCCACCGCCGCAAATCAAAACCACGCGTTGAACGCGTGGTATGCACTTGCCCTTCAAGGGCATAATACCGGCTTGTGCCTGAAGGCACACTGAAAAGTCTGGCAACCGCATCTCATTTACAGCAGCCACTCAAGTGGCTGTTTCTTTTTGCTTACTGGTTCTTGCTACCCGTAAACGGGTCAATATACTCTTTCAGTGTTATTTGATCGTTTGCTATATCTTCTGTAAGTTGGTTTCTTATGTATTCTTCTATTGCCTTTTTGTTCTTTCCTACTGTATCTACGTAATATCCTCTGCACCAGAAATGCCGATTCCCATACTTGTATTTCAAATTTGCATGCCTATCAAATATCATCAATGAGCTCTTTCCTTTTAGATACCCCATAAACTGCGATACACTTATGTTCGGTGGTATTTCCACCAACATATGTATGTGATCCGGGCATGCTTCTGCTTCGATTATATTCACTTTTTTCTGTTCACATAATGTTCGCAGTATTTTCCCTATATCTGCTTTCAACTGCCCGTACACTACCTGCCTTCGGTATTTCGGTGCGAATACTATGTGATACTTGCAATTCCACTTCGAATGTGATAAACTATGATTGTCATTCACTTGACAGTCCTCCTTTTGATATTCATGTGGTTGCCAAACCCACTTCTATTATATCATAGGAGGGCTTTTTACTAAAGTCCTTTATTCCACCGCTTCAAGCGGTGGTTTATTTTTGCTAAAGCTACAAACAAAACAGGCACCGTCTGCACGATGCCTGTGATGCCTGTCATATATTTACGATTATTTCCTTGTAGCCGCCTTTATAGCCGTATACTCACTGAACTCGGTCGTACTTCCCGTCTTTCTGAACGATTTTATTCTGAAAGAATAAGTAGTACCCTTTGCAAGCCCCTTCACAGTAAACGAAAGCGTGGTGTTGTTCTTTGTAGTCGCAAGCGCCGTCCACTTACCGCCCTTATACTGCTCGATACCGTAGCCTGTAGCCTTGTCATTCTTGCTCCAGTCGAGCTTTACCGCACTTGCAGAAACCGCAGAACCTGTGAACTTTGCAACATTCGGTATCCTCGTCTTGCCTGCTATTCTCACATAATCGCTGTAAGCTGTAACACCGCCGGCAGTCTTATACGCCCTTATTCTGAACGAATATGTAGTATCGTTCTTAAGTCCCTTAACAGTAAACTTAAGCGTGGTATTATTCTTCGTGGTAGCAATTACCGTCCACTTACCGCCCTTGTACTGCTCGATAGAATAGCCGGTAGCCTTATCATTCTTAGCCCATTCGAGAGTTATCCACGAGCCTGTTACCGATGTGACCTTGAAATCGGACACACTGTCAAGAAGCGTAGCCGCCTTTATAGCCGTATACTCACTGAAATCGGTCGTACTTCCCGTCTTTCTGAACGACTTTATTCTGAAAGAATAAGCCGTACCCTCTGCAAGTCCCTTGACAGTAAACGTAAGCGTGGTGTTATTCTTTGTGGTAGCAAGTGCCGTCCACTTTCCACCCTTGTACTGCTCGATAACGTAGCCTGTAGCTTTGTCATTCTTGCTCCAATCAAGCTTTACCGCACTGCCGGAAACCGTCGAGCCTTTGAACGTACCGACATTCGCTATCCTCGTCTTAGCCGCAAGTCTTGTATACTCGCTGCTGTATTCCGTTGTGCCGGAAACCACATAGCCCTTTATTCTGAACGTATAGGTCGTATCCGCCTTCAGTCCGTTTACCGTGTACGATACAACAGCATTGCTTGCCGTCTTTGTTATCTGCGTCCACTTTCCGCCCTTGTACTGCTCAATGACATAACCGTTTGCACTTGCGTTCTTATCCCACGCAAGTGTGAGCGAGGTAGTACCCTGCGTCTTTACCTTTGCGCCGGTAACAGCAGAAAGTGTTATCTGCGAGGTGTAGTTGTCCTTATAGCTGTAGTGGCACACCGTGCATTCATGCAGTGTGTAGCCCTGTGCAGTCAGAGTAGGTGCTACTACAGTAGTCTTGTAGCTGTGTGCCGTCTTGGGTATAACGGTTACTTCTGCCTTTGCGTCACAGCGTGTGCAGTGCTTTGACTTTGAACCCTCTGCCGAGCAGGTAGCCTGCTTGTCTATCGTCCATTCAGAAGAATAATTGTGTCCGAGTGCCGTAATATATCTTGTTTCTGCTTTCGAGCATCTGGAGCAGGTACGCTGCTCAACGCCCTGTGCGGTGCAGGTCGGATATGTTGTTGTACTCCAACCGCCCCAGCTGTGACCGAGAGCATTGATTGTTTCCTCAACCTTTTTACCGCAATACTTGCATACCTTTGTTAATTTTCCGCCTGCCGTACAGGTAGGTTCTGTTCTGGTTTCTTTATATGAGTGGTTGCAGACATCAACGGCATTGCCGCTTGCGTCTGTAAATCTGAATCTCTGCGACGGTGCAAAGTTAAGATACGGCTGTAAATAGAAATTCGCACCGGAGAATGTATGCTTGCCGCCTATTACAAAATTATCCTTTGATGCAAGTTCAAGTACATAATCGCCGTTTCCGACAGGCACTACATAGAATTCCTGTGCTTCATTGTCATCGTTTTGGTACAGATCAATCTTATCGCCCCAGTCGATATCCATATCACCGTCTGTGGGTCTGTAGACATCAATAACCTTTCCCGTTGATGAACATTTAGGCGAAATCAAATACTTTCCGTTGCCTTTGTAGATAAATTTCATAAGCTGTGCATCACTGCCGTTATGAGGATGGAATATAACTCTGTTTCCTTTGTCGTCTGTTCCATCTCTGACATCCATATTAAGCCCTACGCCGTTACGAAGACAATAGGTGCCTTCCTTTATCGTCTTGTCAGCGACTGTAGGAGCGGTGCCTTTATCCAGTGGAACCGTCATACTTCTGACGTTTGACTTGTTTCCGCGGGCGTCATAAGCCGCACAGCTTATACTGTATGTTCCTAAGAAATTTGAAAAATCGCTTACTGAAATATATTGCCAACCGTAGGTATTATTTTTTTCAAGATTAGCCTGATAATCTTTTGTACTACCGTTAGCCGAAACGGTAAATGCTATCTTTGTAACGCCGACATTATCTGTAGCGTTGGCTTTTATAAAGAATCCCATTCCGTTTCTGTTCCAGTCCTCTTCACTGAGTGAAGTCAGGTTTGGGGGGGTAGAATCCGAACCCGGAGTGTTCCATGGATCTTTTATTGTGTTACCGCTCATGTGGTATCTGTATCCAAATGAATATCCGGCAACTTTTCCCCATTTGTTTACGGTTGCATTCCATCTTACCTGACAAGGTACTCCGCTACCGTTACAGTCAACATAATAGATCGTATCACCAATTACCTTAATGACAAATATTGAATGTCCATTAATTCCGCCGTATCTGATTACATCGCCGGCACACACATCATTTATGCTGTATATTTTCTCTGCGTTTTCCTGATATGTTCCGAATGTCAGATAAAACATTTTTGAAGCAAAGCCGTAACACTGCTCACCACCGTGGAATACACCGCATTTGCAGTCACAATATCCACTATGTTGCTGTCCGCACCATTTATAGCCCAATCCTTTGCAAGGACAAGGGTTAGGACCGGTTTTATCCAACGAACCATTATATTGATTCCAATACTCGCCATGTTTATACTGTGTGCTTAACCAGTTTATTTTATTTGCAAGTTCATTCGCACTGATGCTTGTAACCGCAACATCATTTGTAGAATTGCTGTAATTCGGTCTTATAAATACCCTTTTAATATCACCGTTGGCAATAGACAGACCTTTGGTGGTAGTGTATGTCATTGTATCCCTGTTGTCTACAACCTGAAATACACCGTTCAAAAGTGCATTGCCCTCAACAGAATATCTGCTGTCTTTCATTATTCCGACATGATATGTAGTGCTGTCGCTTGTACCGCAATAGAATACAAGGTCGCCCGCCTGTGCGGTTTCAACCTCAATCGCCCCTGCTTTCAGCAGTGCATTTCTGAAAGTACCGCAAGCTGCATTCGCTGGTGCAACAGGCACCGCCCCTGTCTGACCGGCAACTCTGGCAACGTCAAGGACGAAATCGGCGCACCACGCTTCTCTGCTGGGATACCAGCCGTCATCATCGTCTTTTCTGCCCGCCTGTGCCACGGCAACATTGACCATATCCACAGCGCCGTCACCTGTCAGTGTAACAGGGTAAAAGCTATCTTTTACGCTGTAATACGCACCTGCGTAAAACGCTCCCTCAAGTGCAGGAATGTTGTCACCAAGCGGTGTAGCGACCGCAGTAAAAGCCATTACCGCCGCAACAACAGCCGCCGCTGTTCTTTTCAGCTTCATAGAAACCTCTCCTTATAATTCATAATAAAAACCAACAGTATAATACGATTATTAATACTGCCATCCTGATTCAAGAATACACCCTCCACCCTACGTTTTCAACCGTTTTGCAAAACTTGCGTTTTTTGCTCAAAATTTGCACCACTGCCCCTCACCAAACTCCCAAAACCGCACTATCCCTCGCAAATCGCCAACACCCTTGCCTCCCTTGTCAAAGGTGAGGTGCTGTCGCCCGATAGAATTCGGGCGACTACCGGAGGGATTGCTTTTCTACCGCACCCTTTCCGTTTCTCAGGCACCTCCGTTAACAATCCCTCAATAGTTGGCAGTGCTTCGCACTGCAACAGAAGCTCACCTTTACACAAGGGAGCTAAAGGTGATAGCGCTTTACCAGCCCTTCCAAAACCGCACTATCCCTTGCCCCGCACCACCACACTTGCCTCCCTTGTCAAAGGGAGGTGGCTTGACGGCAAGCCACAAACTGTCGCTTTGTTGCGTTTTACTTGCAACACGTCCGCCTTTTTATTCACTAAACTTTTCTGCCGTCAAGACGGAGGGATTGCTATACCACCCTTCGCTCAGCACCACATCTATGCCTCCCTTGTCAAAGGTGAGGTGCTGTCGCCCGAAAGAATTCGGGCGACTACCGGAGGGATTGCTACACCACCCTTCCCACAACTACAATAAACCTCTCATCACACTTCCCAACGACGACAATTAACCCGAATCGGAAAGCATAAAAAGAATCCCCACTGCCTGTTTTGGCAATGGGGATTCGGTCTTGTATATCGGTTTTACTTTAAGTATTTACCCACATCGACAGCAGGCGCAGAGGTTTCGGGTGCGGGATTACCCGAGCAGTCAAGCGTATATCCGCCGACCGAAATTCCGGTTATTTCGCCGTTGCCGTCAAGCGTCAGCGTATAGCTGCTATCGCCTGCCGTGCCGCTTAAGGTCAGCCTGTCTGCACCTTTACGGGCGGTGACGTTTTCTGCTGTTCCTGCACTGTCAATGCACTGTGTGAGAAGCTCTGCGGCTGAGGCAAACTGCGGCGAGGAACTGCCGTATTCATACTCTATTCCGTCAAGGCTGTACTTTACGGTGTTGCCGTCATCGGTGACGGTAAGCCCCTTCACGCTGTCCGGTGAAGTAAAGCATACGGTCCATACACCTGCACTTCGGGTAAACTCTGCCTGTGCCGTAACGCCGTCGCAGGCGACCCTGCCGCTGATGTTCATATCTCCCTTCAGGTCGGGGATTTCCGCCTTTTCTGCGGCAGTGCAGGATGTGCATAAAAGGCAGGATAAAACTGCTGTCGTGATAATCATTCTTTTACTCATAATACGTCGTCCTTTATAAAGTAATGTAGGACAACGTGAGGAGTTAAGCTATTCCGTAGAATTCACGCAGGATATATGGGTAAAGCTGCGGCAGCTCTGACGGCAGAATTCCGCTCATACTGCGCTCCCGTGCGGCATACTGTGCGGATAAGCCGAAAAGATACGCTCCGAGCCTTACCGCATTGCCCGTTTCAATGCCCTGTGCGAGCAGTCCGCCGATAGTTCCTGCAAGCGTATCACCGCTTCCGCCCTTGGCTAAAGCCGCATTACCGCTCATATTTACGGCGGCAAATCCGTCCGGCGAGGCATATACGGAGTATGCGTCCTTGAGCAGAACGTGAACGCCGTATTTTACAGCGAAATCTTTGGCACAGCTCAGCTTGTGGCGGAGGATGTAGTCGGTGTCAAGTCCGCTCAGCCTGCTGAATTCCTTGATATGAGGGGTAAGTATGAGCCTGCCTGTGTTGTCCTTCAGCTCATTTATATGCGGGGCGAGGGAATTTATTCCATCTGCGTCGATAACTATCGGGCAGGAGGTATTATCAATCAAGGCACAGAGCAGACGGTAGGCTTCGTCACTGTTGCCTACCCCGCATCCGAACAGGATTGCAGTGGCGGTACTGGCATTTTTGCACAGCTTGTCCGCACAGTCGGAAGTAAGCGTTTTACTGCCGAGCGGAAGGTAGATACATTCGTGTAACGAGGTGGCAACGCTTGTTGTGACCTCGCTCACCGAGGCAAGCGTAACAAGCCCTGAACCCGTTCGCAGAGCTGCATTGGTGGACATCCACGCCGCCCCGATACAGTTCTCACTGCCCGAAACATTCAGTAGCCTTCCGAACGTTCCCTTGTGGGTGATACGGCTGCGGTTGACAAAGTGAGAGGCGAGGGAATCGCCGTTCAACTCGGCGTCATATTCGCTGAAGCAGGCCTCGGATATGCCTATGTCGAGCAGTACAATATCGCCCGAAAACTCACTGCACGGGACATAAAGCTGACCCGTTTTTACGGCTCCGAGCGCAAAGGTCATGTCCGCACGAAACGAGTATTCATCGGCGTTCCCGTCGGTTGCGTTACAGCCGGAAGCGATGTCGGCACAGAAGCGCAGGGCGGCACTCCCGTTGCAGTAGGAGAAGAGCCTTCTGACCGGGGGAGCAAGCTCGCCGTGGAAGCCTGTGCCATAGACGCAGTCAATGATGATGCCGCAGGAGCCAAGCTCGTTCAGCACCGTTTCCGGTTGGTCGGGGTAGCTTAAAACGGCTTCGTAATCGGGTTTGTACTCGTTGAAGCAGTCTATGGCGAGGTCGGTTTTCGGGACGGAGCCGACGAGGACTATGAGGGGGGAGAAGCCCCGTTTACGCAGATTATGGGCAACTGCGAAGCCGTCGCCGCCGTTGTTTCCGCTTCCGACAAGGACAGCCGCACGGCAAGGCTTTACGATACGGGAGATGTGAAGGGCAATGGCAGAGCCTACATTCCGCATAAGAACGGCACATGACGTACCTTTCTGCTCACACATAGCTTCCGCTTTTTTCATCTGTGACGGAGTTACAACATACTGTTTTGCCATAAAAACTTCCTTTCAGAAAATGGCAGGTGAGTATTTTTCTCCCTGCCATTAATTTACAATCACACCTGATGATTCAGAAAACGCTAAGTGGCTTACCTATCACGAAAAGTAAGGCATCAATGATGCGTCAGGGTGATGAATAATGTAGTTTTTAAAAACACGGTGTTTTTCGCCTTAATAAAAGGCATATAATTACATTCAGCTTGTAGAAAAAGTCTGTTTTTATAAAAATAGAGCAAATTCTCTATCCCTAACCCCAAACCCCTTCCCCGTGGGAAGGGGCTATATTACAGGGGCTACGCCCCAAAGCAAGGATGCTTTGGTTGCTTGCCAAAAGTTTTGCACGATGCAAAACCAGCAGAGCAAGCAACACTCGACACCCCTTTTTTATCAACGATAGAGGTTTTTCGACAGACTGAAATAATAACATTATTTCTGCTTTTTGTCATCCGTGTTTTTGCTGTCGGAATTTTTGTTCTTGACGAAGATTTTCTTTATATCTTTAAACTCGTGCTTTTCCTTTTCCTTTTTCATATAAGGGGGGTGAGGGAAATAGACCGGCTCGTTTGTTTCGTCATCTATATGGTCGATGTCACGGTACACGTTTGAGTCGGAGGGAAGGTCTTTCTTTTCGAGTCGTTTTTTGACCCTGTTCTTTGTGAAGCTGTATACAACGGCGAACAGGGGTATACCGATGATAAGACCGACAAAGCCGAACAAGCCCTGACCGACAAGCATACCGAATATAACCCAGAAGCTCGAAAGTCCGGTCGAGTCGCCGATAATCTTCGGGGCGAGGACGTTACCATCAATGTTCTGGATGATAACGACCATAATGGTGAAATAGATGCACTGGATCGGGTCAACGAGTACGAGCAGCAGCATACACGGAATGTAGCCTATGAAAGGTCCGAAATAGGGGATGATGCAGAATATGCCCATAACAACGCCGCAGAGTACGGCATAGGGCATATTGAAGATGCTCATAAGCAGTACATAGACCATACCGATAATAAAGCTGTCGAGTATCTTGCCTGTGATAAACTGACCGAAGGACTTGTTTACCTCACGGGTGCTGTTGATAATCTTTGTAGCGACCTTAGGCTTGAACAGGCAGTAAAGGATTTTTTTGAACTGAGCGGCGAAAAGCTCCTTGCTGTTGAGGAAGTAGATGGCGATAACGAAGCCGAGCAGGAGGTTCATGAACACGCTGATTATGTTCATGACGTTGGACGAAATCAGATTCCATATATTGTTCATCTGAGGGAGAAGCTCGGTTGACAGCCAGTTGTTGAGCATATCGGAAATGCCGCCGGTGAACTGGAGGACATAAGCCTCTACCTCGGGGTAGTTTCTGAGGGTCTGCGATACCCAGTCGCTGACCTGTGTGACATAGGTAGGCATATTGTTTACGAGCATAGTGATAGTGTCGATAAGCTGAGGGAGAAGTACCCAGATTATACCTGTGAGTATAAGCAGGGCAAGAATCATAGTTATAGCCACGCTCATAACTCTTGCGACCTTACGGACGGGGAAGGTTTTGGGCGGAGGCTCTTCACCGGGGTGTTCACGCTCGAACTTCTCACGCTTTTTGTCCTGTATTGTATAGAACAATCTGCGCAGGCACGGCTTTTCGATGAAAGTCGCTATCGGGCATAGAATATATGCTATAACAAAGCCGTATAGGACGGGGGTCAGTATCGACAGGAACGAGAAGATGCTGTCGAGTATTTCTTTAATCTGTGACAGACCGAGGAAGAACACGATAGCGGCGGCGATAACGAGGAATGCGGTCACTCCCCAGTAGAGATATTTTTTATCCCATTTGAAGTTCATTACATCACACCTTTATATTGATATGGAAGTTACTGCTTTTATTATAGAATTATCGGCGGAAGTTGTCAAGGGTATGCAGGGAGGAAATGAATATTGGATGATGAATAATGAGAAATTGAGGGGTGAGGGGCGAAGGGATGGTGCGAGGCGAGGGATGTGCTTTTGAGAAGGTTGTGGGGATGGAGAGGGTCGATGCAACTGAGGCAATCCCTCCGTCTTGACGGCAGAAAAGTTTGCAATATAAAAAGAGCGGACATATCGCAAGCAGGACGCAACAAAGCAACAGTTTGTGCTTTGCCGTCAATCCACCTCCCTTTGACAAGGGAGGCAAGTGTGGTGGTGCGGGGCGAGGGATAGTGCAGTTTTGGAAGGGTTGGTGCAAGGCAAGGGATGGCGGTGAGGCAATCCCTCCGGTAGTCGCCCGAATTTTTTCGGGCGACAGCACCTCACCTTTGACAAGGGGGGCAAGGACGTTGTGCTGAGCGAGGGTATGTTGTCCTTTTGAGAAGGTTGTGGGGATGGCAGTATTCGGTGCAACGGGAGGGACAAGCAAGGCAAGGGTATTGGTGCAAAGCAAGGGATAGTGCGGATGCTAAACAAACAGAGCGTTTATACGGCGAGTGTGGTAGTGCTTTTCGAGGGATAGTGCGAATGCGAAAGAAACGACAAAAATCCCCCACAGAAAACTGCGGGGGATAAATTGCTTATTTATTGCTTAAAGCCGAAATTACTTTCTCTTCTTAGCAACGATAACAGCGCCTGTAGCGAGAACTGCGATGCCTGCTACTACTGCAACGCTCTCAACACCTGTGTTTGTGTTGGGCTTTGTAGAATCGCCTGTTGTTGCGGGAGCTTCTGTTGCAGGAGCCTTTGTATCATCGGGAGCCTTTGTATCATCGGGAGCCTTTGTATCATCGGGAGTTGTATCAGAAGCGCCGCCGATTGTGGGAACACCCTTTTCATCGAATGAAACGAGAACGTTACCGCTTGCATCCTTAACTTCACATTTTGTAACTGTTACTGCTGCGATACCGCTGCTCCATTCCTGAATACCAACCTGCATGCATCCGATTTCATCGATAGAAGAAACGTCGCCTGCTGTGATGGGGTTAACGAGAGTATTGTTTGTGACAGCGTATGTGTAATCACCGACTTTTTCTGTCTTAGTGGTCTTTGTATCATCTAATGTAGAGCCTTCGCCTACAGGACCGAGTACCTCTTCATCAAGAACGCCCCAGAATTCGCAGCTGGGCCAGTTGTACTTATCATAGAGTGCTGCCTTTGCTTCGTCAGGATCGTTCTGAACGCCGAGCTTTTCACCGTTGCATGAGAATACAACAGAACCGCCGATTGTACCGTCCCACAGTTCCTTATCTTCTTCATTTACCTGGAAAGTAAATGTAAGAGCAGCGATCTTTGAGTAGTCGATGTCGAGCTTTGTTTCGGGCTTGCCCTCAGCTTCATTGCCCTTGTTGTAGAGCTGGAGAAGCCACATGCCTGTGCCTGTGCTTAATGTTGATTCTGTGCCTTCAACCTTTGTGAGGCAAGCAGCACTTGCTGCTACGGCTAATGTGCTTGCTGCGAGAGCAGTAGCTACAACGCCTGCCATGATTTTTCTTAACTTCATTGGAAAAATCCTCCTATAAAACTTATTTTCGTTTTGTTACATACTTATGTAACTTTACACACCTATTTTAACATTTCGTTTTTTTAATGTCAATGTGCATTATGCCTAAAATATAGGTGAAAATTTATTGAAACTCACGGCATTACACAGCATCAAGGGTATAATTTAAGTAAATTTAAGACTAACGGTGAATTATGTTGTGTTTTTGTGATAAAAAGGGTGGGTAAAACGGTGTTATAATATGCTTCTTATATAACGGAATTGTTTGGGGATCGTTCGGTAAAAATGAAAAATGCTTAAAATTTTACTTAAAAGGATTGAGAAAAGCGGAGAAATATGTTATATTAATTGTATATGGGAACTGACCGTATCCCCTAAAAATTAAAAGGACGGAAAAATTATGTCTATCGTATTTGACGAAAACAAGCGTGTTTTCAAGCTCGACACGGAAAAATCGAGCTACGCATTCCATATCACCGACAGCAGAAACCTGCTCCACCTGTACTACGGCGGTTATATTCCGGAAACGGATATAACTCATATGCTCCGCATACCGAATGATGAGCCGTTTGTACCTGCGGTACACGACGCTATGGGGCCTCACAGCTTTGACTGTGCGCCTATCGAATTTCCTACATCGGGCGTTGCGGATTTCAGAGAGCCTGCTATGCAGGTAATGGATATAAACGGTATGTCCGCCTGTGAATGCTACTACAAGGATTACAGAATTTCAAACGGCAAGCCGAAATTAAAGGGGCTTCCAGCTACATATGCCGCAGACGATGAGGCACAGACGCTTGAGGTGTTCTGCTACGATCCGCACAGCGGTCTTGATATTACGCTTATGTACAGCGTATTCCCGAAATTTGACGTTATTACAAGAAGCGTAAAGGTCGAAAACAACGGTCTTGCCGCTATCGACCTGCGCCGTATCATATCAATGAGCCTTGATCTTGACAGAATGGACTACGATATGATAACACTGCACGGAACATGGGCAAGAGAACGCCATGTACAGCGTTTTCCTGTACGTTTCGGCAAGCAGTCGATAGATTCCAACAGAGGTGCTACAAGCCACGCTCACAACAACTTCTTTGCGCTGTGCGACCACACCGCAACAGAGGACTTCGGCGAAGCGTATGGCTTTGCTCTGGTGTATTCGGGTTCGTTCCTCGGAATGGTAGAGGTAGGTCAGTATGAAAAGACAAGGGCGCTGCTTGGTATAAATCCGTATGACTTCTCGTGGCACTTAGAGCCGGGAGAGGATTTTCAGGCACCTGAGGTCATCATGACCTATTCCGGCGAGGGCTTAGGTCAGATGTCGAGAAACTTCCACGATGTAATGAGGAACAACCTTATCAGAGGAAAGTGGAAGGATATGCGCCGTCCTATACTTATTAATAACTGGGAAGCGACATATTTCAACTTTGACACGGACAAGCTCCTTGATATAGCAAGAGAGGCTAAGAAAGCCGGAATCGAGATGCTCGTCATGGACGACGGCTGGTTCGGTCACAGAAACGATGATAAATCTTCCCTCGGCGACTGGTTTGTGAACGAGAACAAGATAAAAGGCGGTCTTAAGCACCTTGTAGACGAGGTAAACAAGATAGGTCTTAAGTTCGGTATATGGTTCGAGCCTGAGATGATAAGCCCTGACAGCAAGCTGTATGCTGAGCATCAGGACTGGTGCATACACATTCCCGGCAGACACCGCACGACTGTAAGAAGTCAGCTTGTACTTGATTTTTCAAGAAAAGAAGTGCGTGACTATATCTATGAGCAGATGAAGGCTATCCTTTCAAGTGCAAACATAGAATATGTAAAGTGGGATATGAACCGACAGCTCAGCGAGGTCGGCAACGAGGTATTCCCTCCCGAAAGACAGCGTGAGATATGGCACAGATATGTCCTTGGCGTATATGAAATGCAGGAAAGACTGCTGACAGACTTCCCTGACCTGCTCCTTGAAAACTGTGCAGGCGGCGGCTCACGCTTTGACGCAGGTATGCTCTACTACTCTCCTCAGATATGGACAAGCGATGATACCGACGCTATAGAAAGGCTCAAGATACAGTACGGCACTTCTATGTGCTATCCCTGCTCCTGCTTCGGCGCTCACGTTTCGGACAGCCCGAACCACTGTGTAGGCAGGATCACACCTTTTGAAACGAGAGGACACGTTGCGATGTCGGGTACGTTCGGCTATGAGCTTGACGTTACGAAGATTTCGGACGATGACAAATATGCGATAAAGGAACAGATAGAAGAATTCAACAAGTACAATCCGCTTGTGAGAACGGGCGATTATTACAGAATCGGCGATCCGTTCGCAAACGACCGCTTTGACGCATGGCAGTTTGTCGCAAAGGACAAGAGCGAAACGCTCCTCGAATATGTACAGGTTCTCAAGGAGCCGAGCGTGTTCCTGCACAGAGTAAAGCTGAAGGGGCTTGAAAAGGGCTGTTATTACAGGCACGAGCAGACGGGAAGGGTTTATTCGGCAGAGCTTCTGATGAACAGCGGATTTGACATTCCGTCGTTGTGGGGGGATTTCAGGTCGTTTATTGCACATTTTGTAAGGGTGAAGTGAGATATGCAGGGTGTTTTCCCTGCTGTAAAGGTGAAATATTATGAAAAAACTCGGTGTTATACGGCTATTTATCTGCATTGCGGCGATAATAACAGAACTTTTGCCGCTCGGCGCAGTGCTTAAATACGGATTGATGTCCGACAACGGTCATTTGATTTTCAGGTTTGAAAATTACTCATATTTCGATGTCACGCCGTTCGGATACGCAATGTTCCACTATATGATATGCGCTGTGACAACTACTATTACGGCTATGCTTTCTCTGCTGTGGATATTCTTCGGGAAGAAACGGCAGACGCCGATCACGGTGCTTTCCGCCATTGCTCTTGCGATGTCGGCTGTACCGTACATTATAATGACGTTCAACGTTTTTACCGTGATAATATCCGCATTGCTTGCGGCGGTGCTGGTAATATCGGTTGTAATGCAGATAAAGCACGAATAGAAAGGACTTATGTTATGGCACGTTCATCCAACCAGAAGCAGAAAATTCTTTATATCGAAAAAATGTTCCGTGAGGAATCGGACGAGCTTCACGCTCTGACGGTCGCCGGAATACAGGAAAAGCTGGAAAGGCTCGGAATAACGGCGGAACGCAAGGCGCTCTACTCCGACATTGAAACGCTCCGTGACATTCTCGGAATGGATATATGCTCGGATAAGAACGGAACGTATTATCTTGCCTCCCGTGATTTTGAGTTTGAGGAATTACAGCTGCTTGCGGACGCTGTAGCCTGCTCGAAATTCATTTCAGAAGAAAAATCAAGGGCGCTTATCGGCAAGATCGCCCACCTTACAAGCAACTTCCGTGCAAATGAGCTTCAGCGGAGCGTTATTGTCGCAAACCGTGTAAAAACCGTAAACAAGAAGATATACTACAGCATAAACAAGATACACGAAGCCATTGAAAACGGCAGAAAGATTACCTTCCACTACTTCAACTACGATATAAAAAAGAGAAAAGTTTTCAGAAATGCGGACGGACGTTATACTATGTCGCCGTATCATCTTGCGTGGGAGGATGAAAACTACTACTGCATAGGCTTTTACGAAAAATACAACTCGGTTTCAAACTTCAGGGTTGACCGTATGGAAGACGTTGAGGTGTCAGATGAGCCTGCGATAATCTCGGAGGACTTCAACCTTGCGGAATATACACGGAAAATATTCGGTATGTTCGCAGGCAAGGAAACAATAAGAATAAAGCTGAGGTTCGACAACTCGCTCACAAGCGTTGTTATGGATAAATTCGGGTCGGATATAACCATGCACAAGCTGGACGAGAATAACTTCTATATATCAAAGGATATAAACGTAAGCCCGACCTTTTACGGCTGGCTGTTCCAGCTGGGTGTAAAGGCGGAAATAATCGAGCCGTTGTCGGCAAGAAACGACTTTGTCGCTTTTATCGACAGCCTCAGAGATATGTATTGATCCGAAAGGCTGTGGTAACATTGTCAGCGACAATCAAAGCATTTTTTAAAAAGCTGCCGAGATGGCTGTATTATGCTGTTCCTGCGTTTTTACTGTCGCTTGTTCTCACACTGATTGCAAAAAACACGGCAGACTTTGCGCAGTGGTACAGCACAACGATATACCCGTTTTTTGTGGGTACTGTAGGACGGATCTCATCCGTACTGCCCTTTTCGCTGTGCGAGATACTGCTTTATGCGGTTATCATACTTGCCGCCGTCGGCGTTGTCTTTACCGTGATACGCTTTGTAAAGGGCAAAGGCAAGCGGAAAAAGCTGTTGATGAAGGTGCTTGCGGTCGTGGTATGCTTTGCGGTAAGCGTGTTTATGGTGTTTACACTTTTCTGCGGAATAAACTACAACCGTTTTACCTTTTCCGAGGTAAGCGGATTTACCGTTGAAACATATACGGCGCAGGAGCTTGCGGATCTTTGCGTGTATATTCTGAAGAACGCAAACGATGCTGCCGGAAAAATAGAAACGGACGAAACGCTGACGGTATCGCTTGACGGTAAAATCGATCTCGATGAAGAATGTAAAAAGGCAATGAACCGGCTCGGCGAAAGGTATGACAGCCTGTCGGGGTTTTATCCGGACGCAAAGGCTGTAATTGCGTCAGAGGGCATGTCTTATATGAAAATACTCGGTATGTATGCGCCGTTTACCATAGAGGCAAATTATAACGCAAATGCGCCGGACTTTGCGAAACCTTTCACGGTGTGTCACGAGCTGTCGCACCTGAAGGGCTTTATGCGTGAGGACGAGGCGAACTTCATCGCTTATCTCGCCTGCACAGGCTCGGATAACGTGTATCTTCAATATGCGGGGTGGGTATATGCTCTTATCTATGCCGCAAATGCGCTTTATTCGGCGGCAGGGGCGGAAATATACAGCGAGCTTATGAGCTATGCGGACAACAGGATAAAGGCAGAACTTAAAGCAAACAGCGAATACTGGAAGAAATACGAAACGCCTGTCGCTACTGTCGCCACAACAGTGAACGATACCTATCTTAAGTCGCAGGGGCAGTCTGACGGCAAGAAGTCTTACGGCAGATTCGTGGATCTGATGATAAGCTACGAAAAAATGCAGGCAAGTGAATAAAACGCTGTACAGCGTTACAGACTGTCGAAAAACCTCTTCTGTTGATAAAAAAGGGGTCGCAGGGGCGGAGCCCCCGACAGGGACTAGGGGCGGTAGCCCCAGTAAAAATCCCCCTTTCCCGGGGAAAGGGGGCAGGGGGATAGGGATAGTAAGTTAGAAGTTTGTTTCAAAAACAGACTTTTTCTACAAGCTGAAACGCTGTACAGCGTTATAAATATAATTATCATTTATTCCCGACCGTTATGCAAAGCTAAGATAAGCACCTTGTTTTCACAAGGTCGGAATTGTCAGCGGCGACCCGCCGCAGGTCGGAGTTTGGGGCGGCACATTGCCGTTGACCGCTTAAAAGACAGTAACATTTGTTCCCGACCGTTACGCAAAGCTGAGTAAGTGCCTTGTTTTCACAAGGTCGGAATTTGAGGCGGCACATTGCCGCAGGTCGGAATTTGGGGCGGCACATTGCCGCAGGAGATTTTATGACAAATAAGAAATTGTACAAGAAAGAAAGGTTTTCGGGCTGTATTGTAGGTGCCGCCGCAGGCGATGCTCTCGGTTCTCCCGTAAAGACATTGACAAGAAGTCAGATCAAGGATCTGTACGGCAAAAAGGGCATACTTAAGCTAAGCCCAGAGAAGCGACAGAAAACCGCCCGTATATCAGACGAGACCCAGATGATGCTGTTTACGGCACATGGTATACTGTGGGCTGACGCAGCAGGGCTGAGAACGGGAGAAGCGAACTGTGCGGATTATGTTTTCCTTGCGCTTCAGCAGTGGCTTTATTCGCAGACAGGCGGTACTTCTTCAATCGACCTTCAGTGGATACTTGACGACAACGAAACAGGTTTTCCGTGCGATCTGCTCGGAATATCCGCATTCTGCAAGAAGCGTAATCCCACGAAACAGCTTGTACAGACGCTTGCAGGAATAAAATCCGAAAACGACTACGGCAGGAAGCGCCGTCCGACAAATCAGAACAAGCTGTTTGACTGTCTGCCGAGAGCGATTCCTGCGGGGCTGTATTTTTACAGCGACCCGGAACTTGCTTTCTCGATAGGCTGTGACCTTGCCGCAATTACACATTCGCACCCGACAGGATACCTTGCAACAGGCTGTCTTTCTGCCATTATCGCATTTATCTGCAAGGGAAATACCATTGAACGCTCGGTGCTGAACACGATGAAGATACTCAAGGAGCATGACGGCTTTGAGGAGTGCTTTGCGGTGCTCGACAAGGCTCTTTCACTGCTTGACGAGGAAACCTCGCCGCTGACCGATGTTGCGGAGCTTGGAAACGGCAGTACGGCGGACTCTGCGCTTGCCATAGGCGTATACTGTGCCTGTGTGCATTATGACTATCTCAGTGCGGTACAGCTTGCCGCAAATCAGGACGGTATAAGCGATATATGCGCATTTATAGCAGGCGCACTGAAAGGCGCACTGCTCGGATATTCGGAGATTCCGTCGGGATTTGTGAAAAAGCTGCAGTTTGCGGAGCTGATAAAAGACTATGCGGGAAGGATGACAAAAGCCGCTCCAAAAGGTTTTATGAAAAAATAAGGAAGCGATTATAAAAGAATGGTCACGGATATGACTAGCGGCAGGACCTTTTCCGTTCTGCTGAAATTCTCTCTGCCGATGCTGCTCAGCGTTGCATTTCAACAGCTTTATAACATTGTTGACAGCGTTATTGCAGGCAACTTTGTAAGCGATATGGCGCTGGGTGCAATAGGCGCAAGTTACCCCGTCACAATGATATTCATGGCAGTGGCAACAGGCGGAAGCGTCGGTGCGTCGGTCGTTGTTGCACGACTTTTCGGTTCAAAGAACTATACATATATGAAAACGGCGATAAACACGGCGCTGGTTTCGTTTGCGGCAATCGCCGGAGTGCTTACCGTGATAGGCTGTGCCTTATGTTCACCGATGCTGACATTGCTCGGCACACCGGATGATATATTTGCGGACAGCGACATATATCTGAGGGTATATGTACTCGGACTGCTGTTTCTGTTTATCTATAACGCCTGCAACGGTATATTTACCGCCCTCGGCGACTCGAAAACACCGTTGTTTTTCCTTATAGCATCTTCACTCGGAAATATTGCGCTTGACCTGCTGTTTGTAATAGTATTTCAGATGGGCGTCGCAGGCGTTGCATGGGCTACATTCGCCGCTCAGGGTGCAGCAGGTATTGCGGCGTTCTTCGTACTTTTAAGACGTGTCGGAAAGATACAGTCGGATACTCCCGAAAAGCCTAAAATATTCTCTTCTGACGCACTCAAGCAGATAAGCCGTATTTCTATACCGTCAATATTACAGAGCAGTTTTGTATCGGTAGGAAATCTGTTCGTGCAAAGTCTTGTAAACAGCTTCGGTTCATCGGTAATAGGCGGTTATGCGTCTGCTATCAAGCTGAATACTTTCGCAATAACCTGTTTCTCAACGCTTTCAAACAGCGTGTCTAATTTCTGTGCTCAGAACATAGGCGCAGACAAGACCGACCGTGTTAAAACGGGTGTGAAGTCGGGTATGCTGATGTGTCTTGTTATAGCGATACCTTTTGTAGTGTGCTTCCTGCTTTTCGGCGGAACGCTTGTAAACCTGTTTGCGACACAGGCAAATGCGGAGATTATAGCAACAGGCAGTAAGTTTCTGACTATCGTTTCCCCGTTCTATTTCTTTGTCTGCATAAAGATAGTAATTGACGGCGGTGTAAGAGGCTGCGGCGTTATGACGCCGTTTATGATAAGCACCTGTCTTGACCTTGCATTGCGTGTTATTTTCGCCTATATCCTCTCTCCGTTCTTCGGCTCGGACGGAATATGGCTGTCGTGGCCCGTAGGCTGGGTGCTTGCGCTGGTTGTAGATCTGTTCTTCTACAATTACTACATAAGAAAAGGCAAAGCCTTTACGGCGAGCGGCGGCGAGTCGCCGCAAACTGTTCGCCGTTCTGACGATCAGCGATCCGCTTAACCTCCGTTACCGGCGGACGGCACACTTTAATTTTACATTAAAACTTTATATCAATGTCCGTTGTCCGAAAAGACGGCGGACTTTTTGTATAATGAATGATGAAAAAGGAATAGTGCTTAATATAATGTGAATGATATTGAGCTTTAAGAGGTTCCGGGTTGAGCGCAACGTGTGAAAAAAGAAGTATCGCAAATAGCTCCCTTGTGTAAATGCTCATGTACGGTAGAGAAGCACAAAGCAAAACAAAGACAGCCAGCCCTGCCACTATTCCGAAGTCAGGGGAACGCAATAGAAAAATTCATAGC
>ERZ791734.213-NODE-213-length-101286-cov-6.706118_pt1 | contig 101286 bp, 104 predicted proteins | sample MGYA00509953_ERZ791734 | MGnify/ENA primary metagenome ERZ791734 (study PRJEB30046, sample SAMN00792038) | human gut metagenome | study: EMG produced TPA metagenomics assembly of the A metagenome-wide association study of gut microbiota in type 2...
GGGGACGGTCCTTGGTTTTTATTTTAGGGGACGGTCCTTGGTTTTTATTTTAGGTATAATATAAAAAAAGCAGATTCTACAAATCTGCTTTTTTCTTTTCGTCCTTAACGAAAAATTATAAATTTATACATTTTCAACAATATTATTTGCTGAATTATCAATATTATTATTTATTTCTGTTGCGCTAGAATCAAATTGTTGTGGTGCAACATTAACATCATTTACTTCATTTTGAGGTATTTTTGTTGCTCCAAATGAAAATGTCTTTCTTGCGCTTTTTGCTTCTTTTTCTTCAAACTTTTTGTAAAATTCTTCCTTTGTTGAATCTAAACATTCTTGCATTGCTGTAAACATTTCTTCTAAATCTTGTTTTGTAAAATCATATGAATTACTTCTTGACATTGGTTCTAGTACCTGAATATCGTGTAATATATTGTTTACCCTTTTTCCTGCGAATTCAATAAATTTTTGTCTTTTTTCTTCGTTTATTTCCATATGTTTTCTCTCCTTTTTCTGTATTCCTGCATAATATTTTATGCATACATATAATATCACAAATTTAAACGAATAAACAAGATTTTTTTTATTTTTTGTTAAATTTAGTATTTTCAAGATTTATACAAATATGAATGAACAAGGACCGTCCCTCTTTTTTTAATATTGTTCTTTTTTTTAAAGCCTTACTCCCAAGCTTGATTTAAAAGGTACGTCCCCTATTAAGTTTCAGGACCGTCCCCGTTTTTGAATATCGTTCTTTTTTTCTCTAAGTCTTACTCTCAGGCTTGATTCGGAAGGACCGTCCCCATTTTGGTAGCTAGGTAGTTCTTTAGGGCTTGGGTTGCAAATGTGTTTATTATTGCGTAGTTGTCGTTGTTGTTTGGAATTTTTATGTATTTGTTGAATATGTTTGAGTCTTTTCTTTCTAATAGTACAATTTTTGATTGGTCTTTTATTATGGATAGTATTACTGTCATTTCGTCTATTATTATGAATGATTTGTTTAAATCTTTTATTTGATTGTTGTTTTTTATTATTTTTAAGCCTTTATCTACGGCTTTTTCTATTGCTTTTTTCATCATTATATTTTCTTTTTCTTGTTTAGTTAAATTATAATAATTCTCATTTATAAGATATTTTACAATTTCTTCAAATGTACTGCATTGATAATCTTCGTCGTCTTTTATAATTATTAATTTATCTAACATGTTCGTCCTCCTTTTCATTTGGTTTTGATGCTCTATCTTCAACTTTAGGAATGTCTGTGGAACTTTTTTTCGATCTTGGTATATTAATTGGCTCTTTTGAAATGTTTTCGTTAAAATATCTTATTAATTCTGGATCTTCATTTAATAATTTGCTATTTTTTTTGTATCTTGATATGTATATTTTTTTGGATTCCTCTGATACTGTCAAATTTAGCAATATATCAAGTTTTTGCTCTTCTGATAAATTTCCACTTTTTAGCATTTCAAATTGTTCAATCATTAATTGCTCTTTAGGTGTTATCTTTCTATTTGTATTTTTTATTTTTGCCAATTCTTCTGATGCTTTTATTAAACCACCAAAAAGATTGATATTATCAATCCAAACATCTGCATCAACTGTTCCATTTGGTATTCTAAATTCAATTGTTGGTAACTTATTAATTCTAATCACTTGTGGATCCATGTTTGTTAAATTAATTCCTTTAAATCTGCTATTTTCAAATATTCTAAGATTTGTTTTGAATGTTGCTAAATCTTCTTCTGTTGATAAATTAACAGTTCCTGTTTTTAATGTATTTACTAGATCTTTTGATATTGGAAAAGCATATGGATCAACACCATTTCGTGGAATTGTTCCTTCTTCATTTGAAATTATATATAAAATTTGCTCTGTATTAGACCATAGCTCTAACAAATTTTTGTATGCGTCCACGCTTTTTAAATAATTTCCACCTATGTGAATGTGTCCTCCACAAGTTTTATTTGGATATTGTCCAAAATGATTTAATATGGCACAAATCTCTTTAATTTCGTCAGTTGGATTTTTTCCATTAACCAACAGTACAGGTGAAATAACTTCAATTCCTTCTTCAAATTGTTCATCTCCCGAAACAGACTTATCATCTTCACAACACCAGTTACCAAGCTTTTTTAGGATTTTTTTCATATTATCTTTTTCTAATTGTCCTACACATTCAATTTCTATTCCAAATGTCATATACAGTGGTAGTTCAATTTTTCTTTGGTAATTTTCTTTATATGTTTGAACTTTCTTTCTTATTTGAGATTTATTTAATTTTAAAAATTCTAACTGCTTATATGCACCTATTAATATGTCAATCTCAGAATCTTCCAAATTTAATTTCTTTTTATTTTTCAAACATTCTTTAATAAATTTTCTATCGTTTGTTCTATATATTAGCATTCCAAGGCTATATGAATCTAAACCATTTAAAAAGCCATTTCTTATAGCATCCATAACATATTTTTTATCATCAATTGAATTTACAATATCAAAAATATCATCAATATCAAACTCAAATTCTTCAGCTCTTTCTATAGCGGATTGAGCATATTTTTTCCCCATAGATGTTTTTATAATGAAAGAAACATTATTTGGCGTTAATCCATAATTTCTCCAATTTTCAATATATGGAATAATCTTCGATGCATTTTTTATGGTTAATAACAGATTTGTAATATGTGCTGAATTTAAATTCAATGACTTCCAATTTTCAATACTCGTAAATGTATAATCATAATCTCCAGTTTTTTGTCCAATATCATTAATAACATTTATAACTTCATTTGGATGTAAGCCAATTCGATTCGAATTATCAACACAATACTTCAAAAAATCGGTATCATTCACATTTTTCATTACTTCATACAAATCATATGACTCTAAACCTATTTCATTAGATTTTTTTATACATTCTTCATAAAAAGACTGTTCATTTACACTTTTCAGCAATTTCGCAATAAACCTTGAAGAAATATTTAGTTTTTCTGCATTTAGAATACATTTTTTTATAAACACTTTGTTATCGGCGTTTAACTCAAATATATTACTTAGCAAATTTGCAGAGAAAGCAATTTTTTCCTTATCATTGCTTTCTAAAAAAGACAAAACATAGTTTAAATCATCATCTTTCAGATTTCTACCAATTTCATACAACAACCATCTTTCATTAATATTCATATTACATAATTCACTAAAATGATATACATATGCCAAATAAGCCAACTGCTTTATATCTCTTTTGCCATATATCCTACAAAGCTCATCAATATATTTTTTACTCATAACAATCCCTACACTTTCTCAATCACATATACAAATTATAAGTAATTTTTTCAATATTTGCAATATAAAAAACGGGGACGGTCCTTAAAATAGAGGATTTTTTATAAAAAATAGCGATATGCCTTGATATTATTGAAAAAATATGGGGACGGTCCTGGGAAGAAGAAAACGTGGACGGTCCTGCTAGTTGATATGAACAAGGACTATCTCGATCTAAGTTTTTGTTTAAATATAGGCTTAAGCTCCCTTCTGGTGTGTTTTTTGGAAGGACCGTCCCGCTTTTGGAATTTAATTTTGAGCAAGGACCGTCCCCAAAATAAAAAAGCAGGACCGTCCCCTATTTAAATTTCGATTTAAGTATTTGCTTAAGCTTACTCGAATGCGACTTTTGGAAGGACCGTCCCCGTTTTGCGTTCTTGTTTTTTGTTGATTATATTTTTATCCTCTTTTATTTTTTATTTTTATATGATATAATTTGACAAATTTTTACAAAAGGAGAAATCAAAATGACAAAAGATACTCATATTGCTGGCGGACTTGCAATTACAATGGCTTTGGCTATGCCTCAGGGTTTTAAAGAGCTGGCTGTATGCCTTACAGCTGCAACTATCGGAAGTGTAATTTCTGATATTGATATTACAACTTCAGAATCTAGGCGCGATTTAAATAAAATTCTTATTATTTCTGTAGTAGCAATTGTTGTATGTACAATTCTTGAGGTCGTTTTTAAACTTGGTATTGTATCATTACTGCAATCTGAAACTGATATAATGAGAATTTTATGTGGAATTGGGTTTTTCTTGTTTATATGTTGTTTTGGAATAAATACCCCTCATAGATCATTTATGCATTCTGCAATTTGTGTTATAGCATTATCTGGTATTGTATGGCTTATTTTTCCAATTGCAACAATTCCTTTTGCAATAAGTATGCTGTCACATATATTTTTAGATTTTTTCAATACAAAAAAAGTACAGTTCTTTTATCCCCTGAAGAAACCAAGAATTGCTTTTAAACTTTGCAGTTCAGATGGTAAAGTAAACAAGTGGATATGTAAAATTGCTACTGTAGTTTTTATGGTTGAACTAATTATATTTATTGCATTACAAGTTGCAACGGTTGCTAAAAATATTTAAAAAGCAATATATTGTAGTAATTAGTACAAAAAATACATTGGTTTATTACCAATGTATTTTTAAATTTTATCTGGTATTTTTTTATTTTTTAATATACTTATTTTCTTTATTGCAGAATATATAATACACATAATTATACTTCCTAATGTATCAATTAAACAATCTGTAAACTGACTTGTTCTTCCTGCCACGAATGATTGATGATATTCGTCAGTTAATGAGTATATACAGCAAATTCCTACTGCTATTGCAATTTTTTTAAAGGTGTAATTTTTACCCCAAAATGAATTTAGTACAAATATTATTAGTAGTGCTAAAATTGCGTATTCTGTTGCATGTGCACACTTTCTTAGTGGAAAATTTAATTTTTCTACTGTTTCGTTTATTTGTTTTTCGGTTGGTTTTGAATTTGCTACACCAATATCTTCTGATATTTCTGATGTTTTTTGTACTGTCTTTTTTATTGTTTGTTTGCTTTTTCCATTTGATTCATATGTATTCATTGATGACATTATGAATATTATTATCATCCAGATTATTGTTAATGTTATATATATAACTTTTCTTTTCATATGTACTTCCTTTTCGTTTTTGTTTATTTTACTATATGAATATGAAATAAACAATATGTTTTTTATATTGTTTATTATTTATATTCGCCTCTTTTTCTTAAGTCATCTTTAAAATCATCATCATCGTATTCGAAAGCTGACATTTTAAAATGCTTTAAGAATAAATCTAAATTTCTGCAAACATAATCAATAGCCTCTTCAATGTCTTTTATATCTGAATGTTTAATTTTACCAGATTTTTCTAAGATTTTTGGCCTTTCTTCTAAAGAATAATATATTGCGTAATCCTTTCCAATTATTTTGAATTTTGGCTCTTTACTTGATTCATTTTTGATTTCAGTATTTTGTTCGGACAAAATAATAACATTTAGACCAGTTCTTTTTGGGGTTAGATTGGTCATTTCAAATAAAGACTCTGATTCATTTAAAACCTTTGTTATGTTTGTATAACTCATTGGTATTCACCTCCACTAATATTGATTATAGTATTATTGGTGGGAATTGTAAACTGAATAATATATTTGTTAACTTGTCTTGGTGAATATTTATGTGTTCTTTCATATGTAGAGCTTAAATCTTTCATTATATTAGTTCTGCGGTATTTCTAAACAATGTATAAAAATATTTTTTATTTTTGACTTTATATAAAATAATTCCCTTGGTTTATTACTATCTAAAATAACATATTTCTAAAACATCTCATGATTCTGTTACAAAAGAATTTAAGTTTTATTACTATCTAAAATAACATATTTCTAAAACGTACTCGTGTTCGTCTAACTTTTGATCGTAGTTTTATTACTATCTAAAATAACATATTTCTAAAACTCTCTCTATGCAGTTCTTTTCCACATATAGGTTTTATTACTATCTAAAATAACATATTTCTAAAACCTCCCCCCCTACGCAAATTTAACGAAAATTGTTTTATTACTATCTAAAATAATATATTTCTAAAACTCTTTGCAAGCTACTTCATATACTTTAATGGTTTTATTACTATCTAAAATAACATATTTCTAAAACTAATATTGGATGAAACAATATTGAGAGAGTGTTTTATTACTATCTAAAATAACATATTTCTAAAACACTGATTTAGATTCAACTACTTCTGCAAAAGTTTTATTACTATCTAAAATAACATATTTCTAAAACTTATTGCAGCAATATATAAATTCGGAAAGGGTTTTATTACTATCTAAAATAACATATTTCTAAAACGATTTAAATTGGTCAACGAATTCCTCTGCCGTTTTATTACTATCTAAAATAACATATTTCTAAAACAAGAAGAATTTGAAATGATGGGATACGAGGTTTTATTACTATCTAAAATAACATATTTCTAAAACCTCAAATTGTTTCAAAAATTTTTTCGGTTATTGACTCCGTATGTTATTTTAGATTAAATGTCATATTATAAAATCGTTGAAATTTTCATCAATTTCAAGGATTTTTTCATACTTCAGCTTTTCGTGTTGCTCTGATTCTATTAGTAATATGTTAATGCCATTATACAATGACATTTTATAAAATTCAATTATTTGTTCATTATTTAATATATTTTTCAAATTAGCTATTATTAAAATTTTTACCTCTGTAAATCTTGCTAAAATGCTTATCAATAGTTCCAATCTGTTTAATATATTTACATATTCTTCTGTATTTATTTTTATTCCAAACAATTTCACAATATCTGGGATTTCAATTTCATTTTTAATGGTAACTTCAAATGATAAGTCACATAATTTTTCTAACACAATTTCTTCTATATCATGTATATTTCTTTCTATTTTTGTACTTTCATCTAACATAAAACTTTCTGATATGCATTCACTTATTTTTGATGTAACTGCTTTGGTATTTATATTTAAATTATATAAGTCAGTTACAAAGAACACATTATCCTGGAATTTTAAAGTTTCATTTTCATTTGAAATTAGTTGAATTTCTAATGTGCTTTCTTTTGTACTTTGAAATATTTTTTCCATAATATTTTGGAATAAATTGATGCCATACCATTTTCAACTATAATAGAGCTTATTTCTGATAGATGAACCGTTTGTATTTCTTCGCTTCTAATTACAAGATAGCCATTCTTATAACTTAATTTGCAATTTTTAGTTACTACAACTGTTCTCCAACCCATCTATTTTATACCTTCTTTCATACATTCCTGTTACTGATTTTTCTACAAATATCATATTTTTTAATTTGTTATATTCAAATTTTCTATCCTTTATTCTTCCTTCTCTATCACCCAATCCAATTTTCTTTAAGTTTCCCTCTTTTCCACTTAATAAATTTATTATTCCATTAATAGTATCTTTTTTATCTTTTAAACCTAGTTCATTAAATGTATTTTTTGACTCAATAATCTTCTTATAATTAGTTGCCAAAATTGGATATTCAATATGCATTTTTTCTGCTAATTTATCATAAACAAATTCAAATACATTACCATATTTATTTAAATATTCCTCTTTATCTGCTTGATTATTATTAATTGCATATATTAATTCATTCATATCTAATGATAAAATTAGTTGCTTGTTTGACTTTATTTCTGAATCACTTTTTAAAATCATTTTATTTCCGTTTTCATCTAAATACTCTTGATATTTCATTATTTTGCTTTTAAATATATTAACAAATACTTCATTTTTTTCTTTTGAGTATTCTTCTAAATATTGTTGTAGTGTAATTTTATTATTCTTTATATCAGATGCAATTTTAACTGGAATACCAATCATTCTATATCTTTCAATTTTCTTTTTATCCAAATATTTATAAATTGTGCAATATGCTTTAAACTCATTTGTATATCCTCCATATTTGCTTGTATCTAAGTCATTTTTTAAACTTATCGTAGGATGCTTTTTAGGACTACATATTGTTTGCTTATAAAAAGCTCCTGTCTGTTCCATCAACATTGTACTGATATAAAAATCTTTATATTCCATTACTTTTCTTAATTTTCCAGCATCAACATATTTAGATATAAATCCAACAATAATACCATTTTTATTTTTAGAAAAATTCTTGTCATTCATATAATCTTTTACATATTTACCATATTTAAATTCATTTATATTTTTCCATTCTTTGTTTAATATATTACCGGTAAGTGCCATAATATATGCATCTTGAGCATGGTGACAATCATTAACATTTCTATTTTTGTAGATTTTGTATTGATTTCTAAAATTATGAGTTATATTTGATCTTAAAGAAAATACATTTGTATTTTTATAATTATTATTTAAAATATTAGTAACATACTTTGTTATTTGTCTTGTTTCAACTAACTGTCTTTTAACAAACTTTGATCTATCGTCGTCATTTGTAAACATTTTAGTTTTTGTTAATCTATTAAATTTAGCTGGTGAAATAAGTCCGTTTTTTAGTAAATACTCCCACCAAGATCTCATATTTCTTTGTATTGAACTGTCAAGCAATAAATCATCTGCTTTTCTTTGATTTTCGTCTGCATATACTAATGCTTTATTGTCAATACTATCATCTTTAGTATATGAACGTGGAATTATATGATCAACCTGATACTCTGACAAACGATTAATTTCAATTGGTTTGCCACTATATAAGCTTTTTCCAAGTTGAATGAAATATAAATATAACCTTTCAGAAAACTCTTTATCAGACTGATGAGATTTTAGCTCTTTATATAATTCATCATTTTTCTTAATATTATCAATTTCATTATATATGTCTATTATTTTATTAAATCTTTTCTTTGTAATTTCACCTTTTTTTCCTTCGTTTCGAGCAAACTCAATGAATATATTTTGTGGTTCACATTTCATCACTTTCACAATTTCTTTTACAACTAGCATTGCTTGCCATATTGCTCTTTTGTTAGCAGGAGAGGTTGGAATATCCTCAATATCTTTGTAATGAATTCCTTTTTCAGTTTTTGGCATAAAATCTTCAATCTGCTTTTTAAATCCAAATTCGTCTTTGTTTATAATCTGCATAAAGTTCATATTAGTATTTTCCAATTTTTCCATGATAGTTTCATTTTTATCATATGATTTTAAACCATTAATCAATTTTTTAGATAACCTAGACCAACCAGAATAATTAAGTTTGCTTATTTTGTTTATTTGTTTATCAGATAAGTACTCAAAATTTTCCTTTAATTTCTTCTTTAAAATTGATTTATCTTCAAATATTGTTACCCAATATATCATTTTTTCGCAATCATCAATATTATTTTCAGTAATATCTCCAATTATATTTTTTAAATCAATATATGATTTCATATTTGAATTAAATACTTTACTTGATTCATCTGTAAATCCTGTTATATTATCAATTACTAATCCATCTTGAGCTAATAATTTTTTTATATCATTTGCACTTACTTTAGTCTTTGTTAAAAATAATCTACAAAAAACCTTTTTCTTTGTATCTTTTGAAATTCCATTTTCGTCAAGTTTTATATTATTTAATTCATTTAATACACAATATTTTGAATATAATATTGATTGTTTTGGCATTACATCTTCATTAATTAAATATGTACATTTATTTGTCATTTTTCTAATAAATTTTTCAGCTGTAGCATCTTTGTCAACAACATCGTCAAAATTCCATGGACGAATTTTTTCATTACTTTTTCGTACAACCCAGGCATTACAATTCTCTTCGTTTTTTTCTAAAGGACCAACATAATATGGAATTCTAAACTCCAATAAATCTTTAATTTTAGTTTTATTTTCCCTTAAAGTTTTGTAATATTTCTCTTGGTTTTCTATAATTTTTAAAAGTTCATCCCTATGTAATTGATATGGTATAGCACCATTATCAGTTACATTTAATTTTTTTAGGAAATCACCATTGTCCATTTTATCTATTATATACTCTTTATTGGTAGACTCTTTAACTTCATCAATATCATTTTTTATGTATGAATATAATGCATACCTATCACATTTTTTATTACTTTCGCCCTTATTTTTTCCATTATATGCAACATAGTTATTTTTCTTTTCATCATATATTTTAAACATTTCTTTATATTTATTCTTTGATAAATATTTTCTATAAAATTCTTTAAGACATTTTAAGTCATCAGCATAGTCATCATATTTTTTCATAAAAGCTTTTGAAATATATTTTTTATTTTTCTCATTAGCAGAATCATCATAATTCAATATTTCTTGTAATACAGACCAACTATAAATGCTTTTTAAAATTTCGTATATGCTTGACTCTTCATTAAGATTTTCGATAATAGAATCTTCATCAACTATTTCTGTCGAAAAATCTATTTTTCCATCATATTCAATATCAAAAATTGTACTTAATTCAAATTTGTAGCCAAATATTGCATTAACAATGTTTGTAATTACTTTTTTATCTTCCTTATCAAAGTCAAACATTTTTAGTAATTCCTGTTTTTTATTTTGTCGATTTATATTTTTATTTAATAAAATTGAGATAATATCTTCATTATCATTTATTAAAGAGATATCATATTTTTCCTTTAGAAAATCCGTTAGCTCTATTAAACTTTCATTTATCGAATTATTATCATTACTAAAGTTGCCCTCATGTAAAAAATTTCCTCTGTATTTTATAATATGGTGAATTGCCAAATATACTAATCTAAAATCCACTTTTTCAGTTGTTTCAATTAAATAATTACGTAAATGATATATCGTCGGAAATTTTTTATAATAATTTTCATCTGTAAAATTGCTATCTGAAAATAAATTATACTTTTTTCCATTCATTTCGTATTCAAAACCTTTTTCTTCTGATACTAAATATGTATTTCTTAACATTGGAAAAAAGTTTTCATATTCCTTGTCCATATCATCTTTAAGAAGGCTTTGTAAAATATTAATTCTTTCTTTACGTCTATCTGCTCTTCTTCTAGCACTTCTAAAATTTCTTCTAGTTTCTGCTGTATGGGCCTCCTCAAAAATTCTTGCTCCCCACATATTCTTACTATTATGTTTAACTATATTATTATTTTCATCAGTTACGCACCAACCAACCGAACCTGTTCCTAGATCTAATCCAATATTGTAATTTTTTTCATTTTTCAATTGACAATTCCTCCTTTTATTGTTATTATAAATGTGCTATTAAAATTACTATCTAAAATAGCATATTGAGTTAAAATAAGTGTAAACTATAATGCCAAGTAATTGGTTTCACTTAGGTGAAGTTAGAGCTTTTCGAAGCTCTTTTATTTTTTATGTTTTACTTATTAGTTAACTTCATACATTAAATACCAAAATATATAAAAAATCAATAATTACATATATTTTCAATTAGATTAAATCAGAAAATGTCGAATATTGCAATGATAATCATATTACAACATTCGACATTTTTCGACATTTAGTGTTTATTATTTAGATGCTCTCAGTTTTTCTTTTTCAGGACCGTCCCAAAAATTGAATGATTCAAATCGCTTAAATTTTTAGGAAAAACAAAAATAGAGCTGTTGCAGCTCTATTTTTGCTATTTATTCTTAAAAAAAATTTCCGATAAATCCTATATATAAACCTTTCTTTTTAATTTTTTTATTTATTGTAATTGGAGATTTTAAATAATAAAATTCATTAAGAAAAATTGGTTGTATTATACAACTTGATATGTATAAGATATTATCTTGTATTAGTATAGCATATTGTTTTTGAAAAGTTTGTCGTTTTTTGTCGAAAATATAAAAAAAATTTATTTTATTTGTGTTTTTTTATTTTTTCGATCTTTTGTTGCTTTTATATTTTTAGGACCGTCCCGCTTTATTTCTTACTCCCAAGCTTGTTTTGGCAGGACCGTCCCTCTTTTGTTAGAAAATTAAAACGGGTATCCAAATTATATTAAATGGATATTACTGGGAACCTAATTTTCTGCAATTGTCCACTATAGTGGACAATTGTGTTTGGGTAAATTTGCAACCTTCATTAATAAGTTCAGCTATAAAAATTTATTTATCAAGTAGCCATTCTAAAACATTTCTAATTTTTATTCCATCTTCATTTGCTAAAGGTATTTTGTCTGAAGTTAATATTATTTTTTCATAATTATCATTTATTTTCTTTAATGATCGTAATTCTCTATCTAATATTTTTTTATCATTCTCATCTATTCCTCTTAAAGTTTCAGCAACTTGAATATATATTTTTCCATCTTTATTTATAGCCACAAAATCAACTTCATATTCGTCTATTTTCCCTATATATACCTCATAGCCTCTTCTTAAAAGTTCAAAATATACGACATTTTCTAATATATGTCCAAAATCTCCTATTTTCCTTCCCAGCATAAAATATCTAAATCCTAAATCTGAAACATAATATTTCCCTTGAGTTTTTAAATATTCTTTACCTTTTATATCATATCTTGAAGCTTTATATAAAAAGAAACTTTCCATAAATCCATCTAAGTATCTTTCAACGGTCCTTACATTTATATCTTTGCCATCACTTCTCATCGTATTTGCTATATTATTTGTAGATACAAGACTACCAATATTATCCATAGCAAAATTAGCAACATTTCTAAGCATAGTTTCGTCTTGTATTTTCTTCCTTGTCATAACATCTTTTATTATTATGTCATTATAAACACTACTTAAATACATGCTTACATCGTCTTCAGTATCTAATGACGTAGTGTATGGAAGTGAACCTATTGAAATATATTTTTGATATAAATCTTCATTATTTAAATCTTTATAAGCTTCTTTATATTCTTTAAAAGATAATGGTAACATTTTAACTTCTATATATCTACCAGATAAAAGTGTTGAAAGTTCACTTGATAGAAGATTGGCATTTGAACCAGTTATATACAAATCAACATTTTTCTTTATATATAAACTATCAACTGCTTTTTGAAATTCATCTACTTTTTGAACTTCATCTATAAATATATAATACTTTTTCTTATCCATTAATTTACCATTTATATATTTATATAAGGCCATATAATCAGTTATAAAATTATACTCCAAATCTTCTAGATTAATACTTATTATTTGATTTTCTTCTACTCCGCTTTCTTTTAAGTATTCTTGAAATATATCAAGCAAAGTAGACTTACCACATCTTCTTATTCCAGTTATAACTTTTATTAGCTCTTTATCTTTAAATCTCTTTAATATATTCAAGTATTCATCTCTAGCTATCATAAAATACCTCCTTTTTTCTATTAAAATTATACTTCATTTTTATTCAAAAGTAAAGTTTTTGTATTTAGCTACAAAAACTTTCTTTTTTTATTATTTTTTTGTACTGTTTTTTTTGAAGTTAAACCTATTTGGGAAGTTTATCATTTTTCTTATTATATCATTTGATGAATTCTGTGTATATATATTTTATGAAAAAAAGCATATAAATGTTCGACAAAGACTGACAAAATAGTATCAATTAACAATTTATCGACAACTGTAGTATTAGTTTAAACAACTGTTTTTTTCGTAATATTTTTTATGAATTACAATTATTACAAGATTTGCAACCCTCATTAATAAGTTCAGCTCTACTTTTACTACTATAAATTTTATTGCTTTCATTCATCCTTTTAACAGATGGACAATTGGGTTTATGAAACACATGTGAATTTTTATTTACTATGTATCCACCTTCACTTGTACTTGATGTAGTAGTTTGTGTTTGTGTTTTGGTTTGTGTTTTGGTTTGTGTATTAGTATCACTGCTTGTAGCTACTTGTTTTTGTGTAGTTGTCTTTTTAGTATTTGATGATGCAGTAGTTGTTTTATTGCTTTTTGTTTTAGATGCATTGGTGTTATTTTCAACTGTTTTGTTTGTTGTTTGCTCTTCTGGTGTTGTTTGGGTTTCATCTGTTGTTGTTTGAGTATTAACATTATTTTCTACTACTGTATTATTTTCTGTGACGCTATTTACTGCTTCATTTGTAATTTGATTTTGTGTACTGTTGTTGGATATATTGTTAATTGTATCATTTGCTATTGCAGTATTTTGTTGATTTTGCATTGCTATTTCATTAGTATTGTTTGCTGTTGATGAACTTCCTGTTATTGCTATACCTAGTATAAAAGCTACTGTACAAATAGTTATGCTTATTATGTTGCCATTCTTTTTAAATTTATCCTTGATTATTTTTAGTATTGGTGGCAGTATTATTACTCCTGATATTATTAAAAAAATTGCTCCGAGTGGTGAATTTATAATGTTTGCTAGTCCCATTGGTATTATAAAGCAACTTACAATCCATTGAATTATTAATAATGTTTTTTTCATATGCATCCCCCTTTATAGAGAATATATTATCAAAAAAAGTCGAAATTTACCATACAAATCGTGTGGCTTTTTTCGACATTTTTCGACAATTGTGGTGTTGGTTTTGTTTGTATGAATATTACATTTTAATGGTTTTATTTTTTGTCTTTTCGTTCACTTTCGTGGACGAGTTGTATTTGATATCCTTGGATATTGTAAATTTTTTTGTTTTTTTATATTATATTTTCAATTTAAATATCATATAATAATAAAAAGAGAAAGAAGCTACGCTTTTTCCTCTTTATTGGTTATTTTAATTGAAGTTTGATTGAGTGTCTACTTTAATTTTTTTATTGATACTTTTGAATTATATCCTAAATAAATCCACAATGCAATATACCATAATTGCAACTACTGATACTAAAAGAATTAATGATTTTATTCATATTGCTCTTTATCTTATGTACAAATCTTCTTTCTTGTTTAATTTGATGCTTTATAAAACAGATGCATCTGTTTTGAAAGGCAGTTTATGTTCAGCCTAAATAGTCTATTTTTCTATATTTTGGACCTTCTCATCAATTTGATTCTTCATTTGACTTAAAATAGTTTCTTTAAATTCTTCAAAAAAATTATGCTTATTTAATAGATAATCATTATATATTTTAGTTATATAATTAGATAATTCATCTTTTAATTTTACTTTTTTTTCAACTATAAGATTAAAATTATTTACATCAATTACACCTAAATACAAAAATCTTTCAAATTCACCGATATCAATAATCCAATACAATCCATTAGAATATACATCATCTTTTGCTTTCTTTACAATTATATCAATTAAATTTTTTTCTAAATACATCTTGTCATATGTTAAACATATTCTTATAATTGTTTTACTATTTCCATCAATATTATAATTTTTTAATTGACTAAAACCTTTTTCTATATTTCTCTCCATATAAGTTTTTAATGCTTTTTCTGACTCTTCATAATTAATATATTTAGTAGATTTTAATAATATAGCCGATTTTTGTTCAACAATGAAAATATAATTTCCAATTTCTATTTTCCAATCTGGTTTTTCCTCATGATCTTCTTGTATTTTTTCATAATTTATTTCATATTCATCAAGAATATTTTGTAAATACACTTCAAAACATTTTCCAAAGAAAGATGGAAACCTTCTATCCTTCTTATTTTGTTGATAATAATAGTCTTTTACTGTCCAATATAATATTTCAGAAAAACTATACATAAAAGCATATATATTAGCTATAATATAGCAACCTCTTTCTTTGGAAGTTTTTACTATTGGATATGATTTTAACATAATATAATCTGTTTGATTTCTATAAAACTCATAATCATTCGAATAATATTCAAGAACCTTATATATTTGTTCTTTTTTTTTCGAAAAAAAACCATATTTAGTTAACACATCCATAACCACATTTAGATTGCTTTCATTAAATTCTATACTACCTACTAGTAATATAATAATACTTTCATAAAATTCACTATACTCAAATCCAGTAATTTTTTTAAATTCCTTTGTGAAATCAATATAATTGGGATCCTTTTCTGATTTTTCTTTACATATTATGCATATTAAATAATATAATCTATTAAATTTTTCTATTGGTCTTATATTTTGATAATCAAATTGTTCATTTGCTAAACACTGAAAGTAATAATCTTTATTATCTTCTGTTATTTGACTTTTCTTACTTTTCAATATGAGATCCTTTAGTTTTCTCTTTTTTGAAAGTAACTCAATTAATGAATTATCATTTAAACTTTTTCCTCTACAATTATTACTGTATTTAATTATGTCAAAACCTAACTCAACTAGCTCCCATTGACCCACTCCATCTCCAATTATTCTTATCGAATGGTCTTGTTTTAGAATATCCTCAAATTTTGAAATTCCATTATCTCCATTTGTATATGCATAATAAGACAATTTACCTAAATATTCTATTGATTCTTTCGCTTTGAATCTTCTAACCAACTGTTCATATTCATTTTGTTCATTAAATAATTTTAAATTCATAGCAATTCTCCTTTTTCTATTTTTATACTTCCATTGATAATGTCATATTACTATTTTTTCTTCTAACTTATTCATTATACAACTCCATTAAATAATTAACAAATAAAATAAAAAGAATGTTATTCTGTATAGCTATAGAATAACACTCTTTTTATTCTTTACTAATAATTCTATTTTCTTAAATAGTTTTTTGAATCAAATCCATTACAGATAATATCGGAAACATAATCCATTGTTCTTATAATAGTATCAATAAATTCCATCAAAATATCTTCTTCAACTCTATAACTATTTTCTCCATGTGCAATTCCATTTCGGTATTTCAATAATTTATTTAATTCATCTTTAATCCTTCTATCTTCAATCACATTAAAATTAAGTTCTTTTAATAATTTATTTAGTCTATCACTATTTATATTTTGAATTGCTTTATCATTAAACTCAATCGTTTTATCATTATTATTAATGTCTTGCAATAATTGTTCTACTATTTTTTCTTTGCTTTGTATTAATTTTATATTTTCTTTAAAACAATTATATTTTTTTTCAATTTTATGAGTCAATAATCTAATTGATATATCGTTAAAGGTTAAATCTAATTGATTTACAAATTTCATATATATTCTTATAACATTTTTTACAAATCCTTCTAAATAAGCATAAATCATTGGTACCATGCTTTTGTAATATATAGCTTTTTCCTCTTCTGTAAATTCGTATTTATGTGGTAATAGTTTTATTTTTGTTGTTTCTCTTATAACCCAATCTATTTCAAAATCAATTTCCTCTTTTATTGTTACCATTATTATTCTTCCTCTGGTTCAAATACTTTTAAAGCAATATTTACTTTTTTTTGTAATCTACTTTTACTACCTGAATTACTTCCCATATTATATGAAAATTCTTTATTTGACTTTAATTCTCCTATCTTTTGCTTCATTATTTCGATATTTTCTTCATAATATTCTATATTTCTTGAAATTCCTATCATAACACCATCAAAATAACTACTTGAAAACTGTTGGTTAGAAGATAAGAAAACTTTATCCCCAACATTATTGTATAATAATGTTATAACTTTTATAAATATTTGTTTCATAAATTCAAAGTCTAGAACATTTTCTCCACTCGTAACTTTCTTCATATATTTCGTTAAAAATTGTGACACATTTCCATCTATATTTTCATATGAATTATACAATGCAGTAAATCTTAATACTAATTCTTGTAAATATAATTCATCTTTCTTATTTTTACTTAAATTAGTTATTGTTTCAAATTCCCTATTATTTGAAAGTTCACTTAAATAATCATTAAAATCACTGCTATTTCCTCTAAAAATACAATTTCTAATTTCTTGCTCCGTTAGCGCAGAGCCACCTGTATTAAGTCTATTGAATAGTTCATATCTCATATCAAGTTTACTATCCCACTTTATAATTTCGACTCTGCAATATGCTCTTTTTATATTTCTTTGGAATATCTGTGGAAGTTTATCTTTATTGTATCCTTCTAACTCTGGTACTAAATCTCCAGCATCCATTACCCAATTATTTTTATCACCGTCTTTAAGTAATCCAAAAAAAGATAATACCGTTGATAGTCTTTGTAATCCATCTACTAGCTCCCATTTGCCTTCTTTGTCTTCTGCAACAAATATTGGTGGAATTGGTATTCCTAATAAAATTGATTCAATAAATCTAGTTTTTTGAAAATTTTTCCATCTAAATAACCTTTGAAACTCTGGAGATATTATTAAATCTCCACCTTGATACATATTTATAATTTCTCCATAAGACATATCTAACCTATCTGTTGTTAAATTATTTCTTAAATCTTTTATTCTCTGTTCTAATTTTTCATTATCCATTATGGCAATTCCTCCTACATTTTTTAATTTCATCTATAATATTTTCAATTCTTTTATTAACTGTTACTTATTATGAATGCAATTAATCTATATTAAAAAACAAATACACTGTTGCCTAATTATTATGTAACAAGTTTAACTATTACTGCACATAATACAATTACAATTTACTTATTCTATCATTCTGTATTTTTTTTTTTAGTATTGATATTTGTCTCATGTTTTATAATTTAAAATGTACTAACTAAAAAAACTTTTTGGTATGTTAAATACATATTAATCTTTTAATATATTCTCATTCTTCTTTATTTTTTTTTACTTTGTAAGCATTTTATCACATCTTTCCAATTTTGTATATATTTTTCAATAATTTGCCAAACGCTTAAAAATTTTTCTTTTATTTTTTTGCAAAATATATCTACTATATCTTTCATCTTCAGTGCGTTCTCTCTTAAATTTTAAGGAAATGAATTTGCCTCTATTAGTGCTCAAAATGTCGAACTATGCAATACTAATCGCATTACAAAGTTCGACATTTTTTACATGTGTATTAATTAAAAAATTAATCTCTACTATACAAATCCATTACATAAACTTTATCATTTACATTTTTTAGCTCTTCTTCAAGTCTGTTATCTATATTATAACATCAGTGCCCTTTTAATTTTAATCTTTCTATTATTTTTCTACATATACTGAATGTTAAAATCACATTGTCAAATACTATATATCTCTCCTCCCATATTACTTATTCTTTTTAATTTTCATAAGCACAGTATTATAATATTTTTTAATCGTTTTTATATTAAAAATAAATATAAATCCCAAAATCATCATAAACAACAATATAGATATTATTATATTGTTATAATAGTATGCAATAAACGCTGTTATAAAACTAACTATCGAAGTTACTATAGTCTTTAAATATATCTTTACCTTAACATATTTTTGAACATCAAAATATCTATAAATTGCCATTGTAAAATATGAAATTAAAGTTGAAAAACAAGCTGCATAAAGTCCTATAAAATTTATTAAAGCTATATTTATGATCAAATTTATAATTGCTGATACTATAGTGGTACTTGTCATTTTTTTTGTTAATTTTTTTGCTATATATATTCCTCCAAATAGCCCTATAAGTACATTAAATGAATTAGCTAATATTAATATTGGAATATAATTATATGCATCTAGATACTGATCTCCAATCAAAATTTTAAATGCAATTGTAACGATAAATATTAAACTAATAGATATTAATGTGAAAAATGTATATATATTATTAATCATACTACTAAAAAACTCATCTTTATCTTCATCATTAATATGTAAAGAGGCTGATTCCTGCCAAGACATAGTAAAAATAGAGAAAACACTATTAAGAATATTTGAAAATTTGCAAGAAACCGTATATATTCCATTTGCAGCCGTATTAATAACAATTGATATTATTGTCCTATCAGAAACATTTACAATCCACCAAGACAAAGCATTTGGTATAAGTGGTACTGAATATTTAGTAAGACTTTTCTCTGTATCTTTACTGTGTTTTCTGAAATCAATAATTTTATATAATTTCATTGAAATAAAAATAAATATTATACAGCATAAATTTGCAAGAGAACTTGAAATCAATATACTACTAGCTCCAAATTTAAATCCAATTATTAAAATTAAATTAGAAATTAAAGTTATTGTTCCTGTAATTATACATGCAATTGAATAATTAACATTTTTTCCCTCTCCTCTACATATTTGCAAAAAAATGTTTGAAAACATAATTAAAATTACATTAACAATAATATATTGATAATACTGTATTTTAACAAATAAAGATATAATAAAAAATATTATAGCAAATAATATAGCCTGTATCGAAGTTTTTATTACTGCTGAACTAATTATCTTTTCTTTTTCCTCTTTATTATTTCTCGAGTCTATCAAAAATCTAAAAACAGCACTATCTAAGCATAACAAAAACACAGGCACAAACAAACTAATATATGTTTGATATAAATCAACTAAACCATAATCAGCCGATAAAAGATAATGTGTATATAATGGCAATAAAAATAATGACATAAATTGAGTTACAAATTTTCCAATTAATAATATACATGTATTTTTTACATACTCTTTTTTCTTATTCATATATAATTTTTATCCTTTCCTTAATTTTATAGTAAGCCCATACAACAACTGTTGTAAAAATAAATATAAATATAGCTCTAATATAAATATATTGTTCAAATTTCAAAAATCTGATAACAATAACATCAAATACATTTTGTATAATTCTATGAAATAGATATATGCCTGCACTATATTTTTGACCTATTATAGAAAATAAATTACTTTTTAGGTTATCCTTTCCAATTGCAAATGAAAAAATACTCATTGCAAGTGGTATTGTGCATAAATAATTACATAGAATTACATTTTTATCATAATGTTTAAACATAATGATTTCAAATAAATTTAATAAAAAGAATATTATAGGAATATATATTTTACATTTTTTAAATTTATCTTCTTTCCTTTTTATTATCATTCCTATCATAAAACAAGATAAGCCTGTCGCAATAAACTTAGTTATAGGTTCATAAATTGCTGCATCTGGATTGTATCCCAACAACAGTTTAGAATACCTAGTCAATACTAAATCAACCACTATTAAAGTTATAACATATATTGATATTTTATTTGTTGATATCTTTTTCCCTGTTTTCAATAATATAAAAAATAGTATATATATATATTAAAGCTCTAATATACCACCCTACATTGTCTAAATTAAATAAAATATTTTTGATGGTACAATAGCTACTAATAACTTCTATTATTTCCTCATTCATAATAATAGCTTTTATAATATCAAATATAAAATATACTAAATCTGAAACTATTTGCAATACTATTAACTTTTTTATTGTTAATTTAATTTTTTCACTGTTTTTTCCTACAGAAAAATAACCACTAATCATAAAAAAATATTGGTACTGCAATTCTACATATTTCTCTAAAAGTGTATCCCAAAACATTATTTGTAAACCCCGCATGTATAAATACCACCATGAATGCACAAAAGCATTTTAAAATATCTAATGATGTATATCTCTTAATCTTTTCCATTATTTTCTCTCTTTTCTATTACTTTTTCAATATAACTATTAGATTTTTCTATTTCCACTTTAATTATTTCTTTTACTTTCGAATAATCTATCTCCCTAACTACACACTCATCAAAGTTAGGTAATATCTCCCTACTTTCCAAATTCAATAAATTAGCTAAACTTGTTAATCTTGAACCTGTATTACCGTTTCTTTTTGGTAAATCATAATTAAAATTTTTTTCAAATATAATTGAAAATGCAGTTCCGTGAAAAGATGATGTAACAACATATTCGCTATATTTTAAATATGTTAAAAATTCTACTGGACTTAATTTGTTTAAATTTATAAAACCTTTTACTTTTCTATTAGATCCAGAAACAAAGACTACATCGCAGTTCATTTTTTTAGCAATATATTTTGCATAGTCAATTAAGTTTGGTGTATAAGTTATTTCATATACAAAAATATATTTTTCTTTCTTTATTCTCTTATTAGTAAATTTTTCCCATTTATTCTTGTCTAGGAGAAATACTGGATCTATATTTTGATTTACATTTTCTATTTCTAATTTACTTAATAAATCAACACCTTGCTTCTCTCTTACTGAAATATTCGAAAATTTTCTCAGCAATTCATTTATTTCATTTAACTCTTCTTTTTTAAATTGGCTAATGCCAAAACTTGCAGCATAACTATTCTTATTACAATCATTTTCCACAAAATTTAAATAGTAATTAATATCATTACCCGATAACCTTAGATTCCAAACTTGATCACTTCCAACAACGAACTTATCATATATGCTATTACTTGTTTCAATATTTTTTTCATCATATTTATTACTAGACAATATCATATTATTTTTCATAAACTCAGCAAATTTTCTTCTTAAAGCAATATTATTTCCGATGTTTATTATACTTTTTAGCATATTTCTAATGTTTCCTTTATTTAACGGATTAAGGCTATATCTTTTTTTTAATGTTTTATTTAAATAATCAATTATTTCGCAATCTATGTTATTAGAAATAAAAAATTGTTGCAATGCATAAGCTTGAAAAATTGCACCATAATTTGTTGTCCTATGATATGTTAAAATTCCTATTTTCATAATTTACCTCCATTATTTTTCTATATAATATTTAGATGTGACTACATTGTATACTACCAATGTTGGTATATAGTACAATGGATTACCTGTTATTCCAGAGATTATAAAAAATATCTGAAAAAATAAAGAACTCATTTTTGCATAATTTTTTGTTTTAAAAATCAATATTAGGTTTGCTAATATTAAATATAACAATAATAAAAATCCCAATATTCCCAACTCACTAAAAATTTGCAAATAAATATTATGTCCATCATTTCCATTATTTATAATTGTAGTTGTATTTATTCCACTTCCCCAAAAAGGATTTCTACTAATATTTTGCAATAATTTTTTATACATATCTTCTCTTCCATTTAACATATTTCCCTCATCCGACAATGCAACAAATCTCTCAAAAACAAATGATGTTGCTGGTATAGTATTCAGAATTACAGCTAAAATACTTGCCAATGAGACAATTAATAAAAATTTTTTTATTAATTGTCTATTATCCTTGTTATAATAAATAAATGTTATAATTAAAGCAATTGTACATGCTATTAAGTATCCCCTTTTACCAGTTAAAAACAAAGCAATTATTCCCAAAATAACCATTAGAACATTTTTAATTGATGATTTATTAAAAACCTTTTCTATTGCAATAGCTAGAAATATTGAAATAAATATTGCATTTGCTCCATGATCAGAACATATACCTGCATAGCATCCATATCTATACAAATTAACATTATATGTATATCCCTTATTAGTCAAAATATTTTTATCTATTGTTTGAATAAACTCTGGGAAAATCAAATAAATTATTGTTGCAATAACGTGTATAAATGAAAATAGATAAAATACATTAGTTGGAATCTTATTATCCTTTTTATCACAACTATCCAAAAATATTTTTGATATTAATAAACCAACCAAAATAAGAATATAATTTATTGATTTTTCCACAGATATTGAATAACTTAATGATAAAATAGATAAAACCCAAATTAATAGCCAAGGAACTGTTGATGTATTAAATTTTATTTTTTTAATTTTAAAAATTATAACCATAAAAATTGATATAGCTATTAATATTATAGATTGTATTTTATATTGCGGAATTACTGTATAACCAAAGAACACAAGAAAAGCTAAAATAATAAAATATAAATATTCAATTAATCTACTTGTTAAATTCATAATTCTCACCCTCATCTATCAAAGATATAAACTTATCTATATAGTTTTCTTTATCAAATTTTTTTGAATATTCAATTAACTTCTTTTTTTCACAAAATTTGTATGTATTAATGTTATTAATAGCTTCTAACATTTCTTTTTCAAAGTATAATTTATCTATCGTTATAGCAACATCTTTGCTAACTAATTCTGGCATTGCACCAGAGTTAGTTATTATTATTGGATGCCCAGATGCTAGATGCTCTATCACTGTTAAGGCAAATGGTTCTTCCCACACTGATGGGATAATACCATAATCGGCCATGGAATATATTGATGGCATTTGTTCATATGGAATAAACCCTGTAAAAATTATATTCCTATTACTCTTTGAAATATCGTGTATTTTTTTGGTGAATTTATTTTTGAAATTCTTTCCATATCCTACACTCCCTACTATTAGTAAATAGTAATTTTTATTAGTTACTTTATTAAAAGTATTTATTAATTCCAGTACTCCTTTTTCTTTTACAAGTCTTCCTGTATACAAAAAAACTACATCATTTTCTTTAATATTAAATTTTTTTCTTAAATCTATTATATCTTTATTATTATCTCCTGAAAACTTTTCGGTATCTACCCCATTATATAATAATTTTACTTTTTCCTTACTCTTAGGATCAATTTTTTCTATTCTGGAACAAATATATTTACTAAGGCAAAATATTTTATCAAAACATTTTACAATTCTATTTGCATATTTTGTTTTTTCATTTAGGAAATCATTGTGCGAGTGAAAAATTAACTTTCCCTTTATATATGGTCTTAAAATTAAGCCATATTCTGGTTTATTTTCAATAATCACATAATCGTATTCATTTAAATTTTTTCCATATTTCTTTATTAATTCATTAATAAAATCATTTCCAATATATCTATTTCCATATTTATTTATTAAATATCTAAATGCTTTAAAAACTTTGTTGAATTTTGAATCTGTATTAATATACAAGTAATTAACATCTTTATTTTTACTTTCTTCATTAATTTTTGAATCATATTTGCTATACACATCAATATCAAACTTTTCTGTAACCTTCTTTGAATTAATAAGTAAATCAATCAATGTTTCTACAGCTCCCCCTTTAATAGCTGGTAATGGTAGATATCCTGGACTAATAATTGCCATTTTTTTCATTATTACAACTCCTATCATACAATGATAAATAATATTTTTCTAACTTTTTTCCCTCATTTTTAATACTAAAACCTCTTCTAATTATTACTTCATTCATTTTTTCTCTATCGTACACACTTTCCTTTAAAATAAGATCAGACCAAACTTTAGGACTTTCCTTAATTGATAGGAAAAAACATTTATCGCTTAATTTTACATTTTCATCTATATTATTCGATAAGAAACATTTTAAACCAGATGCTTGTGCCTCTATTCCAACAACAGGTAAGCCCTCATATAAGGATGGTAGTACAAAAATATCAAAAACATTTAATAGTTGTGCAACATCATTGCGGTTTTCTAATATTATAACATCATTTTGTAGGTTCATTTTTGAAATTTTAGATAATAAATTTTCTTTATTCTCACCATCTCCAATAATAATTAATTTCGAATCTTGATTTTTATCTTTTATATTTTCAAAAATGTCAATTAAGTATTCTTGATTTTTTTGATATGTCATTCTCCCAATTGTTCCTATACATAAACTATTTTCTTGTATTTTCAATTTTTCCCTATATTCTTTTCTTATCTCATTATTATATATATACTTTTCCATATCTATAGCATTATTAAAAATAACTACATTCATATTTGAATTATATAAGTTCTTAGCCGCTTCTTTTCCACACGCTACAAAATCTGTAGCGAAAATCCAAATTAATCTTTTATATATAAAATGTTTAATTCTATCTTTGATTGATTTATCCTTTACACTTAAATGTGAATGTGAAATTCTTATTGGAATTTTAGAGATATATGCCAAATACATAAAGTAAAAATTTGTATGTGACAAATGAGAATGAATAATGTCAAATCTATTTTTATTAAATATTTCTAGTAATTGTTTCTTTACTTTTCTAGGATTTTTTTCCCAATCATCTACAAATATAAATTTAAACCCTATTTTTTTAAATTTTTCAACAGCCTCAGTTTTATAATCATTTTTAGTAATTATATATAATTCAAATTTGTCTAAATTCATATTAGAATAATAATTATATATCACTGATTCTACTCCTCCAAAAATCATCCTAGAAACAATATTTACAATTTTTATTTTTTTCATTTAATATCACCTATTTAATATAACTTTCATATAATATTTTGACAACATCTTTCATTAAATAATTGTTTTCCTTTATTGCTTTATAATTATCCTGCCTTCCAAGATTACTGTCAGTAATTTTTTCACACCAATATTTTGCATCTTCCTTTAATGAAATAAATACAAAATTATCTGACGTTTTTGCTTCTAATGGGACTACTTTTTCTGATGTAAAACATGGCAATCCTGCTGCCTGAGCTTCAATTAAAACAAGTCCTAACCCCTCATATAATGATGGAAACAAAAAGACATCCATAACTTGCATATATTCGTTAACATTTGAATGATAACCTTCAAATATAACATCATTTTCTAATCCTAATCGTAAAACTTTTAATCTAATGCTTTTTTCTAACTCTCCTGTTCCTATTAACAACAATTTTGAATTATTACATATTTTATGATATTCATAAAATACATCTATCAAAAACGAATGGTTTTTTTGATTTGTAAATCTTCCAACATGTCCAATAACAGTACATTTCTCTGGTATTTTTAATTTTCTTTGTAGTTTTGTCCTTGTCTCTTCATTATACTTAAATTTTTCATAATTTATAGCATTATGTATTACCTTGAATTTATCTGTAGAACAAATTCTCTTTCCAAACAACCATTCACCAGCTAATTGTGAACATGCAAAGTAATCAGTTGAATATTTAATTAGTGGTCTTTTTAAAATATTTCCAAATATTTTCTTTATTGGATTTTTTGTCTGAAAATCAATATTATGGCTATGTGATATTCTAATTGGAATATTATATTTTTTTGCATATTTTAATACCATATAATTTTTACTTGTAGAATGTAAATGCACAACTTTATAATCATGATGCATCTTAAAAAATTCATCTAACTTTTTTGAATATTTAAAAAAATCTGTAAATTTTCTTATCCATACATTTTCTAATTTATATACATTACATCCCATATTTCTTAAAAAATCCTCTAACTCATATTCTTTGCCATCATCTAGCAACAAGAAGTCAACTTGCAATTTTGTTTTATCAAAACTCTCAACCCAATCTATAACTAAACTTTGAATACCTCCTCTAAGCATTCTATCTACAAAATATAAAACCTTAACTTTTTCACTCATCGAAAGCTCTCCCTTATTTTATTAATTTAATCTCTTTTTCTAATCTTTTTTCCTAAATTTAATATTGGTTTATATATTCCAGTTTTTAATAGAGCTAATCTTCCATATCTTTCTATTTTAACTTTAATTGTATCTGCAAAATATTTGTTGAATAACTCTTCTTCTGATAATTGATTAGCATCTTTGAAAAACTGCTCTCTTTTGTCATTTTTCTTTACAGGTTGGAACATTGCAAGAAAACCATTTGTTGCCTTTTCTACATCAATTTCTGCTACTTTATTTTTTTGACTCAATATATCAATTATATTTTTTCCGTTTTCAGTATGAGTCAAAACTCTACTTGTACCTTTATCATCATCAAAATTTTTATCAAATTTTTCAACATTGAAACAATCCCAAATCGTAATATCGCTTTCTCTATGTAATTTTTTAAATTTACAATCATAACAGGAAGGTCTATCACAAATGTTAGTAAAAAAAGCTCTTAAATATGGATCTGAATCAACACCTTTATGGTACTCCTGTTTTTTATCTGAATTTTTGCTGTATATACTCAAATTTGAATATTTATAGCCATAATATTTATCTCTAAACATTATTTTACTAATATCTTTATATTGTTTTTGTCTCATATTTAAATATTTTTTCCATATTAATGGTGATGGAACAGCTCTACATACAACATCAACTAATATTAAGTTCTCATAGTGTTTTCCTAGATAATTTTTTAATCCCTCAACTTGACATGATGTACCACTAAAGCAAACTAATTTTCCTTTATTTAAATACTCCTTTATTTCAGAATAACAATTCTTCATTTCGCTTTGTACATACTTACTATTTCTAAATTTATATAGTTCTTCTTTATTATCAATGCCTTTATGAATAACTTTATATTTGTCATCAAATACAGCTCCATATACAATTCCGTTATTATCAATTACATACTCCGCAATTGCAGTAAAAGCTCCTCCTGATGTACTTTCTCTTCTAATTTTGTCATCTGCATTTTGAAAAATATATGCATGCTGACTATTTTTATTTTCTTTAACATTCTTTATTGGGCAAACTTTATCGCATAATCCACAATTAACGCATTTTCTTTTATCTATAATAGGATACATAAATCCTTCTTCATCTTGTTTCATTACAATTGCTTTTTTAGGACATATACTACTGCAAGCTGTACAACCACAACATTGAGACTTTTCTTTTATTTCAATCATCTTTTCTCATCCTTTATTTTATTGAATTTTTCAAAAATATTTTAGAACATTCTCTAAATTTATCTATTTTTTCATTAACATTGTCAAAATTAATTTGCATTTTTATTACATCATCAATATCTTCAGTTCCACTTAATATTCTTTCTTTTAAATCAACAATTCCTAATAAAGAATAAATTCTTGAATTTGTTGAAACCTTCGAATTTTTATTACTATATCTCTCGAAAGTAAAGAATTTTGTATTATTAATTAAACTAAATACAGTTCCATGGAATGAGTCTGTACATACATATTCTGCATTTCTTATTAAGTTTATCCATTCTGCTGGTCCTATGTCATATGGTGCATAATCACAAAATTTATCACTGTATTTTACATATTCATCTGCATGATTTAGTGAAACTATTTTGCATCCTGTTTTTTCTTTTAATCTTTCTGCAAATTTTCTATGCTCTATGTTTCTTCCTAGAAAATAGCATAATATATATTTTTCTTTTATTATAGGCTCTTCTTTTTGAATATCCATCCATTCTTCTTTATTTAATAATAAAGTTGGATCACATACTAATGTTGCTTTATTATCTGATAATTGTTCTACTAATTTAACTCCCGCTTCTTCTCTAGTTGATAGGTAATTTATTCTATTTAAGAATTTTTTATAATCATTTTTATATTCATCAGGAACAGTTGATACTCCAAAACTTGTAGCATATGATACTTTATTTACATTATCTGGCACCCAGTTTAAAGTGTAATAATCCGCTACAACATTGACTGGTAACCATAATTGATCACTTCCAACTAAAACTGTTGAATATTCTTTACATTGTTCTGTTAGCTCTTTATATGTGTGAAATGGTTTTGTTAAGTTATAATTTCTTTTAAATTCTTTATATTTTTTATCTCTTATGGCAATATTAGCACCAAGTTTTTTATTTACCTTTTTATCTATTTTTAACTTTATCATACCCAGTTTTGATTTTATAAATGGTATATTAGTTATTTGTGACATATAATATTTCTTTTTTCCATTACAAAAATCAATATTTTCATCAACATTTATAGTTTCATTTTTAATATTCCATTTATCTAATGTGTATTGTGTTGCATATGCTTGTAACATACTTCCATAATTATTCTTAAAATAACATGATACTATACCAACTTTTTTTTCCATAATATACTCCTAAACATCTAAATTTATATATAATTCTGCTAATTTATTTACTTCTTGCTTTATATTAAATCCATTTTTTGAGATTTCTTTATTCGAATTTTTTCTCACAAATTTTTCATATTCTTTATTAATTTTATTTGCCCAGGCTTTATCAATGTTTGATAAAGACATAAATATTGTTGAATCTAATACCTTTGTTTCCTTTGTCATATCGTCTGACAATATACATAAAAGTCCAGTAGCCTGTGCTTCTACTCCCACTACAGGGAGCCCTTCGTACAACGATGGTAATAGAAATACATCAAAAGCTTGATATAACTTATCTATATCCTTTCTTTGGCCTAGAAATCTAACGCTCTCATTTAATCCTAGTTCATTAACTTTTTCATGTATCTCATCCACCAAAGGACCCTGCCCTGCAAGCAATAAAATAGAGTTTTCTCTTTCTTTATGTACTTCATTAAATATATCAATCAAAAATCTATGATTTTTCTGTTCAACGAATCTTCCAACATGACCTATAACCAATGTATCGTCAGATATATTTAATTCTTTTCTTTTTTCTTTTCTAATATTTTCATCGTATTTAAATTTATCTAAATCGATTGCATTATTTAAAAGATACACATTGCCTCTGTCATATTCTTTATCTCCAAACAACCATCTTCCTGCAAGTTCACTACAACACATATAATCTGTTGCAAACACTTTGCTAAAGTGCTTTAATACTTGTTTCATTAAATTCTTTTTCTTTTCTTTTTTATTTGTCGTTGAATGGCTATGTGCAATTCTAACTGGAACTCCTGCGCTTTTTGCAGCCCATAAACTGAATACAGATAAAGTATTAATATGGGAATGAACTATTTTATAGTTACCGTCTTTTAATACCTTTTTCAATTCATTATGATATTTTATTACTTTTTGATATGGTGGTATTAAAATTACTTTTCCACCTAATGAATTAATTTCATCATAAGGTATATTTGTTGAATCTTCATCACATATAAAATCAAATTGAATTTTGCTTCTATCGATATGTCTATAATAATTCATTACTACAGACTCGACTCCACCACCAAGCCATTTTCCTATAATTTGAGCTACTCTTATTGGACTATCTTGTTCTGACATATATTTCTACTCCTCTTTTTATTTTGCACCATCTTTCATTAACACTGCAGATATCGTTTTAAATATACATTTAATATCCAACCACACGCCACAATGTTGAGCATAATAATATTCAAGCTCTAATCTCTTTTCATAAGTAGTGGCAGATCTACCATTGCATCCCCACCAACCTGTTATCCCAGGTTTTACACTTTCATATATTTCATGATTTCCATTATGCTCGTCTAGCTCTCCTACAATTAATGGGCGTGGTCCTATTAATGATAAGTCACCTTTTAATACTGAGATAAACTGTGGAAATTCATCCAAAGATGTTTTTCTTAACAGTTTTCCTATTTTTGTTATTCTAGGATCATTCTCAAATTTTTGATATTTTTTCCATTCTTCCCTATACTTTTCTTGTTTTAACATATCTTTTAAAACTTCTTGCGCATTTGGAACCATAGAGCGTATTTTATATATTTCAATCTCTTTTCCGTCTTTTCCAATTCTCTTCTGCTTAAACAAAATAGGTGCATGGTCCCCCTGTTTTAAATATGCTATTTTTACAACTGCCATTATGGGCAATAATAGCATAGTTCCTACTAACCCTGCACATATATCTACTGTTCTTTTTATAAATTTGTATGTTACTAATTTTGTGTTATATTTCACAATTTGTAAAGCTCTATATAATTTAGAGACTTTTTTCATTGATTTTATTTCACTTTTTATTACAGATTTAGATATAGTCTGTCTACCATCCTGCTCTTCTACTTGTGCCATCACTTTTTCCATAGAAAATCCCCCACTTTTTTTAAAGTTTTACATCCTTACTGCTTTATGCATTTTATCTTATGTAGCTTTATTGGGATAATGGCTGTTCTGCCAATAAATTATTTTTTCGTTTACATTGTCACCTCATATTAAACTATAATTTTTTTAGTTTGTCAATCAAAATCCGCTTTTTTTTAAGCTTTTTCGACAGGAAAATTTTTGAAACTATAATATAAAAAAAAAATGTTATACTATACTAGTATATTATATTTGTACAAAATTTGAACAAATACTTGCATACAAAAAAATTTATTGATAAAATTCGTTTATAAAAATATAACAAATGAAATCATAAGGAGGATTACATTAATGGAAGAATTAGATTTAAAAAGTTTATTTGAATTGATATGGAAGAAAAAGTTACTGATAATTTCATTCATTATTATTGGTGCAATTTTAGGTTTTACTTTTAACAAGTATTACACAACTCCCAAATACAAATCGACAGTAACATTTTTATTAGCTCAAACTGGAAGTGCTACAGATTCTAGTATCACAGCATCAGATGTTACATTAAATTCTAAATTAGTTGAAAATTATAGTGAATTAATAAAAAGTGATTCTGTTATATCAGAGGCTTTAAATCAATTAAATATACAAATGGACATAGCAGATTTACAAAAAAATATAACTGTAGAATCGAAAAAAAGTACTGAATTTATTCAACTTTCTGTTGCAACAGAGCAAAAAGATTTAGCACCTTTAATTGCAAATAAAATTGTAGAAGTTTTTACCGAAAAAGTTAAGCAAATTTATAAAGTTGAAAATGTTCATATTGTAGATTCTGCAATAGAAGCTATTACACCATATAATATCAACCCAACAAAATACGCATTAATTGGTGCTTGTATCGGCTTAGTTATTGCATTAGCAATAATATTTATAATAAATTGTTTTGATGATTCATTAAAAGATGATAAAGATATTGAACGCTCACTAGGTTTACGAACACTAGCAACTTTCAGGAAGCAATCGAAAAACACTGGATTATCTTGGAATCCAAAAAGCGATTATGTTGAAGGCTTTAAAGTTTTAAGAACTAATTTACAATTTGTAAATAGATCAAAAGATATAAAAGTAATTTCTGTAACAAGTACATTACCTGGGGAGGGAAAAAGTTGGGTTTCTTCAAATTTGGCATTAGCTTTTGCTAAAGCCGATTACAAAGTTTTAATTGTAGATAGCGATATGCGTAAAGGTACTCAACATATTATATTTAAAATTCCACAAACACCTGGATTATCTGATTTAATAAAAAGTAATGATAATCCAACAGATTTTAAATTAATAGCAAGCAAATATATAAATAAAACAAGCATTAACAATATATTCGTTTTACCAAGTGGTAATTTTACATTTGACTCCTCAGAGCTATTAATTTCAAATAAAGTTAACAAACTTGTTGAAACATTTAAAGAAAATTTTGATATTGTAATTTTTGATTCTACCCCTTGTACTTTGGTTACAGATGCTGCTATAATTAGTAGAATCGTTGATACAACAATAATTGTTACAGAGCATGAAAAAACTAAAATGAGTAATTTAAAACACATTCACGAACAAATTGAAGAAGTTGGTGGAAACTTGGCAGGCATTGTTATTAACAAAGTTCCTAGTAAAAGAGATGGATATTATTATTACGGTGAAAATGAGAAAAAGAAATCTAATAAATCATCTATGCCAAACAATAATACAAATAAACGCTCAAGACATTAATTCATAAGAAAGAAGTGATTATTATGTCAGAAGATATAAACAACATTCCTCCTGAGGAAAATGAACCAAAACACGAAGATAAAATAAATAATGGAAAAAAAATAAAAAAGCAAAAACCTAAAAAGAAAATGAATATTTTTGTAAAAATTTTATTAACCCTTTTAATTCTAATTGTAGTTTTTGTAACTGTTGTATTTAGTACAAGTTATATTTATTTAAAAAATAAATTAGGAAAAATAGACTATGTTGATTTAAAGAGCACTGAAATTACAATAAATCACAGTGTTGATGAATCGCTAGCAACTTACAGAAATATAGCATTACTTGGAATTGATGCAAGATCAGATACTTTTGGCACCGGTAATAGAAGTGACTGCATTATGATTTTAAGCTTAAATGAAAAAACTAAAGACGTAAAAATTGCATCTGTTTATAGAGATACCTATTTAAATATTGATGGTCACGGACTAGATAAGGTAACTCACGCATATTCTTATGGTGGCCCTAAACTTGCACTAAATACTTTAAATAAAAACTTAGATTTAAATATTACCGAATTTGTTGCTATTAATTTTGACACAGTTCGTGTTGTTGTTGATAGTATTGGTGGTGTAGAAATACCTATAGATTCTCAAGAAGTAAAATATATTAATGGTTATATTAATAGTTTAAACAAACAATTTGGTACATCATCAGCTAACATTACTACCCCTGGGACATATAAATTAGACGGCGTTCAGGCTTTAGCATATTCAAGAATTCGTTACACAGATGGTGGCGATTATAAACGTACTGAACGTATGAGAGATGTATTTATGGCTGTCTTCAAAAAAGCAAAAACAATGAATATTTCTGAGCTTAATAACTTGGCAAATACTATTTTACCTCACGTTTCAACAAATATTAGTGAAAACGAAATTATGGGAATGATTCCCAAAGCAATTTCATTTAATATTAAAGATAGCTTTGGATGGCCATATGAAACAGAAGGAAAAATGATTACAAAAGTTTGGTATGGTGTTCCAATTAATTTACAAAAAAACGTTTCAAAATTACATGAAAGCTTATTTAATGAAGTAGATTATGAGCCTACAGATACTGTAAAAAATATTAGTAATGATATTATAAAAACAACTGGATATGGAAAATAAAATGAAAAGGAGGTGCTTGGCTTTGCAGTCGCAAAAGCTAGCACCTTTCTTTTTTGAATTTGGTCTTTTTTCTCGAATGATTAGCCTAACATTTTTTCTGGCAATGGCGTGATTGTTACGCCATAGAATTGCTTTGCTTCTTCGTTATACGTATGCTTCTTTTGGAAAAAAAACAAATTTTACACATTCTTTTCTATTTTCCTCTTCTTTTGGAATACTATATTTTAACAATTTTTCTTTTAATGTATTTGCTTCTGCACCTATTTGAGAATTATTTAATGCATTATAATTTAACAGCTCTACTAATTTATTAAAAGTATTTTTACTTAACTCCATTTGTATTGGTGGTCTTTTAGTTTGAAATGCCATTTGTTTCATACCCTTTACTATTTGCTCTTCATAAAAAATTTGTAACAGTTTTATTTTTAAGAGCTTCTTTATATTCTAATATAATTATTTTTTCTATTGGTGTTAGATTTACTTTTGACACTTTCTCATATGTTAATTGCATTATAACTTTATCATCTGTAATTCCGCTTTTTCCCAATTTATTTAATGCTTTTATTATTTGTATTGTTGTTATATTTGTCATTATTTTCACTCCAATCAAAAAAAGCAGTAGAAGTTAATCTATTGCTAAAATATAAAACCAGAGCAAGTATAACTGCTCTGGAACATATTGTTTTTTTAGGGTCATTGATTATTCTCCACGATACTTCCTGTTTTTCACTTTCATAAATACAAATGCTATTAATGATACTGTAAATAAAATTTCACATAATGCAGTTCTTCTTGTATCTCCTGTTTTTGGAGTATTTACTTTTGTATTTTCAAAGTTAAAATAGTATCCGTTTTCATCTTCTATTTTTGTTTCGTTTATAAAAATTCCTTTATCGTTTATTTCAATTTTCACAATATCGTCTTTTTTTACATATCCATTTGGAGCAGTTATTTCTTTTACATAGTATGTTCCATATATAAGATTGTCAAAAGTCACTACTCCATTTTAAATTTTTTTTTATTAGATTTTTTGTTTCACTATCTACTTTTCTTAGAGTTATGTTTGTTTTTATATAATCATCTTTCATTTCAATTTTTTGATTTTCTTTATTATCTGTAACAGTAAATGTTATTTCTTCAGCAATTTCATATCCATATCTTCTGTTCCTGATTTTATTAATCCTAGCTCTTTAAATGTTTGTTCTGTTATTGTGTATGATTGTAAGGGGGACTTTTGGTAATTGGTACTCCCTCATTTTCCATCTCACTTATTTCACCAGACACTTTACATGCAGAATATAAAACTATTCCCCATAAAATTAGTGCTACTGAACTTAATATTATAATTGTATTTATTACTCCCACTTTATCTCGCCTCTCTTTTTCTTTGTTTTAAATATTTGTTATAAAAACTTATTGCTTGACTTAATTTCTTCAAATGTATTGCTTGTCCTAATGATGGAGTTGCATCATTACATTCCATTGCATCATAAAGTTTCGTTTGTTCTTCTTGAGTTAAATATGATATTTCCACTGCTGGGTTAAATGCAATTCTTTTTTCATCTACTTTTTTAAGTATTTCTGGAATTAACTTTGTTAATCGTATATATCTTCGTACTTGTGTCCCACTGTCGCCTTGATCTTCTCCTAATAATTGTGCTGATTCATTATTTTTCCCACCAAGTTGGTTGGAAGTTTCTTCTATTTTTCTTCCTTGATGTTTAATGGCATCTAATTTCATTTTGTATGAGTATGCTTTTTCACTTGGTAAGATTTCCTCCCTCTGAATGTTGCTGTCTACCATAAGTATTGTTGCTTCATCATCAGTTAAATTTTTTACAATACATTTTATTTTTTTTTTACCTGCTAATACTGATGCCATTTTTCTTCTATGGCCACTTATCATTTCATATTTTCCATTGTCTTTTTTTCTTACTATTACTGGATAAATTACTCCCATTTCTTTTACGCTTTGTACCATTGATTGCATTTTTTCATCGTTTTTTACTTTGTATGGGTGATTTGGAAAATCAGTAATTTGATCTATTGGAATTATTACTTCCTCTTCATTATTTGTCATTACTACCTCCTCCTAAAATAAATCATAATCTTTTGCATAAAAGTAAATTAGAGCAATCAAATTATTACTGATTGCTCTTTGCTCTTTAATATTCAATTTTGTTTTTTTAGTAAGTTCTTCTTTTGTTAATTTTGCAAAATACTTTAGTTTTATAAAGTCATAATTCCTTTGTGGATAATTCATTCGATATTCGTCAATAAAGCAATTTAATACTTCTTGCCATAATGTAAGTCGTTTTATCGATTTATCGTCTTGAATTCTTATTACTTGGCTTTCTACTGAATTTTGATTTTGGTGTTCTTTTCGTAACCATCCCTTGCCACTTATTTTTACACAATCTATTACATCTTCTTTGTTTTGCTCTATTATTTGTTTTAAACCGTTGTAATTGTATAATAGAAAAGTTATTTCATTTATGGCTTTCTTTGGTATTGCTGGTACTTCATTTGTAGTTATCATTGCTTTCCTCCTTTCATTTAGTTCGCCCTTTTATTGGGCTATGTACTTTTAGAGCAAAAAAAAAAGCAAACATTTCTGTTTGCTTTTTTTGACTATGTATTTATTTTTCTAAAGCTGTAATATATTTCATTAGAATTTCATCTATTAAATCTGTTGAAACTTTACTTTTTATTGATTCATTTCGCAATTCGTTTAGTGCTTTTATTACAATTCTGATTTCGTAGTTATCTAATTTTATTTTTTTGTTTTTCATTTTACCCCCCATATTCCTCTCTATAGATTATTCACTCCTTTGTTAGCTTGAGCAACTGAAATTATAAAGTCTGCCATAATTGTAGCAGAATTTACAACTAATCTCGCATGATATGGTGCTATATTTATTCTTCTATTACCTAATCCATGTGAGTCACTGCCATTATTTCTCATTTCAGATACGGCTTGGACAATATTTTCCAATCCTGATAACATTTTTTTTATTCTATTATCCATATCTTTATCTATATGCATATTATATAATTCTTTTACCTCTTTGTATAATGTATGAATATTTCCACTACTAGTTGGGGTCTCTTGTTTCGATTCTATTACATAACAAAATGTTTCTTCTAATATTGTTCTTGCCTTTGTTATTGCACTATCTAAATTCCCTGCCTCAACATCTTGTAATGCTCTTTCTGATAGATTCTTTATATATTCCCTATTTATAATTTTTATTTTTGGTATCGATATTTCAACTTTTTCATTAATCTCTTTTATTATAAAATTATTATTTGCTCTTATTAATTCATGTCCTCCAAAATATAGGATTCTATTTATATGATTGATAGCATTTTCAACAATATATTTGTGTTTTTCATCAACTTCTTCTCTGCTTCTACATCTCTCTAATCGCTCTCTGAAATTCTCTTTACTAAATAAGTACTCTAGCAATAATGACATTTTATTTTTTTTTATTGCATAATCCATTAAATTCTCAAAATATTGCCATCTACTTAATTTTGGATACTCTTGTGGTAAACCAAATCTTTGTGAAATTTGACATATTTCCACTCCGCTTAAATATGGCATTTGTATTGGAATCTGATATTCATCCAATTCCGATTTTTTACTTTTTTCCAATTCAATATCTCCATCTAAAATAGTTATTATATCTTTGCATTTTAATAAAGCAAATTTAGAATCCATTTCATCACTCCCTAAATTAATATTTTTTAAAGTATATCATTTTATATGATAGAGTTATTATATCATGTCAAAATTGTTTCGGCTACATAATATTTTTTATCGATATTATTGTTTTATTGTGCAATTACTTAACTACTAGCTTTTTTTATCAAATCACTTACATACATCTTTGCTTGTTTACTAACATAGATATGAGCCAAAGGCTTGATTTTAGGCAAAAAAATAAATGCTAACTGTGTTGCATTTTTCCAAATTCCTATTTTTGATGTTGTATGTAGTAACATATCGATTACATACACCTTTCAAATTTTTTTGATTTTATAATTTTAAATTTTTATATTTTTTGATTTTCTTCAAATTTACTATTTTTCATTTTCCCTTGATTTTACTGGGGTTTCAAAGTTTAAAAATCTTATTTATGAGTTACATACAGCATTAATAAATTGCCCGAAATTCATCTAAACTCGTTTTTCGCAATATTTTTCCAATTCTTGTAACTCTGGGGTCATGTTCTAATTTCTTATTTTTCTTATATTCCGCTCTAATCTTTGGATCTTCTTTCATCAATTTTTTTAATACTTCTTCTGCATTGCAGACCATACTTCTTATTTTATATATTTCAATCTCTTTCCCGTCTTTTCCAATTTTCTTCTGCTTAAACAAAATAGGTGCACGGTCCCCTTGTTTTAAATATGCTATTTTTACAACTGCCATTATGGGCAATAATAGCATAGTTCCTACTAACCCTGCACATATATCTACTGTTCTTTTTATAAATTTGTATGTTACTAATTTTGTGTTATATTTCACAATTTGTAAAGCTCTATATAATTTAGAGACTTTTTTCATTGATTTTATTTCACTTTTTATTACAGATTTAGATATAGTCTGTCTATCTTCTGCTTCTGCTATTTGTGCCATTACTTTTTCCATAAAACATCCCCAATTTTTTTGTTTTACATCCTTTGAATATTGCTCTGTGCAATATTTTTTTCTTAGGTTTAAACTTTGTGCATATTAGAGAATGGCTTGCTTTTCTAATTATGCTTTTATTATGTTAATTTTCTCGTTGCAATGTCGACTTCTATTAAACTATATTTTTGTGTATTTTTCAATATTTACCGGCGTTTTTGTTTATTTGATTTTTTTCGACATTTTTCTACAATATATTTTATTATGTAGTGTTAAATTTTGTGATTATTTTTATTGACTACTTCAATATTTTATGTTACTATTATTTATACAGTGTAATTATCCACTGTAACAAAAAAAGGAGGTATAATAATGGAATTTTACGCAATTTCGGCAAACAATGGTCTCCATCGGTACTTTAAAGGTCTAGTGTTGACTTTTTCTGACATCATGGAATGGTATCTGAGGCTGGAGGAAATCGATAATGGAGAGGTCGTTTCATCTTTTGACTTTTTCGTCGACACAAAAGATGAACTTCTTTATATTATCGAAAAGGTCTATCCGCAGTATATTGAATATCCGCTTTTTGTGGATATGTATTTATACTATGGATACAAAAATTTGCCAATTTTTAGAAAGCGTTTTTCCGATTCTACTGAACCATCTTCCGAGGTTGATGACAATGATAGTGATGAGAAGCCCTCATCTGATTGTTTTGACCTCACCAGTGATGGTGTGCCATTCTTAGGGGATATTTAATCCTTTGTAATGGTACTATTCCTTTATTGGCGGGCATTGATTTATTCATTGCCCGTTTCTTTTATTGTTTTTATGGATAATTTTGTGACTATGTATATTTTTGTATTTTATATAAGTTTGTCTTTTTGCAAATTACTTTAATTATATTAATATGCTGGTTGTTCTGTAATATTTCTAAAATTTTATTTAATGTATTATTATATAAAAAACTGGAACGAAATCATTACTAATTTATTTCGTTCCAGCTTTTATTTTACAAATTTTCTTCGTACTTTTCGTTTGCAGATTTTCTTTCAAAAATTATAATTAATGCTATTCCCAAAACAGCTAATATAATTCCTCCTATAAATACGCATTGTATTACTTGATTTATTATATTTATCATTAAATTTGAAAAGGTTTTGTTTACCATTAAAATATTGTTTACAGCTATGTTTATAGAAAAATAACATTTTATAAATATGTATATTATTCCTGTCGCTAATAATGATATTCCAAATGTTGCTCTGTTTGTTTTATATGTTATTATTGCAAATATTATTAATAAAATTGAACTTGCAATTAATGCAACTCTTGTCATTCTTTTGACCATTTTAAAGTATTTTACCACTTTTTTAATTGAGCTTTTTGAATATGTTATGCTGTTTGCATATATTGACTCTATTTTATCTTCAAACTTTTCTATGTCTTTTTGTGTTTGAGCATCTACTTTATAATTATTTTGCGCAATATATTGTTGCACATTTTTATCTAAACTATTTTTTATTTCATCAGTTGATATTTCAACTTCTTCACCTTCATATATAGCATTTATTACTTTATCTATGTCTTTGTTAATTTTTCCCTTAGATATTACATTATCCATTATTGACTCATCAAATCCAGATTGTACTATATAGTTATTTGCAGATTCTTTTATTATGTTGTTTATTTCAGTATAATAATCTACTTTTTGCATCTGCTTTTTAACATTAGATTTGCTAAATACAACTGCATTTACTATTGATAATATAATTGTTGCTGACATAAGTGTAACTAGTATTATTGCCAATATGTATGAGATAATTTTTCGTATTATTTTCATTTTATTTTATATATCGCATAAATTGATTATGCGAGCTCTCCTTTCTTTTATGGGTTTGGGGTGTTGAGGGACGGTCCTGCTTTACTTCGGTAATGGGGGACGGTCCTGCCTTTCTTCGGTAACTGGGGGACGGTCCTGCCTTTCTTCGGTAATGGGGGACGGTCCTTCCCTTCTTCAGTAACTGGGGACGGTCCTTCTTTTCTTCGGTAACAGGGGACGGTCCTGCTCTTCTTCGGTAACTGGGGACGGGTAACGAGGGACGGTCCTTCTTTTTAAGAGCACTATTTTACATTATTCTACTTTTTTTGCATATACGACAAATCTATCTGTTTTGTGCCCTAATCCGTTTACTGGATAACATGTATATAACATTAAAACTTCTTCATATTTTTGTATTGGTAGCTCATCTACATTGTACATATTTACTATTTTTGTATTATCTACTTTGTATTTGAATGTTCCATATGTCGTTTCAACTTCTATTATTGCTCCTTTTTTTATTTGAGGTAGCTTGTATAAAAACGCTTTTGTGTTATGTCCCATACATATTATAGATCCGCCTTCTCCTGGGAAATAGCTACCACTTGATTGTCCCACTCCATTTTTTAATATAGATAATTTATCACCATAGTATAATGGTAAATTTATATCTAGAGACTCTATTTTTATATTACCATATCTGCTTCCATATTCGGGATAATTTGTTATTGTGCTTTTTTCTGTGTCGAATTTTATTTCTGGCACTACACTGCTATCTGTTTTTATTGATATCATATCTACCACTTCAATTGCCTTTTTTATTTGTTTTCCAAATATTATTTTAGTAGTAAATATTATTGCAATAACAATAATAAAAGCAACTATTACATCTATAATAGTTGCTTCTATTGTTTGCCATTTTTTTGCTATGGCTATATTGTTATTTTGCTTCTGCACTTAATCTTTTCTTTCTTGATACAACTAGCATAATGCCGGCAATTAACATTATTCCTGCTACTACTATATATACATAATTTGTTGATCCTGTTTGAACTAGTGCTGATTCTGTTGAACCTTTACTTGATTCTGTTACTCCCCAATTTAATGAGTCATATAATACTCCATTTTTGTATATGTCTAATCTTTCTTCTGTTGCATCATAAGATACTGTTAATCCCATAACTGCTGCAGCTTCTTGAGCATATGATAATAGCTCTTGTTTTTTTGCTTTAGAGCTTAATTGATTTGGCTCTGAAGCTCCATCTGCATTCATTAAAGCTACTCCTTTATCAATTATAGCTTTTATTTGGTCTGCTTGAGCATCTGTCATTTCGTTGTTTGCAAAGAATTTTTCAACCTTTACTTTATCTGCATCTCTTATAATTAATTTTGTTCCGTTTATTCCCTTATCATTACATATGTAATCTTTTAATTCATTTGCTGTCATAGCATTTGATTTTGTTGTAAACACTGTTAATGCTACTATTGCCATTACTAATGCTAACATAACTTTTGTGATTTTCTTCATAATTAATCATCCTTTCCTTTTAATTTTATGAAACCGATTGCATTTTACCACCTTTTTTTCCATTTAGCAATAGCTTTTAGGCAAATTCATTGATTTTTGTTTTTGGGACGGTCCTGCCTTCCTTCGGTAACTGGGGACGGTCCTTCCTTCCTTCAGTAACGGGGGACGGTCCTTCTTTCCTTCAGTAACGGGGGACGGTCCTTCTTTTATTTCTTTTTTCAAAAATTTTTATAAAAGTTTTTCTTGTTGCTTTTTATGTTTACTTGTGCTATACTATTTTCTGTCGTTAAATTTTAAAGTCCTAGTATGCGACTACCTAGGCACGGGAGGTTTTACCATCTTATGGATACTCAACTTTATCTTCCAAAATTATCACAGGACACTAAAGTTGCAATATTTTCTCATCCTGTGAACAACTTAATCTCATCAAACTTTGCTTCTAGCATAAGACAAATTGATTTTAAGTTTTTTGGCAAATTTGAAGTTCTGCCTTCGATTTCATCAATTTTTACTGTGGATAGCAAGCTTTGCCTTGAAGGAAAATCCTATATAAAAGTTGGTGATTTACGGTGTGGACGCCGTCCGCTTCGTGAAACCGATTGTGCAGTGATGTGTATTCATCAAGGATTAATGTCAAAAGGTCAAGTTTTTTCAATTGCAGATGTTGCCAAGACCATTGCTACTCAACTTTACTGTAATGAAGCAGGCGAAACCTCTTTATCCATCTTTGATGCTCTCGGACTTAGAAGAGCATATTGCATTGAAGAGGTTTTTACTACTTTATTGCAAAACAGGATAGTAACGGTTAGGGTACATGCTTTATCTGAAGATTGTAAAATCAATCAAAGATTGTTTTTGAACATTACTGGCATCAGTGCTGATAAGTTTTGTGTTGATGACCCGCGATCAGGCCGAAAATTCAAACTTTTCTCTCGCATCTGCAGATCTTTCGAAGCTGCTTGGATCTGGTAATGTGTCGTACATAGTAGTATCTTTGATTTAATCCTCACTCAATCTAGGTTTTCTCTAGGAACTCGCTTGAATGTTAATTCATTCAGCGGGTTTATTTTTTTGATGTTTTTTTCTCTTTTCAGGACCGTCACAGTTTTTTCTTTCAAGGACCGTCCCCTTTTTCCTTCAAGGACCGTCCCAGTTTTTTCATCCAAGGACCGTCCCAGATTTTCTATTATTCTACGATTTCAATTATTGACTTTTTTAACTTTTTATGTTAATATATGTTTTGTAGTTCGCATAAACACTTTTTACATTAAAGGAGGACTTTATGGTTATTTATTCTATGAATCGCAATCTGTTATCGGATACATTTCGGGGACTGATTTTAGTTCCTCAAAATGAGCAATCTTGGTCTCTTGAGGTTCGCGTTGGTAAACATGTTTTATCAAAAGTAAACGTTAACCCTCAAACAGACTCTATCGCAGAAATCATCCTGAAAAATTTTTCTGCCTACACCGAGTTGTATGTAGAATCTGACATTCTGGATGCATTTAAGAATAACCTGGAGCAAAAAGGCAACAAATAAATTATATTTGCCACTCGACCTTTATGCAGGTATTGAAGTTATCTTTAATACCTGTTCTTTTTTATTTTTAATAAAATTTGCGTAAAGTATTGCTTTTTTCTAAAATTTGTATTAATATATGTTTTGTAATTTTAATCTATACTAGTTTTAATTTCACTTCAAATTTTTTTCGAAAGGATAATTTTATGCCTCGTATTTCTCGTAATTCATTAAATTCTAATTTTTTTCATGTTACAGTTCAAGGAATAAATAAGGAGCACATTTTTTATAATAATTCTTATAAAGATTTCTATATTTATAAAATGCTTTCTAATTTAAATCGTTTTAATGTAACTTTAATATCCTATTGTATTATGAATAATCATGCACATCTTTTATTATATTCTGAAGAAATTTCCAACTTATCTAGATATATGAAAAGTCTGAATACTTCTTATTCAATTTTCTACAATCATTCTGAAAATCGCGTAGGATATGTTTTTAGAAACCGTTTTTCTAGTCAACCAATTACCAACTATTTTTATTTGTTTAATTGCATTAGGTATATACATGATAATCCTGTTAAAGCCGGTATTGTTGATCATGCTTATAACTATAAATTTTCTAGTTATAATGATTACATGAATTTTTCCGGAATTATGAATGATAATGTTTTAAAATTAATTGCCTTAGAAAAAGCTGATTATAGGAATATTTTGATGTCTCGTTATGATAATTCTCTATCTCTTAAAGATTTGAACTCGTTTATTTTAAATTTGAATATTTTTATTAGAATTTTTTCTCAAATTAATTCCTAGATTTTTATATTTGTTTAAATAGAGCTATTATTAACTTTTATTGTTATTTTGGCTCTATTTTTTGTGGTACTTTTCGGTTTTATGTATGAAAATGCTTTTTCGTTTTTTGGATTGCTGGTCCTCTTTTCTTTTTCCAAGGACCGTCCCTCTCTTTCTTCTCCCAGGACCGTCCCTCTTTTTCTTCTTCCAGGACCGTCCCTCTTTTTCTCTTCCAGGACCGTCCCTCTTTTTCTCTTCCAGGACCGTCCCTCTTTTTTTTTTTATCTATAAAAAATGCAAAAAGAGCATCGACTTTAAACTTGTCGATGCCCTTTTCATTGCTACTTGTTATTTTTTTACACTCTTTTTGTTCTAGACTCATATAGCTCTTTTGGAATGTCTGGCATTTTGTATATATCACATGTGTAATATAATCCAGTTGACTCATCGATTGAATCTTCCCATGCTTGAATTCTCAAGTAGATTAATATATCCAAGAACATATTTGCAATTCGGCTTGCATACATTTCATCGGTTTGGGTTATATTGCCTTCACCACATATATACGCAATGTCGAATCTCGCAGGAACATTGGTAATATTGATCAATAATATCAATTGAAGATCTTTCGTTTCGCAATCATAATAATCTAACTGGAATGTTTCATCATCCAATCGATTTACCATAATTTGAATAAAAGAGTTCTTTCCCGTATTCACGCGGACAGCATTCAATCTTACAAGTTTCTCTCTTCTGCGATCATATAACGGATAGCTAGATAGCCTGTTTTCAGGGATCATTCCCGATTTTAATCTAATATCTGCAGCCCATTTTTGCAACCAAATCGCATCGGAATCATTGTGAATTATTGCAATTGACCCATCCTTCAACAGCTTACTATCATTCAGCTCAAGTTCAGGCTTTACAATATTCCATTTTTTTCCTAAGAAATAAAAGTCTGTCGGAATCTCATTTTGAACAGGATGTAAAACATAAGTATTCTGCTGGAATTTTTTTCCATTTACTCTGCTTACCTTTGTCTCCACAGTTAACTTTTCTTTAAAGTGCTGAAGATACAAAATAATCGGTAAAACTCTAACCTTTATGTCGTTCCAGAGATTCTGTTTGTTGTTTTGATTTCCAATGAATGTTTCCAATGTAGCTCTTCCAAGAACAAATCGTATTTCCAATTCAAAAAACGGATATTCATCCTTTGGATTGTTTTTCTTCCATTTCTTGTTGTACGATATAGGATGATACCCCCATACTCGTATTCTTCCAATTTGTTCTTCTTCAACTCGTAGGACAGTAATATAATCCCCAACATGCTCTTTTATGGTAAAAGCCTTTGGTGAAATTGATTCTGTCTTTGGGACTAATTTTTCCGTTAATTGATTTAACCATTTAAAGTCCCGTTGCTCGATATTTATAAAATCAGTTGATGACTTTATAAGTTCATATCTTCTACTTGTTGAACTCATTTGTTCTTCGTGCATAGTAATTCCTCCTTTTGCACTGTCTAAGGGTTTCATTTCGTACAGTTGATATTATACAATCTTTTTTCCTTTATGTAAAGTCCTTTTGATTTTCTTTTTTATTTTTGGGACGGTCCTGACTTTTAATTCTTTAAGATCTGTCCCTCTTTTTCTCTTCCTCCAAGGACCGTCCCTATTTTTCTCTTCCTCCAAGGACCGTCCCTATTTTTCTCTTCCTCCAAGGACCGTCCCTCTTTTCTTCCTCCAGGACCGTCCCTCTTTTCTTCCTCCAAGGACCGTCCCTCTTTTCTTCCTCCAAGGACCGTCCCTCTTTTTCTTCTTCCAGGACCGTCCCTCTTTTCTTCCTTCAAGGACCGTCCCTCTTTTCTTCCTCCAAGGACCGTCCCTCTTCTCTTCCTCCAGGACCGTCCCTCTTTTTTTTCCTTGACAAAAACCAAAAAGAAACTTGTAAAAACAAGTTTCTCTTTTTAATATCTTATTAATTGTGCATGTTTGCCTTATGTTGCAATAGCATGAAATTTTCCAATAGTAGTACCGTAATATCTCCCATTGGGATTTGTTGCATGTTCCCAGTCGTAGCTTCTCAAATAGATGAAACTGTCGACATAAAATGTTGCGACCTTTCTGGCATATAAATCGTCCTGTGGCGTGATATTCCCATCTTCTCTGCTTACATATGCAATATCATACTGTGCCGGATTTGTTGCAATATTTACAAACAAAATAATCTGGCATTTTTCAGATGTATCATCATAGTAGTCAATTTGAAGAATATTTTCATCCGCTTTGTGAATCTGCAATTGCATGAAGCTTTCCTTCGAGGCATGTGCTCTAATAAGTGTAACCTCATTTGCAATGATACTGTCAACTTGCGAATTAAAGGACGGATACAATTTAGCCAGCTCTCTTTTCTGCTGATCATTTGCTTTTTCAAATTCAGCCCTTACACTGTCGGCAAATTTTTGCATCCAAATTGCATCTTCAGGATTGTCGACAAATACCGCCATCGATTTATCCAAAACGCTTTCGGGATTCTGAATAAACTTTGGCTCTTGTACTTTCAGTTTCTTCCCTGCAAAGCCGAAAACTGTGGGAATCTCGTTGCCAATTTTTTTCAGAGTGTATGTTGTTTGAACCATCTTGCATGTCTTCGACCGATCGCGAACACGAACTTTTTTTTCATTTTTCTCTGCGTTCTCGTAGTAATTTTGCATGTAAATAATAATCGGGATAACCCTATTTTTTACATCAGACCATACCTTTTCCTTTGTAACTGTTCTACCAAAAAAACTGTCACACTCGGCAACTCCCAAAACAAAATGGAAAGTAATTGAAAAATATGGAGTCTCATAAATATTAACTACTGCATTTTTTTTACCATTCTTACGATCAATCGGTGCATAGCCATCAACTCTGATTTTTCCCGGCTGAATTTCCTGAACATAAATTAATGTTTCCCATCGACCATCCATGTCTTTAATAGTAAAGCTTTTATGAGGTAATGGGGTTGCATTTTTCTTTGTTCTTTCAGCCAGCGGAATAAGCCAACGCAAATCAGCATCTGTCAATTTTACAAACACTTTTGACTTTTCAGCCAGTTCACTCCGCTTCTTGTAGCCAAGCATTTCACAATTGTTTTTCTCGTGCATAGATATTCCTCCTGTTGCACTTTCATATTGGTTTACATTCGTACTTTAGCATTTTACCAAATTTCGACAAAAAAGTCAATTTCCTCATTTTTCATTTTTGGATGGTCCTTGTTTTCTTCTCCCAGGACCGTCCCTCATTCTCTTCTCTCAGGACCGTCCCTTATTCTCTTCTCTCAGGACCGTCCCTCATTCTCTTCTCCCAGGACCGTCCCTTATTCTCTTCTCCAGGACCGTCCCTCTTTTCAGGACCCAAATAAATAAGAGCCTGCAAATGCAGGCTCCTTTCTTTTTGCTTTTAGATTTTTTTACTTCTTTTTAAAGAATTTGAAAAATCCTCTTTTTTCTTTTTGTGGATACAAAATATCTCTGTATTTTTTAATTTCCTCCTTACATAAATTTTTGTATTCCAACTTTTTTTGAGGATTATCCTTATAATCGATTGGATAATTCGGATCTTCAGCTAGAATTATTTCCTCCTCCCAAAATTCTAAGTGTGTTCTTGCGTATGCTTCTTCGTATTCAGAAATTTTCTTTTTCATAAACTAGCCTCCAAATTTTTGTAGCAAAAATTTTTAACGTATGATGCTTTAAGTATATCATGCTTTTATAATTATGTAAAGTTTTTTCGATTTTTTGTGAAAAAAAGGTATAAATCCTATAAAGATTTATACCTTTGGTTAAGTAAATCTGTAAGCCGGGTTCTGTCGTGAATAGTCATTTATCTAGTACATATATTACTATATGCCTCAAGCCACCAGATTAAGAAGATGACGAGCAGTCTTGGCCTTCTTGTCCCGGTGTTGCTCCAGATGGGGTTTACACAGACCCAGCATGTCACCATGCTGGCGGTGAGCTCTTACCTCGCCTTTTCATCCTTACCTACTATTGTAGGCGGTTATTTTCTGTTGCACTTTCCTTAAGGTTTCCCTCACAGGACGTTATCCTGCATCATTGCTCTATGGAGCCCGGACTTTCCTCGTACGCAGTCTTTCGACATTGCTATACGCGACTATTTAATTTACTCTTTGATATTTTAGTTTAATTTTCTTTAATTGTCAAGCCTATCATGTATTTTTGTAAATTCGATTTTATTTATTACTTTGAGTATATTTATATTTTTTATTGCAATACTAAGCATGAAGGGAGTTTATGATTTTATCATAAGAATAGATTTATGTTGATTTTAAAGATAATAGCCTTATCTACAGGCTCTATTGTAGTTTTATTTATTTTAACTAAAATAATGGGACAAAGAGAAATGTCTCAACTTAGTATTTTCGACTATATTATTAGTATAACTATTGGTTCTATTGCTGCAGAAATGGCAACATCCTTAGAAGATAATTTTGTAGAGCCTTTGGTTGCTATGATTGTATATGCTGTTGTAACTTTAATTATTGGAATTCTTAATACAAGATTCGTAAAACTTCGACCAATATTCTCTGGAAGAACTCTTATTTTATATGATAATGGTACACTATTTAAAGAAAATTTTAAAAAATCAAAAATTGACTTAAATGAATTTTTAGTTCAATGCAGAACAAATGGTTATTTTAATCTCAGTGATATCAAAACAGCATTACTTGAAGAAAATGGAAAAATAAGTTTTCTTCCCATGTCTGAAAAACGTCCAGCCAATCCCTCAGATTTTAACATTCACCCAGTCGATGATAATATTGTTACCAACATAATTTTAGATGGCAAGATAATGGAAAAAAATTTATCAGAGCTTGGATATGACAAATTATGGCTAATGAATACCTTACAAAAACAAGGAATTACAAAAATTGGCAACATTTTCCTAGCAACATACAACAGCACTGACCAAAGTTTATCAGCTTACTTAACCAATAAAACTCTCTAATATCTTCTTCAAAAGAGGGACGGTCCTGCTTTTTTCTTTTCGTTTCAAACTGGGACGGTCCTGCCTTCTTCTTTTCGCTCAAAACTGGGACGGTCCTGCTTTTTTCTTTTTACTCCAAACTGGGACGATCCTGCCTTTTCTTTTCGCTCCAAACTGGGACGATCCTGCCTTTTCCTTTTTGCTCCAAACTGGGACGGTCCTGCCTTCTTCTTTTCGTTCCAAACTGGGACGATCCTGCCTTTTCTTTTCGTTCCAAACTGGGACGGTCCTGCCTTTTCCTTTTTGCTCCAAACTTGGACGGTCCTGCCTTCTTTCTTTTTACTTCAAGCAAGAGCAATATTGTTTCAAGGACCGTCCCTGAAACTTTAAAAACAGCTTGTCTATTTTATGTAAATTATTGACTTTATTCCCATTTTGTAGTATAATAATTATTGTGATTATACATAAAGGAGGAATTAAAATGGAAATAAATCAAACTCTTATATTTGGACATAAAAACCCAGATACAGACTCAATAATGTCATCTATGGTTATGGCAAATTTAGAAAATCAATTAGGAAACACTTCTAAGGCCGTTCGTCTTGGAAATATAAATAAAGAAACAGAATATGTAATTAATTACTTAGGTATTGAAGCACCTGAATTAATTTCAGATGTAAATGACGGTCAAAATGTTATATTAGTAGATCATAATGAATCAACACAAAGTGCTGATAACATTTCTAATGCTATTATAAAAAAAGTTGTTGACCATCATACAATGAACTTCGTTGCTCCATACCAATTATATTATAGAACAGAGCCAGTTGGATGTACTTCTACTGTCTTATATAAAATGTATAAAGAATACGATGTTCCTATTACAAAAACAATCGCTACAATGATGCTTAGCGCTATTGTTTCAGATACTTTATTATTCAAATCACCAACATGTACAGCTGAAGATAAAGCAATTGCTGAAAAATTAGGAAAAATAGCTGAAGTTGACGTTAATGTTTATGGAACAAATTTATTAAAAGCTGGGACTGATTTAAGTGATTATACACCAGAGCAAGTAATTAATATTGATAGTAAATTATTTGAAAAAGGTGGAAAGAAATTCAAAATTGCTCAAATAAACACAGCTGATATAGATAGCGTTTTCAAAAATAAAGTATATTTCGAAACAGCTATAAATAACGAAATAAAAAAAGATAACTTAGACTTGTACGTTTTTGCTGCTACTGATATATTAAATTCAAATTCAAAAATTATTTCATTAGGAAATGATTCTGGAATAGTTGAAAAAGCTTATGGTGTAACTCTAGACGACCATACAGCAATGCTTGAAAATGTTGTTTCAAGAAAAAAACAAATGCTACCAAAAATATTAGAAAATTTAGACTAAAATATTTAATCCCACGGCAAATATAATTGCCGTGGGATATTTTTTATCGGAACCGTTCTGTTTAAACAGGGACGGTCCTGCTTTTTCTCAAACTGGGACGGTCCTGCTTTTTCTCAAACTGGGACGGTCCTGCTTTTTCTCAAACTGGGACGGTCCTGGCTTTTCTCAAACTGGGACGGTCCTGGCTTTTCTCAAACTGGGACGGTCCTGGCTTTTCTCAAACTGGGACGGTCCTGCTTTTCTCAAACGCCAGGACCGTCCCCATTATTACTTATTATCTCAAATTTGTATTTTTTTCATTATCATAAAACTGCTTCAAATAAGCAATTCTTTCTTGATGTATTCGATCTTTTAATTTTTCATTCGATTGTATGTTGTATTTTTTCATAACAGTTTCGCCATTTACTTCTTTTAATATATTTTTTCCTAAATTAGCAAATTGCACTTTGTCCATTTTTGTTCCTCTACAGTTCCTATCTGACTCTACTATTATTTCTAATCCTTCCAATCCAAGTAATGTTTTATCTATGCGCTCTATAAACTCTACTTGTTTGTTTGGTGTCATTTTATAAAAAATTCCTGCTTTCATGTGCTCTCTAGCGGATACCATTCCACATTTTGTCCATGATGTAGGCATTTTCAATCTTTTTCCTAATTTTTCTACCTCTGCTACGCCATTTTTATCATGATTTATATGATGAGGATATTCACTTTTTGGAGTTACTCCTTTTCCTAAGTCATGAACTAATGCTGAAAATCTTATTTTTTCATCTTTAGTAAGCTCTGTTGCTTTTTGTAATGCTAACATTGAATGATTATATGCATCACCTTCGGGATGATATTTTTCTGGTTGAAGAGCTCCTATTAATTTATATATTTCAATAAAATGTACATCTAGTACATCTGCTTTTCTTAGATTATTGAAGAAATTTTCGGGATGGTCTGTATTTATTGCTTTTCTCAGCTCTTCAAATACTCTTTCAGCAGATAATGAACTTAGCTCTGGCTTCAATTCATTCATTAATTTCAATGTTTCCGAATCAATTGTAAAATTAAATTTACTCGAAAATCTTGCAGCTCTGTACACTCTCAAAGGATCTTCTTTAAAACTTTTCTTTGTAGCTTTTATTATATGATTTTGCAAATCTTCTCTACCACCATATGGATCTATTATCTTTCCTGAAATTACATCTTGAGCAATTGAATTTATTGTTATATCTCTTCTTCCTAAATCTTCTTCTATTGTTATATTAGGATTACATGTTACATCAAAATCCTTATGTCCTATTCCAATCTTTTTTTCAGTTCTTGCAAGAGCAAATTCCTTCCCCTCTATCTCAAAAACCTCAAATGCTTTACCTCTTTTAAATGCCTGAGGGAATAGCTCTTTAAATTTTTTTGATGAAATACCAGTTATACAATAATCTTCATCATGAGGAGTTACATTTGTTAATTTATCACGCACAGCTCCCCCAACTAAATACAATCTTCCACCATTTTTATCAATTATATTTGCTATGTTTATTATATTTATCATACTTATATAAAATCCTTTCTAATTTTTTCAAAACTGGGACGGTCCTGGCGATCTTCAAACGGGGACGGTCCTGGCGATCTTCAAATGGGGACGGTCCTGGCGATCTTCAAACGGGGACGGTCCTGGCAATCTTCAAACGGGGACGGTCCTGGCGATCTTCAAATGGGGACGGTCCTGGCGATCTTCAAACAGGGACGGTCCTGGCAATTTTCAAGCGGGGACGGTCCTAGTAATTTTTAAACTGGGACGGTCCTGGCTATTTTCAAACGGGAACGGTCCGCCTTTTTAAATTTCTTCAGAATCTAATACTATCGTTACTGGACCATCGTTTAATAGTTCTACTTTCATATCAGCGCCGAATATTCCAGATTGAATATCTTTTTCTAGCTCTTTACTACATGTCTTTTTGAAATATTCGTACATTTCATTTGCTTTTTTGGGTTCACATGCTTCTATAAAACTTGGTCTATTACCACTTTTGCAATTAGCATATAATGTAAATTGCGATATTATTAAAATTTCGCCATGTATATCTTTTATGGATTTATTCATTTTTTGATTTTCATCTTCAAAAATTCGCAAATTACATGTCTTTTTTATAACTTTATCAGCTATTTTTTCATCATCATTTTTACCAATTCCTAAAAATATTAATAATCCTTTCTGTATCTTTCCTACTGACTTTCCATCAACTTTTACTTCTGCATATTTTACTCTTTGTAAGACTGCTTTCATTTTTGCCTCCTTTTGTTTTATAAAATTTTCCTTATTTGTATTTCATGAAAATTGAGTAGAGCACAAATAAAATAATTATTTATGCTCTACTCAATTTTTATATTTATTCACCTTACTAGTTTTTTGGTGGACTTTGTGCATTAATTTTATCGTCTTTCATTTTAAAAATTGAATATGTAGTATCTGGCTCTGGTGTAATTCCATAATATGAATTTACAATATTTTTTGTAATAATTGCTGTTGATGCAATTATTAGCACTGCTACTCCAACAAAGCCTATAACACTTGCCGTTGTTAAAAAACAAAATCTTACAAACTTTGCTAACAAAATAGCAAGTTTTTTTGCAAATTTTAATAGACCTATTTCTGATCTTTCTTTTTTTAATTTATTAAAATCTTCTTTTATTTCAATTAATGCTAATTCCTTACTTTTTATAATAACAGGTAATAATAAATTTTTATCACTTTTTAATACAGGTAATAAATTTGTATTATTTTTTTCTACAATACTTTGATTTGGTAAAATTTCTAAATAATTTTTTTGTGTAATATTATTTTCCATATTTACAAAATCACCCCCATTATTATTTTTTTTCTCTATTATGAGAATATTGCTATTATCTTTAGTTTCTTTAGTGGTATCCTCCTCTTTATCCTTTGTGTACATGTTATTAATTTTTGAATCACTATTTTCTATATATTCATAATTTATTTTTTTGCCACAATTACCGCAGAAATTACTTTTATATGATATTTTATTTCCGCAATTACTACAAAAATGCTTTTCTTGTATAAGTTTACTTCCACATTTTATGCAGAATTTGGCATTTAGATTTAATGATTCGTAGTTGCATTTTGTACACTTCATATGTTCTCCTTAATCTAAATACTTACAAATTTATTATAACTCATTTTTTTTCAAAAATAAATAGGTTTACATGTATTTTTTTATGTTTTCTTGAATTATTTTTAATTTATTTTGGTATTTTTTCTCTTAAAAGATTTCGTCTTTTCTTTCTCTGAAGATCTGTATTGCTTTTTTCAGGACCGTCCCTCTTTTTCTAGTTGATTGTTGAGAGCAAAAAGGATGACTTTTCTAGAGCCATCTTTTTTCGCTTTTGTTTGCGTAATATTTGTATTTAATTTTGTATTTTTTGTCTTACCATTTCTGTGTTTGTTGTTATTACTTCAAATTTATATCCATTTGCTAGTCCGTAATCGATTATTTCTGGTAGTGCTTCTAGTGTTTTGTGGTTTCCACTGAAGTCGTGCATTAATACTATGTTGTCTCTTCCTGGTTTTAGTCCTTTTGTTACATTGGCATATACTGCTTCTTTTGTTTTTACATCTCCTGAGTCGCCTGACATTACATTCCAGTCGTAGTATTTGAAGCCTTCGCTTAATACTTTTTCTGTAATTTTTGTCATGATTCCTGGGCAATATTTTCTGCTTACTGTGTTTGAACTTCCTCCTGGGAATCTTAAAATCATTGTTTTTATTCCTGTTGTTTTGTATATTTTTTCTTGCAATGTCTTTATGTTGTTATAGCAAACATCTACTGATGCATATATTTTTGCATAGTCATGTGAATATCCGTGAATTCCTATTGCATGGCCTTCTTCTGCTTCTCTTTTTACTAAATGTTCTGTTGATTCATTATAATTTATTACGAAGAATGTTGCGTGAACACCTTTTTCTTTTAATACATCTAATATTTTTGGTGTAATTGTTGAACTTGGACCATCATCAAATGTTAAATATATTATTCCAGTTGTTGCTTTTTCGCTTACTATTATTTTTCTTTCTTCTGTTGCCGTATTTCCATTTGAGTCTGTTACAGTATATTTTACAATATATGTTCCGTCCTTTGATGTATCAACATCTCCTGATATCTTTATGTCTTTTGATAAATCACCGTCTTTGTTGTCTGTAGCTGTTGCTCCTTGCTCTGTATATTTATTTCCAGTTATTACACTGATTACAGATGTTCCTTTTAATTTTATTACTGGTGGTGTTGTGTCGACTATTGAAACATATCGCACTGCCTCTCCCTTATTTCCAGCTGAATCTGTGACTGTGTAATGCTCTTCATAATTATTATTATCTTTTTCGACTTTAGCTACAGTTACATTGTTTGTAACATCTCCATCATAATTATCTATTGCTGTAAATCCTGGCTCTTCGTAATTTTTTCCATATTGTAATTTATAATTCGAATCACCTTTTAGCTCTATTTTTGGAGCTTCGGTATCTACTACTTTAACAGTTCTTGTATAAGTCTTGTATTTACCTAAAAATGGTACTTTATATGTTATATTATAATCACCTAACTGATTTAAGTTTACATTGTTTTCGACTATTACTTGGTCACTTATATTTTTAAATCTTGCATATACTTTTATTCCTTTATCTTCATATGTAGTTCCATATTCTACTGTTTCAATATTTTGTCCCTGATATTTTATAATTGGTATTTTACAAAAATACATTATAGCAAATACTAATATAATAATTGCAAAAATCGCAATTAAGATTATTTTTATTTTTTTATTTCCTTTATTTTCACTGCTGTGTATAATCATTCTACTGTTTTCATTCATCTCCTGCATTTTTTACTCCTCCTAAACACAAACCATTTTACATCTTTTTTCTACAATATACAACATCTTTCTTCAAAATTTTCATGTTAATTTTTTCAAATTTCAATTTCTTAAAGAGCCCTCCCATCTTTCTTCTTTTCAAGACCGTCCCGCTTTTCTTCTTTCCAGGACCGTCCCCTTTTTTTGATTAGTTTGGATGAAGAAAAAGGAACTTGTTTTGGAATTTTTTTGGTGTTTCCAAATTAAGTCCTTTTCTTTGTTTTTTTATTGATTGTCTTGGAAGAATGATTCAAATTCTTCGGCTGAGATTATTTCTTGTTTCATTAGTGCTGTTGCTACTTGTTCTAGTTTGTCCATGTGCTCTGATAGTATTTTTTGTGCTTGGTAGTATGCATTGTCTATTAGTTGTTTTATTTCGGCTCCTATTGAATCTTCAAATCTGTCTCCTAGTAACTCCATTTGATATGGATCTTTTTCTGTATTTATTGATATTGGACCTACTATGTCGCTCATTCCGTATATTGTTACCATGTCTGTTGCTATTTTTGTTGCTACTTCTATATCATTACTTGCTCCTGTTGATATGTCATCTAGTGCTAATTTTTCTGCTGCCCTTCCTCCTAGTAGTGATATTAGTTTTTCTTGCATTTCTTGTTTTGATACATAGAATTTATCTTCATTTGTTTTATACATTGTGTATCCACCTGCAACGCCTCTTGGTATTATTGACACTTCTTTTATTTCTTTTTGTGTTTCTAAATATCTACTAACTATTGCATGTCCTGCTTCGTGGAATGCTGTTAATTTTTTATCTTTTTCTGATATTACTCTGCTGTGTTTTTCAAGTCCTACAGTAACCTTTTTTACTGCATCTTCGATATCTTTATTTGTTATTGCTTTGTGTCTTTTTATTGTTGCTATTATTGCTGATTCGTTTAATATGTTTGCAAGCTCTGCTCCTGTAAATCCTGCTGTGTCTTCTGCAATACTTCTTAAATTTACTGATTCGTCTATTTTTTTATCTTTAGCATGTATATTTAAAATTGCTTCACGTCCATTTAAGTCTGGTAATCCAATTGTTATTTGTCTATCAAATCTTCCTGGTCTTAATAATGCTTTATCTAGCATTTCTGGTCTGTTTGTCGCTGCTAATACTATTATTGCTTCTTCTGTGTCAAATCCATCCATTTCAACCAATAATTGGTTTAATGTTTGGTTATTTTCACTTTCAGATCCACTTGATGATGTTCTTCTTGATCCTATTGCATCTATTTCATCTATGAATACTATACATGGAGCTATTTTTCTTGCTTTTTCGAATAATTTTCTTACTCTTGATGCTCCAAGTCCTGCGAACATTTCTATAAATTCTGATCCACTCATTGAAATAAATGGTACATCTGCTTCTCCCGCTATTGCTTTTGCTATTAATGTTTTACCTGTACCTGGATTTCCACATAATAGAACACCTCTTGGTATTTTTGCTCCCATTTCTTGGAATTTTTTTGGTTTTTTTAAGAAGTCAACAATTTCAATCATTTCTTGTTTTTCTTCATCTAGTCCTGCAATATCTTTGAATGTTGTTTTTGTTTTTTGAGTTGTAGCATCATATACTTTTCCTTTATCTCCTAAACCTTGCATTTGCATTATCATTACTAATAAAACTATAAGCATTATTGTTGGAAGGAATGATAGTAATTTTTCTCCTACTACTGCTAATAAATTTTCTTCTTTTTGATTTAAATTTATTGTTTTACCTTCTTTTACTTGATCTTGAACAAATTCTATAAAAGCTTCACTTTCTGGAACTTTTACTTCTTTTTCTTCATCTTGATCTTTTAGTTTTACTTTTACTGTAGTACTTTTTTCTTTCATTTCAATTTTTTCTACAGAATCTTCTTTTATTTTAGTAATTAAATCTGTATATGCTAATGTTTTTTCTTCTTTTTCTTTACTGTAGTTCATATATTGAAATATTCCAAAAACTATTCCAGCTATAGCTAAAATAACTATAATAGCAGTAAATAGATATTTCTTTTTATTGCTTTTTTTATTTTCCTTTGGATCCATTATTAAACTCCCTTCGTATATTTGTTAATCATCTTGTATATTATTATTTTCATTATTATCACTTGTTATTAATAAAATTGATGTCATCATATAAATTGTAGCAATTGATGTATACATTATTGAAAAATATTTCATATAAAATCCTGTAAATGTATTTAATACATAATATATAGCACCTAGTAATACTGGTAGTGTAATTGCATGAACTGCTATATTAAATGTATTTGTAAATGAGAATTTTTTATTTATAATTTTTGATATTATATATCCAATTAATGCAATTACCAATACATCTGTAATTGTTGAAATTGTCATTAAAATACATACCCATATAATAATTATTAATATTGCTGGTATATAAAATTTTGCATTTATACTATTTAACATATTAATTATATCATCTTTATTAATATCTTCATAAAAATAATCATTATACTTAATTTTTAAAATATGTTCGTCCATTTTTACTGTACAATATTCTTTTCCAATCACTACTTGTGCCTTATTTTCTAGCTCTGAAAGTTCGTCTTTGCTTGTATCTATTATTACATATTTATTAAATAGAGTTTTTGATTCATCATTATTCACATGTAAAATTCCATTTGAATAATTTAAATCTGAAATTTCTGTATTGATTAGATTTTTAAATTCGTTTATTCCTTTATTTACATTTATTATTGTACATACTGAAAGTATAACCGAATATAATATTACCAATTTGAAAAAATATTTTAAGCTTTTTGATATTTTTTCGTCTGCTATTTCTTTATAGTAATCAAAATTTTTTATACTTTTTGCAAAATCTATAATAAAAAAATGTCTTTTTGTGTTTTTCACATATTCACCTTCTAAAAAATTCTTTGTAGTAAGCTTTATTATAGCTTACTACAAAGACTATAATTATTGTATTTCTTCTTCGTCCCCGTCACCATTGTCTGGGTCAGGATTTGGATCAGGTTTTACATTGTCATCTGGTTTTGTTGTATTATTATCTCCGTCTGGATTATTTTTGTTTGTATTATCATTTTCGTTTTTCTTTTCAACTTTATTTACTGTTATTGTTATTTTGGTATCTTTTGAAACCACTTCACCTGATGATAAACTTTGACTTAAAACTATTCCATTTTCTTTTGAAGAATCTGATTTATATTTTACTGTCACTTTTAATGCTTTTAATGCCGATTTTGCTTCTGCTTCTGTTTTACCTACAACATTTGGTACGACTACATCATTTGAAAGATCTATATCCACACCATCTGTTGGTGATGTTTTATTTGTTGGACCTGTATGTATTGTACATGTTTCTGATGGAACTGATGATGAATATCCTGTTGTTTTCCAAGATGGATTTCTTTCTTTTTCTGGAACATATCCAACATATTGAGTACTTGGACAATATTCTGTTGCTAATTTTCCTGATTCTGTACAAACTTTTAATGAATGACCTTCACAATCCTTTGGAACTGCACTTTCTGCAAATACTTCTGAATATGTATCTGAGCAAGATTCTGTAGCTTTACATCCTGATTTTCTACATATTGTTACATGTACTATTCCACTTGGCTCTGTAAATGTTGCACTTGCTTTACCTTCGTGAACTTTTTTCATTACAGCATTCCATACTTTTGCAGCATAGTTTCCACTACCGTTTACTACAGCATTATCATCATATCCATACCATGTTGCAGCTGTATAATATGGAGTCATACCACAAAGCCATCTATCTTTATTATCATTTGTTGTACCTGTTTTTGCTCCTACATCAATTCCAGATATTTTGCAACTTGTTGCTGTACCATGATCTCCTTCAACTGGTTGTTTTAATAAGCTTTTCATTACATATGCATTTTGCTCTGACATTACTCTTTCTGTTGTTTGTTTAGATTCTATTACTAATTCGCCTGATGAATCTTCTACTTTTGTATAGAATACTGGTGAATTATATACCCCATTATTTGCTATCATTGAATATGCTGCTGCCATTTGTAATGGTGTAACACCATGTGTTAAACCTCCAAGTGCTAATGATAAACTTGAATCATTTTTTTGTTTATTTTCACTTGATTTTACTAATGATGTTATTCCAACTTTTCTTGCAAAATCAATTGCATTATCAGGTCCAATTTCAGACATAATTTTACATGATACGACATTTGAAGAAACTTCTATTGCGTTTCTTACTGTACATGGTCCTGCATATGTACTTGTTGATTTTGGTTCATAATTCTTTCCAAAAGTTGTCGCTGAATTATAATAAACTGTTCCTGCATTTATTATACCTTTTTCAACACCACATCCATATGATATTATTGGTTTAAATGATGAACCTGGTTGTCTTGTACTGCTTGTTGCTCTATTTATACCTGTTGCATCAACATCATTACCTAATCCTCCCATACAAGCAACTACTTGGCCTGTTGTATGGTCCATTATTACCATTGCCGACTGTGAGTGATTTTTTGCATTTGATGAATTTAATATAAATTCATCGCTTTTATAAACTGATTCTATTTTGTCTTGAACATCTTTTTCTTGAGTTGTATAAATTTTGTATCCTCCACCTAATACACGGCTTTTTGCGTATTCTTCTGAGAAATGTTTTTCTTCTACTAAATCTTCTACAACCTCATTTATTGCTGCTTGTATAAAATAAGATTTTACATTTGAACTTGGTAAAGTTCCTTTAGAAAATGCTAATCCATTTTCAACATTTGCATATGCTGTTTGATATTGTTCATTTGTTATATATCCTAAGTCTTTCATTTTTGTTAATACAGTTTTTGTTCTGTCTTTAATTTTTTTATTGACTTGCTCTTGTTTTGTTGCATCTCCTTCATTTTTAAAAGGATTGTATGTATTTGGAGCATTGTTTATACCTGCTAAAAATGCACATTCTTCTACTGATAATTCACTTGCAGATTTGTTGAAATAGTATGTTGATGCCATTTCTACTCCACAAATATCTCCTCCATCTGCTCCTAATGGAATTATATTAAGATATAGCTCTAATATTTGATCTTTTGAAATCATTTTTTCAACTTGATAAGCTCTTGACATTTCTTTTATTTTTCTTTCAATACCAGCCTTACCTGAATTCTCTCTTTCATTTGTGATATTTTTTACTAGCTGTTGTGTGATTGTACTTCCACCAAATGATGAATCACCTTTTAATATGTAGGTTGTTGTTGCTGCCATTGTTCTTTTTAAGTCAACTCCATTGTGACTATAAAATCTTTCATCTTCTATGGCAACAAATGCTTTTGGTAAATACTCACTCATGTCTCCTATGCTAATTATTTCTCTGTTTTCGTCTCCAGATAATTCTGCAATTACATTTCCATCTTTGTCATAGATAACTGTATTTGCATTTGATAGTAATAAATCATCTTTTGATAAAGCAAATTTGTCACTGAAAAATATTCCACAGAATATTCCTACTGCAACCAAGACTAATAAAACTATTAATAATGCAAATATTATAATAACTTTCTTTAGTCTTGGATGTTTCTTTTTCCCTTTTACATTTTTGTTAGTAGTGTTTTTTCTTTTTACATTACTTCCAACATGTCTAACGGAATTATTGTTTGATTTTTTTTCCATATTTATACTCCTTTTCTGGCATTTATTTTTTGCCAAATTTTAACTTCTATAATCATTTAAAAATACTTAATTTATTAATGATTAATTATTTTTAAAATCACATTAAAATTATATTATAAAATGAGAAAAAATGAAAGAGTTTTTCAATATATTTTACTACTTTGACAATAATAATAGTGCTTTTTTTATTAAATTCTCTAAATTATCATCTTTATTATCTAATTTTGGTATTATTTTTTCTACTTCTTTTTTAGTATATCCCAAAACTTGTAATGCTGAAATTAGCTCTTCAATGTTTTGATTTTGATTAATTACAGCTTTTAACTCTTCACTCGAATCATCTTCAACATCAATTGTTTTTAATTTATCTTTAAGCTCTAAAATAATTCTTTGTGCACTTTTTGCACCTATCCCTGGCAATTTTTTAAGTGCTCCAACATTATCTGAAATTACTGCAGCTGCAAATGCAGATGGCTCTATATTAGACAATATTACAATTGCAGATTTTGCTCCTATTCCACTTACTGAAACAAGTAATTCAAACATTCTAAGCTCCTCATTAGATGCAAATCCATATATGCTTATATCATCTTCTCGTACTTTAACATAAGTATGTACTTTAATTATGCTTCCAAGCTCTCCAATTCTTTTCATTGAATTCTCGGACATAAAGATTTTATATCCAATTCCATTTACATCTACAACAATATAATCCAATGTTCTAGACTCAAATACACCTTTTAAATATGCAAACATATCCTTCCTCCCTTGTATACAATTTTATGATATTTTTTTATATCATAGTAAATTTATTATATTTTACCATACGGATTTTTTATTTCAAGTAGTTTTTTATTTTTGTATTTTGGGGACGGTCCTTACCTTTTTATTTCAATATTTTCGGGGACGGTCCTTGCCCTTTTATTTCAAGGACCGTATTTTTGGGACGGTCCTTGAAAATATTTTCAAGGACCGTCCCTCTTTTTTTACGCAAAAAGAGCCCCATATAGGGGCTCTCTTCTCATAAAAAGTTTCAATTTTTTATTTGTTAATCTACCATCATGCAATACTTATCTGCAATGCAGAATATGTTGCCAATGGTTCCGTCAGATGTGATTATGGTAAGTATGTTTCCATTCCTTGCCATAACCACAAAAAGTTCATTTTCCTTCAGAGTACCAACCGCAGACTCAGATTCATCTCTTATATACCAGGTTTCACCTGTAAACTTCAAGATATCTCCGGTCTCGATTTCTTCAACTGTCAAAATCTGCTTTTCCTGATACCCATGCTCGACCTTATTCAGGTAAGCAGTGGTGTTCAGTTCATAAAGCTGTTTCTGGTATATTACAACATAGTTTTCATTTTTTTCAGATACTATTGTAATGAATTCGCCAGCATCCACAGTAATTTCACCATCTGAATTTGTCAGTTTGACTTTTTCTGTTGGTGTTACAATATCACCTAACTGCAACTCTTCAGTTGTAGTAGTAGATGTTGTTGTCAGCTTTGTAGATGTTGTGGTGGAACTATCACTTGTTGTAACAGTCGTTGTAGATTTTGTTGTTGTTTTTGTTGTTGTAGGCTTTGTTTCTGTAGTTGTACCTGTTGTTTTAGATTCCATAGCCGTTGTACTTGCCGTGATTGTTGTAGATTCTGTTGTAGCTTTTGTTGTTGAAAATTCAGTTGTTGTCAAAGTCGTTGCCTTAGTTGTTTCAATGCTTGTTTCAGTTGATTGAGTTGTTGTTTCTGTAGTTGTAGTTGTTGTCTCAGTTGTCGTACTTGCAGTTTCTCGCGGAATCGGATCCACATAGAAAAAACTTTCCGAGTCAGGTGTAATTTGCAAATATAAATCAATTCCAAAGTATTCAACTTCATACCAGGATTCTTGCAAGATTTTAATTACCTTGCAATTTTCACCTGCAGACATTTTAGTTACAACGCCGGCCTCCAAAGACGGAGCTGATCTGAGATTCCATGTTTCAACTCCCTTCACAGGATTGAATACCAAGATATCATCACTATAGATCTTTTCCGGTGCCGGTGGCCATGTTGCATCCTGTCCAGCCCCACACTTCGCGATGTATGTCAACAAATACAAAACATCGGTAGTATCTACTTTTTCACTCCGGTCAACATCAAAGACTCTTTCATCAATTTCGACATCAAAACGACTGTATACATCATCCTTGGGATATCCTGCACAAACAAGAGCAATATAATACAAAATGTATATCGCATCGGTTGTGTCCAGTTTACCATCCTGATTTGCATCTCCCAGCAGTGTTGTATTACCTGCTGCTGTTGCCGTTGTTGTTGTAGTCAGCATTACACTACTAATTGCAACAACAATGGAAAAGATTATAGCCATTACTTTTTTCATGCTTCATTTCCTCCATAGAAAATAATATTTGAAACTTTTTATGACCCGACATCACTTTCCAGTGAAATCGAAGATTATTATACCATAAATTTACATAATTTTCAATACAAATTTTGGGACGGTCCTTACTTTTTTATTTTTAGAATATTTTTTACTTAGACTTACTTATATAAATTCATAGTATTTGAATTTATTTTATTTAAATTTATATTTTTATTTTCTTAATGGTTATTCTAACATTCATTATTTATATCATTCGATTAAAAAAAATTTAAATTTTTTTCTTTTTATTTTGACATATTTTACATAATATGTTATACTTACTTTCGTAAAAGCATTTAGCAAAGACCTTTTGTTTTTACTCACACGTATTCACCCGCAAAATTTGAGGAGGTCAAAAAAAAATGTCGTATGAATTGTTGATTTTTCAAAGTGCTGAAGAACGGTCGACGTGCCATGCTTGCTCTGGCCACAAATGGGAAAACCAGGACAACATCTTCGGCAAAGAGACGGAAAAGCTGTTGGCTACCTGCAAGCATCTTTTTCGTGTCAGCATTGATTGGGAACCTGGAGATGAAGCCAAGTTGTTGAAGAAAATCTATGGAATCTGCAAGGCTCACGGAGTTTATATCATGTGGTATGGCTTAGGTAGCCCTTTCGAACCGGACAAATTTCTTATTTCCGGCAGAGGCCATGACAGACTCGGATTTATCCAGTTCTAATAAATCGTAAACAACTCCGTATGACAACCAAGAGGGATGGTTCTTTGAACCGTCTCTTTTTCTTTTTCAAAGATTGTCTCTTTTTTCTCCTTTCAGGACCGTCCCCGTTTTTCTTTCGAGGACCGTCCCTCTTTCTTTCTTTTCAAGACCGTCCCCGTTTTTCTTTCAAGGACCGTCCCTCTTTCTTTCTTTTCAGGACCGTCCCTCTTTTTCTTTTCAGGACCGTCCCTCTTTCTTTCTTTTCAGGACCGTCCCTCTTTCTTTCTTTTCAGGACCGTCCCTCTTTTTCTTCTTCAAGGACCGTCCCTCTTTTTGGGGTGGCTTTTGTAACTTTTTGGGGTGATGGCGCATATTATGTAGTATATAATCAAACAAAGGAGGATTATGTATGAATGATTATAGTAGTAGAAAATGTTGTCATAAAAATTCTATGTCTATGATGAATAATAATATGAATATTGATATGATGGATGATTTTTGTGATGAAGATACTAGCATAGTAACAACAGCTCAGTCTGATTGTGCAAATTTATGTACAATGCCTCAAAATAACTGTAACTGTGGTTTTGATATGGATACAGAGTCTGTATTTCCAGATAATCCTATGCTTGCACAAAGTTATGTTCCTATTCAAAAAATGAATAAAGTTTTTACACCTGATGTTGGTTTAAAAATGGGAACTATTTTTCCAGAGCTTGTAAGCCCTTATATGCCTTGTCAAAGCATAAGAGAAATTGAATATATTAGAAATAATAATAGTCTTGGGGAGGGATGTAATAAATGAATGACCAATATATAAGCTATGAAGATTATCAAAGAGCTTGTGAATTAAATGACTTTGATAGAAATTGTACTTGTGGTAATAATGCTACAAGAGAAGAAATGCTAAGTACTTTAAAATCTTTAAAATTTAGCATTATCGAATTAGGTTTATATTTAGATACTCACCATGATGATGAAAAGGCTATTTGCTTACACAAAGAATATTGTAATAAGTATAGAAAATTAGCTGATCAGTATCAAAAAATATATGGGCCATTGACTATAATGTTCCCATGTAATAAATGGAGATGGCTTGAAGAGCCTTGGCCATGGGAAAGGGGGAACTTTTAATGTGGACTTATAACAAAGTTTTAGAATATCCTATAAATATAAAAAATAGAAATCCACAACTTGCAAAATTTATAATTAGTCAATATGGAGGTCCTGATGGAGAGCTTAGTGCTTCTCTTAGATATTTGAGTCAGAGATTTGGTATGCCTGATCAAACTGCTAAGGCTATTTTGAACGATATAGGTACTGAAGAGCTAGCTCATTTAGAAATGGTTGGAACTATTATTCATCAATTAACGGACGGATGCTGTCCTGAAGAGCTTAAACAAGCTGGACTTGGATCATATTATACAGACCATGGCTGGGGTGTATATCCTCAATCAGCAGCAGGAATGCCCTTTTCTGCCTCTGTGCTTGCTGTAAAAGGTGACCCTATTGCTGACTTACAAGAAGATTTAGCTGCTGAGCAAAAAGCAAGAGCAACATACGAAAAATTAATTGATTTATGCGCAGATGACCCTGATGTAATCGACCCTCTTCGATTCTTAAGAGAAAGAGAAGTTGTTCACTTCCAAAGATTTGGCGAAGCTTTAAGAGGTGTTCAAGATAAATTGGCTGAGAAAAAATGGTATATGAATAAGGACTGTTAAAGAAAAAAATGGAAGATAATGCTCTTCCATTTTTCTTTGTATTTTTATTTTTAATATTTACTATAAAATTTTCTAAACATTATTTGTATTGTATGACAAATATAAACTAATTATTTTTTATAATTGACAACATCGTGGTACAGAAGAATTAGTACTATACTGTTATCAATGGCTAAATATTTTAATTACAATTTTAGTTATAACATTAAAATTTATTTGAATATATTATTTCTATTTCATCAGTATCTGGAATAGGTTTATCCAAATTTCTTCCATAAAGTGCATAAAAATTTAATAATTAAAGTTTCAACCATTCTCATTTCTTCCTCTAATTGGTATTTTATTACTTTATACTAGCTCTATGTATAATAATAACCTTATTAAAAATAGAATAAGTATTGAATTTTATGTAAAATTATAGTAAAATATATACTTATATAAACTCTTGGGTTTATTTTACATATATCAAAATAATCGGATTGTAATCCGAGAAAGGAAAGGTAAGAAGTTATGAACAAAAAACGGATAATTTCTTATGTAGTGCTACTTATGGTATTGACTGCTCTTATGAGTATGTTTGCTGGATGCGCTACATCGGAAAAAATCCCCATTCCAACAGTTAAGGAGAATGTCTTTATTTACGATGAAGATAACATTGTCGATGATGAGGTAGAAGAATCTCTCAACAAAATGTTAGTTGAACTCGAAGAAAAGACAGAAGTAGAGTTTTCCGTTGTGTCTGTAGAAAGCTTGCTTGACAGGAGTATTGAAAATTATTCAAATAATCTCTTTAATACTTTGGGTATTGGCAAAAAAGGAAAGGACAATGGAGTATTACTTTTATTCTCTCGGTCTGATGAAAAAGTTAGACTTGAAATTGGCAGAGGGCTTGAAGAATTCCTAACGGACTCAAAGTGTGGCCGAATTCTTGATGATTATTTTGTTCCTTATCGAGAAGACGATGACTATACTAAAGCAACAGAAATGACGGTAAAAGCTGTTTTGACTGTTATTGCTGAAGAATACGAAATCGATATTCAAGGTCTAGAAACAGATAATATATCTATTGAAGATGAATCCAATAGTAAAATACCAGATTTTGTATGGGTAATAATAATTATTGCTGTTATAGTTATTTTATCGATAATCATTGCATTCATTTCTGGTGGTGATGGTTCATCTGGAGGATACTTTGGCGGATCATCAGGAGGATTTTCTGGCGGTGGCTTCGGTGGAGGTTTTTCTGGAGGTGGTGGTGCCTCACGATAACAAATTGTAAATAAAAACACTATATAAAACATCAGGAGGTATTTTACAATGAAAACAAAAACAAAAGTGTTAATCGTTATCGGTATAGTATTGTTGTTGGTAGGCTTCTGGTTTTTCGGAACTAGAAACAGCTTGGTATCTTTGAAAGAGGATGTCGAAATGCAGCAATCTCAAATTGAGACAACACTTCAAAGACGGAATGATCTTATTCCCAATTTGGTAGCAACTGTTAAGGGATATGCCAACCATGAGGAGGCAGTATTCACAGAAATTGCTGATGCAAGATCGAAGCTCGCAGGTAGTATCGAAAGTGGAGATATGGAAAGTATCAGTGAAGCAAACACAGCTTTAGATTCTGCACTTAGCAAATTGCTTGCAATTTCTGAAAATTATCCTGACCTGAAAGCAAGTGAACAATTTATTGCATTGCAGGACGAACTGGCTGGAACGGAAAACAGAATTGCTGTAGCAAGACAGTATTATAACGAAAAATTGAATACCTATAATACAAAGGTTCAAAAGTTTCCTTCAAGCATAGTCGCTGGAATGAGCGGATATTATCCCATGGAATACTTTGAGGCTGATGAAGGTGCAAAAGAAGTACCCACAGTCAATTTCGATTAACTTAGACCTTTTCAAAAAATTATAGTTGGCTGAATTGTCAACTGTGATAAAAAGCAATAGCACCTATTTAGATACATTCTAATAGGTGCTATACTTTTTATTCATCTCATTAATGATCATTCTTATTATCTTCAATAACTAATTATTTCATTTTATTCATGCAATTATTGTTTTTATTACTATAAATTTATCTAACCATTATTTGTATTGTATGGCAAATATAAATTAATTATTTTTTATAAAAATGAAAATCACAGCAATCTCCACCATACCCTAATGTTTTTGTTCTCGAAAATCCTATCTTTTTTAGCCCTCCATATGTTACATTATCAACATCACAAAATAAATGACATAGTTTTTCACAATCATTTTCTACACATGCAGTATGCCAAAGACATTTTTTTATAGTTACATCAAAATAATCCTTACCATGTTTTTGTACGCTTTCTTGTAAATCAGTTGTGCGCATAATTTTAAGAAATACCTTGCTGTATATTGAATAAAATCCTGGTACTTTTTCCATCTTAGCAGTAGATGCATGTTTTTTCGCTGCAATTTTATCAATCATATATTTTCGCATATATTGATATACTTCGTCTTCTGAAACTTCCTCTTTTGATAAAATTTTATACATTGCTATACGAGGAAGAATGGTTTGAATAAGCGTTTTCATTTGATTTTTTGATTTATTCTGTGTATTTTTTATAAGTTCATTAAGCATTGCTTCTTGCTTATTAAACAAATCGTTTCCCCTTTTTTCGCCAAATTCTTCATTTAAAAATGCTTTTATATTTTTTTGTTGCTTTATCTTCATAATTATAATCCCTTCATAAATTACTATTTGATTTTTACTTATTTTTTTAAATCCCAATGAGAACCTTTTTTGCAAATATAAAAATCACAACAATCTCTTCCCTCTGCTAAAGTTTTGGTTCTGTATAATACACCTCCAAACATATCAACAGATAATGTATCTAAAACACACATATACTTTACTAACTCGGGATGATTTTCTTTTCTAGCCAAAGCACATATACCACATTGCTTATAAATTATAGTGTATTCTTCCTCATCTCTTCCTTTAATAAATTCAGCCTTCCAATTAAATTCACTATCACTTGCTTTATTTCCTTTTTTTATAGATTCTTCCTTTTTCATTTGTGCCTTTTGGGTAAATGGATTTTTTGATGAGAATGCTTTTTCTATCATAGGAGATTTTATTGATGCTTTTACCATTTCGCCAAACTCTTCATCTTTTATTTTTTCTTCACAATTTTCATAAAATGCTAGCCAAAGAGCACCACTACTTAGGCAAGTTCTCAATGAATTTTTTGTTATACTGCCAATATCTGGTGATTCTTTTATAATTTGCTTATAGCGATTCTTCGCATTACTTTTCACCAATTTTATATCCCAATTAGGATGTTTTGTATGCAAAAAGTCTACTATAGTCCCACTCATAGCATACCATATTATTTTTTCACAAATAGTATATTTCATAAAATCTTCCTTTCAAAATATTATAATATTTTCACTTATTCTCCTAAATATTATAAATTAAACTTTTTTCAGCATTTATTATAGAAAAAAAATAAATCATATGCAATATTCTTATCTAGATTATTCAAAATTCCTTTATATTTTTCATTTTAAATATTACGTTGATTATTAATCAATAAAAATACAAAAAACGCTTGCTAATTTACATAAAACATGTTATAATAATAACTGTTCGAATTTTTTCTTTTAAATTGAGAATATTTTCTCGATTTGTTTGTTACATTATAAGTGACAGACTATCAAGAGCATCTCATTGAATGAAAAATAGTAAAAACACATTACAACCAATACACAGGAGGACTTTACTATGAAAGCATTTGAAGCACGAAAGGGTTCTATCAAACCGCAGTATGATTCTGCCATTCATGATATTCAGCGGGCTGTCGGTTGGGGTTGGAAAAACACCCATGTAGATATTCATGGGTCTTTATATCCTGAGGTAGCTACAATGTTGGCGAAGGACGGTTATGATGTCAAAATCGTCACCATAAATAATGGCACAACTTCATTGTACAATGAAGTCTCATGGGAAAATGCTGCTGAAGGTAAGGAAGGCACAGTTACCTATGAGGACGAAACATTTCCGGTTGCTCCAGAAACTTCCGCCAAAGTCGATGAACTTTTGAAAAATGTTCTTGGAATCGAGCCTGAAGAAGAGGAAGATGAAGAAGATGATGATGAAGAAGAGGATTCCTCTGATTTATCTGATTTCTCTGATTCCGCACAGTAAGGCTTCAAGCAGTAAAATTTGCTTATCTAAAATATAACTTATGTGACTTTTGATAAGCAAAACAAATAGAGACAGATGTACTTTGTACTTTATCTGTCTCTTTTGTTTTGTCTCATATTCCCGCTCTTTGAACAATATTTTATGAACTAATTTCAATTATAGTTAATTACAATAAATCTTTAGTCATTATTTTTGATTTTCTACATCTGGAACCCAGCTTGCAAATCTTTTTAAAGCTTCGTCTGTTCTGACGTAAAATGGTTCGTTTTTGTTTAACTTTGAAATTTCTGCCATTTCTTCATTTGTTAATTTAAAATCAAAGATATTAATATTTTCCTTTATATGATTTTCGCTTCTTGCTCCTGGTATAACTATATATCCCATTTGAATATGCCATCTTAATATAATTTGTGCATTTGATTTATTGTATTTTTGTGCAAGTGATTCAATTATTTTTTCACCCATAATTGAATTATTTCCTCTTCCTCCTAATGGATACCATGATTGAAGTGCTATATTATGTTTTTTTAGATACCTATTTAGCTCTATTCTTGGAAAATATGGGTGTGATTCAACTTGAATAAGTTCTGGTTTTACCTCACATTTGTCTAATATTTCTTGAATTTCTTCTTCATTAAAATTTGATATTCCTATTGATTTTAGTTTTCCTTCTTTGTACGCTTTTTCTAGTTTTTTATATCCTTCAATGTAGTTTCCTGCTGGTTGGTGCAAAATCATTAAATCTATATAATCTGTATCAAGTCTTTTTAGTGTTTTTTCTATTGCATCATCATCTTCATAAAAAGATGGCCATAATTTTGTTTCTAAAAATATTTCTGATCTGTCTATTTCTGATTTTTTTATTCCTCTTCCAACTGCTTTTTCATTAACATATGCATTTGCTGTATCTATTAACTTATATCCATTTTTTAAAGCTACTTCTACTGAATTCTCTGCTTCATCTGGTGTTAATAAATATGTTCCTAATCCTAACATTGGCATTTTTATTCCATTATTTAATTCTATATATTCCATAATAATAAAACCTCCCTATAATATAATTCGTAAAAATTATTTATTTATCCATTTTTCAACTTCATTTTTTTCATCATTATAAATTCATTTTTCTACCTCCTTGGTAATTTTATATCACTTGGAGTTAGGTATAAGTCAATAGTTTATTAACTAATTTTATAAAATATTATTTTGTCATAAAAAAATATACAGAAAAATTTTTCTGTATATTTTTACTAATAAATTTCATTACAATTTCAATTTACATTTTTATTTAAATGCTCTTTTTTATTTTTATTCCTAAAATTACTACTGCAATTACAGTTGCACTAATAGCAAGTATTACCAAATTATTTTCTCCTGTAGTTGCTAACTTTCTATTTGAAACTGTATTATCTTTTTTATTATCATTATTTTCTGTTCCTGTTATAGTAATTGGTACTTCAAAATCTTTAGTTTTGCTTTCTGATACTTTTACTTTAATTAATAATTTTGTAGTTCCTTCTTTTAAACCTTGTATAGATGCTCTTCCTGCTATTTGAGTACCACCATACTCATTATTTTCTATTCCACTTTCAGGGACACATTTTGCAATAGTTTCATCTTCTATCTTCCATTCAACATTCCAGTTATCTTTTACCATTTTAACTTCTGCAATTCCGTACAACCCCATCTTTACTTTTTGCAGTTATTTCAATTACATCAGTATTTCCTACACCTAATTGTATTTTATCTTTATTTAAAGTAATATTGTAGTAACCATCTTCTTCATAATCTGTTACAGTTATATCATATGTACTACTATAAGACATATATTCTGCTTTTATAGTTACGTTTCCATTGGCAATTGCAGTAACTAAACCTGATTTATCAACTGTAGCAATTTTTTCATCAGAGCTTGACCATGTTACATCCTCATTTTTTACATTAGTTAATGATTCTACACCTTCAATATCTAATTGCAAATTCTTACCTTTTTCTACTGTTTTTATTTTATCTTTTTGAACAATAGATATATTATCGCCTGTAGTTATCACTCTATCTTTACCCACAGCTAGTGAAACTGTTGCTGAACGTTCCTTATATGTCGCTGTAATTTCAGCCCTTCCTTCAGATATTCCTTCAATTACACCATTTGAAATTTTTGCAATTTTTTCATCTGAACTTTTTTACTGCATACATACATATGATTCTCGTTTGAATATGTAATATTATCTCCAGATAAATCTAAGTTCATACTTACTGCATATGATTTAATACTACAACACATACTCATAAAAATTATAGCGACAACTACAGATATTGCCCTTTTCATACTAATTTTCATAAACTCCTCCTTTAATTTATATATTTAGATATTTTTCCTTTGTAAGAAATTTTTATCAAAAAAAATTATAGCATATCAAATTTTTTATTACAACAAAAAATATTATTTTTTTAGCATAAATTATACAAACAATTTTTGTCAAACTTAAAATATTTCTATAAATTTATTTTTGTTATATTGTATTTTATGTAAAACTATGTTATATTTAATTTTATAATTCGCCGTGCACGAGTATAAACAATGCACAATTTGCAAAAGCCTAGAAAAAGCAACATATAGGAGGTTACAACTATGGCAAAAGAAAACTCGGCACTCGTTGCCGCAAAATGGTGGACCGACACGATCTCTAACCCGACACCGAATAGTTTCAACAATGGTGATCGAACAAGCGATTCATCGCTCATGCTTATGATGCTTGGACATATGAGAGCAATGCAAAACCTGGCATCGGAAGATCAGCTCAGGGAATTCTGTTCCTTGCTTTCCAACCGCATTGAAGAAGAATTGCACAAATATCCCAAGATTTATCTGGACTGCGATTATGATCCTTGTAATATTCTTGGTGAATGTGCAACAAAGGTAGGAATTGATCTGTGCCTTTTCCCTTTTAAGAGAAGAATGACTGTGACATCTAGCTCTGTTGAAGTAAAAGATGGATACGATGCCACATGGGTATCTCTTCTCTAAAAGTCTAAAAGAAAAGTAAGCATAATCAACAAAAAAATGGCTCCTGATATTTTCAGGAGTCATTTTTATTTTAAAATTTATATAGCTCTGTTATTTCTTTTGTATCTGTATTATATTTAAAACAAACTGTTTTTTGTCTCTTATATGCATATCTCCATCCCATATCTTCTTGAGAATAATGCACGCCATAGTCTAAAGTTACATATATTTCGTTTCCTATTATTGCGCTCTCAGCTAAATTTATTGTGTGTTCATCATCTAAAGTAAATTCAAATTTTTCATTTATTTCTTTTTGTGTTAATATTGTTTTTCTTTCTTTTGTAGATTCATCAACATATACTAAATCATTTACGATTTTTCCATTTACATATTTAGAATTAATATATACACCTTTTAATTTTTGATCATTTTCATTTTCTAAATTTTGAACTGATTCTTTTTGTAAATTACTTCCGTCTTTATTCATAGTAAAACAATATTCATCTTGTAACATATGTGCTGTTCCATCACGATATCCTATGTAGCATTTTATTTTACCATCATCTTCTCCAAATTCAACAATTTCCATTGGTTGATCTGTTGATTCTTTAAATAAATCTTTTCTCAAAAATGTTGCTATTGTCCCATTATCTTTATTATCTTTTATTGTTCCTATTTTTAAAGTGTTACTTTCTGTATCATCACTATAATATATAACATTATCTATAACATCAATAACATTTGCTTTTTCTTTTAAATTAACTATTTCGTCATTTTTTGTGTTTATTGCAAATATATTTTCGTTTTGACATATTACATATCCTTTTATGCTTTTTATAATTTCACCTTTTTGATATTCTTTTTTATTTTCTCCATTCATATCAGTTGAATAAATTTTATTATAAGATCCTGATTCGCTTTCTGTACCTTGCATAAATATTTTGTCATTTGAAATGCAAATATTTCCCAAAGCTTTTTCTGTTAATACTGTTGTTTGATTTCCAGAGCTGTCTAATTTTATTAATTCATTTTTAGTATTTTGATTTGTTGAATATTTTGCAAATAATCCTGTATTTTCTCTACTATTTGCAGATAATTTCCAAAAATATGTTGCATCTTTGTATTTTACAAATTCGGCAACATTTGTTGTTACTTCTCCATCTTGCTTTGCTTCATTTGATTGTTCACTATTACTTGTGTTATTAGATTTTTCCTCTTCATTTTTTTCTTTAGTTGTTCCACATCCTGTTAGCATTATTAATAATATTGATACTATTGATAATATTAATATGCTTTTAATTTTTTCTTTTTTCATTTGATTTCCTCCTCTTATTTTTTACTTTATATATGTGAATAATAATAGATACTTAGACCAACTATTGCAACAACAACAATTGATACAATAATAGCTTTAACTTTTCCCTTGATATTTTTATTTATTACTACTATTAGTCCAACTATAAATAAAATTATTGATATTATTCCAGTTAAAAGTCCAGAAGTATTTTTAAAAAGTCCAGAAATATTTTCTTTAATAATTTCACGTGGTGGTGGTCCATATACAACTTGAACTTGATCTGAAGCAAATGTTTTACCTCCTGCTCCTATGATAAATAAAGTAATCATTTGAATAATTTTTTTAATTTTCTTTTTCATATGTAACTCCTCCTTTTATTTTATTAATTTATTTAAGCATAATTTTGGTTTGTTTTCATTAAAGTCCCATGTGTGTAAAGAATCACCTCTACAATATTTCCAATCTTCGCAAGTTGCACATTCACCTACTTTAAATTTATCTAGATTTCTGAACCACTTAAATTTATTTTGCCAAACATCTACAAAATCATCTTTTTTTACATTCCCTTGTATTAGGTCTTTTCTTCTTTCAACATTTGGACACACATAGATATCGCCATTATACAATATACTTGCTGTTGTAAATCCTGAAAAACAAAAAAAGCAATTTGCTCTAACAGTATTTTCTCTTTTCATTCCTAAAAAGTGTGAACAACCATATGTAACATCAAATTTAGATTTTTTTCGCTTATTTTCAATAAAATCAAGCAAATTTATATAGTCATTTTTGTCTAAAGACAAATTATCATTATCCATTGCTCTTCCTATTGGATCCATATTTACAATTCGCCATGAATCAACCTCTAAGTCCTCCATTACTTTATATAAATCTTCTAGTTGATTAATATTTGATTTATTTATAACTGTTGTTATTTGAAATGTTTTTAGAAATTTATCATTTTGCAATTTTTTTATATTATTTATCGTGTTATTATATGCACCTTTTATTCTTCTAAAATTATCATGAGTTTCTCCAACTCCATCAATACTAATTGACATAGTAGAAATTCCTGTTTTTTTCATTTTTTCAATTATGTCATCATTTATTAATAATCCGTTTGTTGTTATTCCCCATTCAAATCCTAAATCATTATGTGCATAGTCCATTACTTCAAAAAGATCTTTTCTAACTAATGGCTCACCACCTGTTATATTTAATAGTATTTTACTTGCATCTAATTTATTTGCAATACTTTTAAGTGTATTTTTTATTTCTTCTGTAGTAAGCTCTTCTTTTATGTTTATATTTTCCCCTGCTCTGCTTCCGCAATGTTTACAATTTGCATTACATCTTAATGTCGTTTCCCAAAACAGATTTCTTAGCACTGGCTCTTCCGAAAGTAGTTTCTTTTGATTATATGTAATTTCTGCTTTTCCATAATTCATTATTTGTTTAAACAAGTGCCTCTTCTCCTTTTTTGTAATTTTTCTGATAAATGAATTATATAAAAGATTAAATTAAAATGCAATAATAATATAACTAAAATCGTTTAAAATTAATATATTTATGTTGAAATATTTAAAAATTGTCAATGGTTGTCAGTGGGGACGGTTCTTTTTGACAACTTTAGGCATACATTTTGGATGTAGCTAAAAAAAGTTGTCAAAAAGAACCGTCCCCACTGACAACCACTGACAACTCCCATTGACCCCCTTGAAACCCACGAAAAAATGACAACTTTTCTGTTGTCATTTTTTCTTATCTTTATTAGCTTATTTGTATTTTGTCGTCTTGTGCTGTTACTTTGGCTGGTTTGTTTGGTTTTATTTTTCCATCTAGTATTGCTTCTGCTATTTTGTCTTCTATTAAATTTTGTATTGCTCTTCTTAGTGGTCTTGCTCCGTAGTTGTCATCTACTCCGTTTTTGGCTATTAGGTCTTTTGCAGTTTGGTCTATTTCTATTTTGTAGTTTTGGTCTTGTAATCTTTTTTGTACTCTTTTTAGCATTATATCTATTATTTGAGTTATTTCATTTTGACCTAATTTATGGAATACTATTATTTCATCTATACGGTTGATAAATTCTGGTCTAAATTGTTTTTTTAGCTCTGACATTACTTCTTTTTTGGTATCTTCGTATTCTTTATTTTCTTCTTGTTTTTTATCTGTATTTGCTGAAAATCCTAGTGATTTTTTGTCTGATAATAGGCGTGCTCCTACATTTGATGTCATTATTATTACTGTGTTTTTGAAGTTTACTGATCTTCCTTGGCTATCTGTTAAACGGCCATCATCTAATATTTGTAGTAACATATTCATTACATCTGGATGTGCCTTTTCTATTTCGTCAAATAATATTACTGAATATGGTTTTCTTCTTACTTTTTCTGTTAATTGACCAGCTTCATCGAAACCTACATATCCTGGAGGCGCACCAATTAATTTTGCTACTGAATGTGATTCCATATATTCAGACATATCAATTCTTATCATTGCATCTTCGTTTCCAAATAAACATTCTGCAAGTGCTTTTGATAGCTCTGTTTTACCAACACCAGTTTGTCCTAAGAATAAGAATGAACCTATTGGTCTGTTTGGATCTTTTAATCCTAATCTTCCTCTTCTTATTGCTTTTGCAACTGCTGATACAGCTTCATCTTGTCCTATAACTCTTTCATGTAATGTTTGCTCTAAATTTTTCAATTTTTCGTTTTCATCTTGAGTTATTTTCTTTACAGGAATATTTGTCCAACTTGAAATAACCTCAGCTATGTCATCTTCTGTTAATGTTGTAACACTTTTACTATTTTTATTTTCCCATTTTTTCTTTTCTTTTTCTAGTTTTTCTTTTGTAGTATGCTCTTTATCTCTTATGCTTGCTGCTTTTTCGAAATCTTGTGTACGAATTGCTTCATCTTTTTCTTTAGATAAAGATTCTAGTTTTTCTTCTATTTCTTTTAAATTATCTGGAACTGTATATGTTTTCATTTTTACTCTTGATGCAGCTTCATCTATTAAATCTATTGCTTTATCTGGTAAAAATCTATCTGTTATATATCTTACAGACATTTTAACTGCTGCATCAATTGCTTCATCAGTAATTTTTACATTGTGATGTGCTTCATATTTATCTCTAATACCTTTTAAAATTTTTACGGTATCCTCAGATGATGGTTCAAGAACTGTAACTGGGCTAAATCTACGCTCTAATGCACTATCTTTTTCAATATATTTTCTATATTCATTTAAAGTTGTTGCTCCAACTAATTGTATTTCACCTCTTGCTAAAAGTGGTTTTAAAATATTAGCAGCATCAACTGCACCTTCTGCTGATCCAGCTCCAACTATAGTGTGAATTTCATCTATAAATAATATAACATCTCCTGCTTTTTTTACTTCATTTAAGCATTTTTTTATACGCTCTTCAAAATCACCTCTATATTTTGCACCAGCAACCATACTAGAAATATCTAGTGTAACTACTCTTTTATTTTTTAGCATTTCTGGAACATCTTCAGCTACAATTTTTTCTGCTAAGCCTTCCACAACTGCTGTTTTACCAACACCTGGCTCACCAATTAAACATGGATTATTTTTAGATCTTCTTGATAAAATTTGAATAACTCTATCTATTTCGTCCTTTCTACCAATAACTGGATCTAATTTACCATCGCTTGCTTGTTTGGTTAAATCTGTTCCATATTGATTTAGTGTTGGTGTAGAATTATAGCTTCCACTATTTTTTGAAGATCTTGTACTAGTGCTACTATCTGATTCACCTTCTTTTAGAACTTTTACAATTTCATTATATAATTTTTGTGGATTAATTCCTAAATCCATCATAATTCTAACAGCTACACTGTCACCTTCAACCATAATGCCTATTAGCAAATGTTCTGTTCCTATATATTCATTTCCCATTTTTTTAGCTTCTAAAAAAGCATTTTCTATAACTCTTTTTGTTCTTGGAGTAAATCCCATTGGCTCATCGATTTCTTCTTCTGATCTTCCTATGAGCTCTTCTATTTCGTCTAAAATTTTATCTGAAGTCATACCTTGATTTTGTAGAACTTTGCTTGCTATACCTGTACCTTCTTCAACTAAACCATATAGCAAGTGCTCTGTTCCTATATAATCGTGACCTAAGTTTGCTGCAATTTCATTTGCTATTTGTATAGCTTTTTCAGCTCTATTTGTAAATTTATATGTCATAAAACAACCCTCCTTAAAATTTATTTTTCATTTAGTATTTGACGAATGATTTCACATCTTTTTATATCGCGTTCAAATCCGCTTAGTTCGTTTCCTACTATTTCTTGTAGATTTCCTGGTTTTGTATAAAGCTCTATTTTTTTGACCTTTTGATCATTTAATTCATTTATTATTCCTAAATCTGTACCTAATTTTACATCTGATATAAGTCCTCTGCATTCATCTGATGATAATATTCTTGCATTTGTTAATATACCAAATGATCTATACACTTTGTTTTCAAGCTCCATTGGCTTTTTAGTTAAGTATTTTCTTGCTAGTCTTTCTTGCTCTATTATTTTGTCTGTAATTGTTTTTACATTTTTTGTAATTTCTTTTTCTGATAATCCTAAAGATTGACTATTAAATATTTGATATACGTCGCCTTTGCTTTCAGTTCCTTCACCATAAATTCCTCTTATACTCATTCCAAAATTATTAACTGCTCTTAGTACTTTTCCTATATTTCCAGTTAATGTAAGTGCTGGAAGATGTACCATTATGGAAATTCTCATTGCTGTACCTACATTTGTTGGGCATGCTGTTAAATATCCATATTTTTCGTTATATGCATAATTAACAAGTTCACTTAGTTTATCATCTATTTCAGTCATAAGACCAACTAAATTTTCAAGCTCTAGGCCTGCACTAAATACTTGCATACGAAGATGGTCTTCTTCATTTACCATTATACATATATTTTCATCATCATTAATTATAATTGCTTTGTTTGGTTTATTATTCATCGCAAAATCTGGGCTTATTAGGTGTTTTTCCATTAAGCTTATTTTTGTTATATCATCCATATTATCTAATTTTAAAAATTTAAGACCATAACCTAAACTTGGAGTAATTTCCTCAAGCTTATTTAATACCTCTTTAGACTCATCTTTTAAATGTTTATTTGGAAAATTATATTCAACTAAATTTCTTGCTAGTCTTACTCTAGAGCTAATTACTACATCAGAATCTTTTCCATTTTGTAAATACCAATTTGACATATCTAATATCATCCCTTTCTAATAATTAAACTATTGTAATTTTTTTATTTCATCTCTGATTTTTGCTGCATCTTCATATCTTTCATCTTTTATTGCTTTTTGTAAATCTTTATTTAATTTATTTATTTTTTCTTGTTTTTCATCGACTTTCTTTTCTGTTTTTTTAGCTTTTGCTTCTTTTTTTGTAGATTGTATATCTATAGCTTTTACAATATTTTTTGGCTTTCTTCCTATATGTTTTGATGTTCCATGTAGATTTTTTAAAATAGAATCTAATTTATTTGAAAATGTGTCATAACATTCGGCACATCCGAATTTTCCGTTATTAACGAAATCATCATATGTTAAACCGCATTTTGGACATCTTTCATTTTCTATTTTTGCAAAACTTGGTAATAAATTATCATCTTCAAAAAAGTCGCTTAAAAAATTAGAAAAATTGATTGGTATATTAAAATCAATATCTTCTAACCCCATTTTTTTTGCACAATCTTCACATAGTGCAAATTCTGTTTTTTCTCCATTAATTATCCTTGTATATCGTACATTTGCTTCATTTTTACCACAATTTGAACATAACATTATAAATCAACCTCCTTAAACTAAATTAATTAACATATTTTTAAAAATGCTTGCTCTTAATTCATCTTTATATTGATGTGGAACTATTAAAACATTGTCACTTGTTGCAACCTTTAATAGTTTAGCTTGTTCTTCTGTAATTATTTGATAAGAGAGCAAATTACTTATGAAAATGTCGACTTCTTGTGCAGAAATACTGTCTTCAATACTTGATATAATATGCATTATGTAGTTACTTTTTGTTATATTTATTTTTTTAATTGTTATATGGCCTCCTCCACCACGTTTACTTTCTACATAATAACCTTGTGATGGTTTGAATCTTGTAGATATTACGTAGTTTATTTGTGATGGTACACAATTGAAGTGCTCTGCTAAGTCGTTTCTTTGTATTTCGATGTAATCGTTATCTTCTTCGAATAATTCTTTTATAAATTCTTCTATCATATCAGACATTCTCATATTGTAATCCTCCTTTCTTGACTTTGACTTTCTTTGACCTTATGTTTTTATTATACTCTGTTTTTTTTAAATGTCAATACTTTTTTTACATTTTTTTGACTTTCTTTGACCTTTGATTTAAATTATTCTTTTATAATAGAAAAACGGCAGACAAAATACATTGTCTGCCGTAAAAAGTTTGCCACAATTGTTATCACATCACTTGTAGCAATAGTAATGGGCACCAAGGGTACAGTATGTACCGCTCCCCTGAGGAAATCTTGCCTGATATACGACATTTTCCGGTAATGGTGTATTTCCTGCAAGTAGGTTTTCTGCTATTTCGTAGAAATACGGATCATAAATGTATTCCTCCGAATAGTAGCTTACTCCCCAAGGATATTGCCCATCTTGGGAAAGAACTCCAGAAACAGAATCAGGAAAATCAGGGTCATTGACTCTATTGACAATTACATTTCCGACATATGTAGCGTCAGTATAATTGCCATAAGCTGCTTCCCTTGACATAGCGTACGCTATCAAAAAAACATCATTTGAATTTACATCATATGATGTTTCTTCTGTTGTCGTTGTTTCCTCTGTTGTCGCTTCAGTGAGCTCTTCGGTGGTTGTCATACTTGTTGTCGTAGTTGTCATTGTTGTCGTAGTAGTAGCTTCTGTTGTTACAGCTGTTGTTGTCATTAGCAGTTCTGTAACCTTGGTTGCAGTAGAATACGGAGGCGTTGCTACAGGAACAGCCATCTCTTTCTTTACTGTAGTCGCTGTTGCTACTTCATTTTGTGCATTTTCAAAATACATTGAGAGAGCTGGTGTCTCTTCAATTGTATTTGCATTTGAAAGAACAGTAATTGTTGTTCCTCCAAGTACTGCACCAATTGCAGCAATGATCGAAACTATTTCTTTTAACAAGAAGTTTCACATCCTTTTATTTATTTTCCAATAGGAATACTTTTATTATACACCATTAGTTTGGTTATGTAAACATCGTTACCAAAAAAAGCCTGATTTATATCAGACTATTTTTTCTTTGTCATTTTATTTAATTCTTCTGCTCTTTGTTTTTGTTTATTGGGTGTCATCCAAATAAAATAAGAGCAGATAAATTCACCTGAACTTGTTGTATCATCTTTTTCAAAGTGATGATTACAGCGTATTGGTCTTTTTTTGTTTTTCATATAAATCAACCTCTTTCAAGAATATTATTAAACAAAAAAGATTAATTTATACTATATTTGTAATTGCTTTAATTATTATTAGATACTTTTAATATTTCTTTGAAAATAATAGATTATAGCCAACTTTAAGAAATTTTTAATTTGCTTTTACTTATCTGGGCTGTTGGACAATACTCTTTTACTATTAATCTTACAATTTCTTCTTCTGCTTCTGTTACTTTTGGACCTAATAAAATTTTTAGATCTTTTAATACTTCTTCATCAAAATCCACATAAAATCTTTTACTTGGAATTATTGTATTTGGATTTTCTAATAGATTCATTGCTTCTGTTATAAATTTCTCGGCATTATCTCTATTGTTCCTACATATATTTTTCATTTCTTCCATATATTGCATATTCCAAGGTGCTAAAAATATTCCATATCGGCATTCTTCTTGGAAACTCCAGTTACTTCTTTTATATCTTCCAAGTTTTGAGAAATCATATTTTAATAGTTTTTCTACATTTATATTTTTTATTCTAGGATATAATAAATTTTCGTCATCTGTATATTCAATATCATATAATTTTATTCCCTCATCTATTAATGACATTTTATTATTTTTGTATAGCTTTTCTACATCAAAATATTGCATAGTTTCTTCGTCAAATCCATATTCACCATGTGCATAAGTAAATTTTTTAAATGGAAATTCTGGTAGCTCTATTCTTACTCCTGTCATATCTTGTGAATACATTGTCCATAATGGTATTGATTCTCTACTGCTTTTGTTCCAGCAACTTACATAATAAAATCTTCCAAAGTTTTGTAAGTCTCCTGTTTCTTTTTCTTCCATATCATCAACATTTTCTAGACTACTAAAACATATGCTTTTCGTTTTTAATATTAATAGTAAATTTTCTATACTTGTATAGTGATATAATTTTTTTATTTTGTCTTTTTCCATAATTTTTCCTTTCCTTATTTTGTAAACTATTTAATTTATTTTTATATTATATATTAAAGGAGGTAATATTTTGAGTTTTGGTTTGTGTTTATCTGGTGGCGGAATAAAAGGTGCTGCTCATATTGGTGTATTGCAATCTTTAGAAGAACATAATATTAATATAGATTATATATCTGGTACATCCTCTGGAAGTATTGTTGCAACGCTTTATTCTATTGGTTATTCACCTTCAGAAATATATAATTTTTTTAAACATTATTCAAAAGATATAACCCATATTGGTTTTAAAAATATATTCAAACTTATATCTGGATTATTACTTAAACATAAAATTATAATTGATGGCTTAAATGATGGTAAAAAACTTGAAAAAATAATGTATAAAATATGTGCTAAAAAAGATATTTATACAATTGATCAAATAAATTTGCCATTATTAATTCCAAGTGTAAATATTGAAAATGGTGAAACTTACATATTTACATCAAAAAAAATACGAAATGTATATCAAGATAATTATGTGTATGATAATTCAATTTTAGTTTCTAAAGCTGTTCGTGCTAGTTGTAGTTTTCCTGGAATATATTCACCTTGCCATTATCAAAATAAGATTTTGGTTGATGGTGGTATTCGAGAAAATATCCCTTGGAAAGGAACAAAAAAGCTTGGTGCTAACACTGTTTTAAGCATTATTTTTGAAAGAACTTTAGAGCCTGATCCTTTTTTAGATATTTTAGAAATTATTACAAAATCTATAAATTTATTATCTCATGAATTGTCTTTATATGAACAGTCTGGATCTGATTACGTTTTAAAGATTAACACTTTAAATACATCTTTACTTGATATCTCGAAAATTGATTTTTTATATAATCTTGGCTATTCTAGTATGAACAATTTTTTAGGAAAAAATAATTGGAACAAAAAACTTTGCAAATTTGAATAATATTGCAAAGTTTTTTGCCTGTTCAATTATGGTCCATCATCTGTTTCATCTTCATCTGGTGTTGTATTTGTTTCATTGTGATTTGTATTTGTATTGTTATTTGTTGTATTAGTATTATTTGTAGTATTTTCGGTTGTATTATTTTCTATATTATTTACTTTATTTTCATTTTTTACATTATTTGATGTATTATTTTTTGTATTATTTTTTGTACTATTTACAGAGATATTTTCTGTTGTTGTATTTTCTTCTGTAGTATTTCGTACTACATTATTTTCTGATGAACTATTTGATGTAGTATTTTTAGTTGTATTATTTTTTGTTGTGTTTTCTTTTTTCTTATTATTGCTTCCTGTACAACCTAAACATTCGCTTGGTACTGTTCCAGATAAGAAATATTCTGTATATACATCTTCACATTTACTAGTTGCTGTCATTCCTGTTTTTGCACATATTTTTGCTTGTTTTATACTTCCAGGCATTGAGAATGTTGTTTTTGATAAATTTGAATGTACACTTTTCATAACAGCTGACCATAACTGCACTGCAGGGCTTTTTCCTTTATATGATACAGTTTCATTTTGATCATATCCATACCATGTTACAGCTGTATAATATGTTGTGAATCCACATAACCATTTATCATAATTATCGTTTGTTGTTCCAGTTTTTGCAGAAACATCCATTACATCTATTTTACACAATTTTGCTGTTCCACTGCTTCCTTCTACAGGTTGTTTTAAAAGTTCTTTTAGCACATATGCTACTTCTTTTGAAAAGACTTTTGTTTTCTTTTGCTTTGATTTCATTAAATTTTTTCCTTTAGCAGTTTCAATTTTAGTATAAAAAGTTGGCTCTATATATTGTCCATCATTAGCAATTGTTGCATATGCTCCTGCCATTTCTAGTGGTGTTATACCTTTATCTAATCCTCCAAGCGCTAATGATAATGTTTCATCTTTATCTGTTAAACTTGTTATTCCCATCTTTTTTAAATATTTTACAGAATTACTTGGACCAATTGCTTCCATCATTTTTACAAATGGTATATTTTGTGATGATTCTACTGCTCTTCTTACAGTTATTTCTCCAATATACTCATCATTATCTGTTGGAGAATAACCACTTTCACTTCCATCATTAAATGTAGTTGGCTCATCATTATACATTGTAGATGCTGTAAATGTTTTTTTATCAATTCCTGGTGCAAGTACTGCAATTGGTTTAATTGCTGACCCAGTTTGTCTTACTGCTTGTGTTGCTCTATTAAAACCACGTGCACTTTTTTTCTCACCTAAACCTCCAACACATCCTACAACATATCCTGTTGTGTGGTCTATTATTACCATTGCAGATTGAGATGTTTGTCCATCATTTGATGTTAGTACATATTTGCTTTTGTTATATTCTTCTTCTAGTTTTTGTTGAATTTCTTTATTTTCTGTACTGTAAATTTTTAAGCCTGCCATGTATACATAATTTGTTGCAAATTTTGTACTCATTTTTTTCTTTTCTGATATGTCTGAAATCACTTCAGATACTACTGCGTCTGCATGGTATGAATAAATTCCATTGCTTTCTGATTGAATATCTCCTTTTTGAAAATTTAATCCATTTTCCACTTCTTGAACAGCATTATTGTAATCTGAATCATTTATATGTTTTAATTCGTGCATTTTGGCTAAAACAGCTTTTGTTCTTTTCTTTATTTTTTCTGAATTATCTTTTTCATTAAACGGATTATACGAATTTGGTGAATTATTTATTCCTGCTAAAAATGCACATTCTGCTAAATCAAGATCTGATACACTTTTATTAAAATAATATTTAGCTCCCATATCTACACCATATGTATTTGGTGCTACATATATAATATTAAAATATGTTTCTAAAATTTCATCTTTACTGCAAAAGCTTTCTAGCTCTTCTGCTTTTACCCATTCTTCTATTTTTCTTGATATTGAATTATCATCATTACCTGTTAAATTTTTTACTAACTGCTGAGTTATTGTACTTCCTCCAAATGATGATTTTCCAGCATGAATTACATATGAACCAATTGCAGCTGTTGTTCTTTTTATATCTACACCTTTGTGTTTATAAAATCTTTCATCTTCAATATCTATGTATGCATATTTTAAATTATCTGGAACCTGAGACAATTTTACATTATTTTTATTTCTTTCAGCTCCCAGTTTTTCTATTATATCTCCAGAGCTATCAACTATTGTAGATGGCTCATTATTCATCATTTGAAGTACAATATTCTTCCATGAAAAATACGCAGATATCCTATATATACAAAATACTAGATATACAAGAACAAATAACGCATTTGCTTTTTTTATAAAAGCTTTTCTTCTATCTGACATTATTTTTACTTTTGGATTTCCTTTTCTTCCCTTTTGCCTAATGTTTCTTTCAGATCTTTTTACTCTTCTTGTTTCTTCTATTTTATTTAATCTTTTTTCTCTTTCTCTTTTTTTTGCTCTACTCAAAGTTTCATACACCTTCTAAATTTTTCTTTTTTACGCATTCATTTTATCATTAGATATATTTTTTTGCAATTGAATTTTGGCATAATTATAAAGTAGAAGATATTATGAATATAATACCTTCTACTTTATAATTTATATGTTATTTACAATCTAACATCTACAGTTAATTTTATTATATATGAAACTATTAATATTAGTATGTTGTTTTCTACTGCTGTTTTAGGCGGATTATGTGAGTACATGTTTTCGGCACTTTTATTTAGCTCTGCAACTTCGTTGTTTTTGTTTTCGTCTTTAGTAGTTGATGTTTGAACTGTATCTTGACTATTTTGTGGTTGCCATTTTGCTATTATTGTATAATCTTTTGTTACTTCTTGTGGAAATGTTTTTACTGGCTCATTTGTTTCTTCGTCATACCAACCTAAAAATTCATATCCTTCCTTACCTATTACTTGTGGTAATGTTGGGAATTTTTCATTTTTTAATATACTTGTATGCTCTATGTAATTTTGCTCATCTTGAAATGTTCCGCCTTCTTCTGTTTTAAAAATTACATCATATGTCATAAAGTTTTTTAGGTCTCTTGATGTTATTTCTATATTGCATTCATTTGATGTTAGAAAACTTTTTAGCTCTTCATTTTTGTATTCTTTTTCAAATGGCATATTTACATTAAGTTCATCAGATAGTACTTGTCCTTTTATAATTATTTTTGCTTGTGATGAAAATGGCTCTGTATCAATAGAATACACTTTTCCTGTAGAATCTGAATTATTGCTTTCTTTAAAATTAGTATATGTTTTTTTTTCGCCATTTTCTTCTATTTCGATAGATATATTTGAAATTTCTATCGCAGATTTTTTGTAATCTACGCTTACTCCATTTATTTGGGTGTCTATATATACTTGTCCATCAATATGTATATTTACATTAGTTATTTTGTCATAATTATATTCATTTGCATATATGTGGTTAAAGTTAAAAATTGTAAAAAATAAAATTATGGCACATACCCTTTTTAATTTTTTCAATTTTTTTCTCCTTAATAATATTATTTAGGTTTTTGGTTGTACCTATAAACCTTATGTATATTATTAAGTATATTCTTGTCTTTTGAAAAATATTCCAACTTTTTTATTTTTTTGATTGTCTTTTTTCGACTTTTTTTGTATCCGTTATCGGTTGATTTACATATTATATTGTGAGGTGTTTTAATATGATTTTGAATTCTTTTCTTCTTGCGATTTCTAGTAGTGTTGATTCGCTTGGTATTGGTATTACATATGGTTTAAAAAAGACTAAAATTTCATATGTTGCAAATATTATTTTGTTTAGTATTTCAATTATTATTACAACTTTTTCTATGTGGTTTGGTAATTGTATTAGTAATTTTTTATCTAGTAATATTACTAATGTTATTGGTAGTTTAATTATTATTTTTATGGGATTTTTCATGACTTTTCAGGCTTTAAAAAAAAATAATGTTGATAATTGTAATAGCGAGAATTTAAGTTTCAATGAAAATATTAATGATGAAAAAATTTTTTGCTTTTTTATAAAATTTTTGGGAATTACAATTCAAATAATACGAAATCCTACAAATTCCGATTTTGATCATTCTAAAAAGATAGATTGTAAAGAAGCATTTTTTCTTGCAATTGCTCTTTCACTTGACAGTTTTTGTATCGGAATTGGATCTACAATTGCTGGAATTAGTAGTAGTTTATTTCCTCTACTTATAAGTACATTTCAACTTTTGTTTTTAAAGTTTGGATATATTATTGGAAGCAAATTAAATAATACAAAAATTTTTCCAGACAATACTTGGTCTGTACTATCTGGAATATTGTTAATTATTATAGGATTTGTTAAGTTCTTTTAATAACCCTATCTTCTGGGACACCTACAACAGTTGAATTTTTTTCTACTGATTTTAATACAACAGAACCCGCACCTATTTTTACATTATCTCCTATGTTGATTGGACCTAGAAGTTTGGCACCGGCACCTATTAATACATTGTTACCTATGGTAGGATGTCTTTTTAGTTTTTCTTTTCCGGTGCCTCCTAATGTTACTTGATGGTAAATTACGCAATCATTTCCAATTACTGCAGTTTCTCCTATTACTATTCCCATTCCGTGGTCGATCATTAGCCTTTTTCCTATTGTAGCTCCTGGATGAATTTCTATTCCAGTAAAAAATCGTGTTAGCTGTGATATTAATCTTGCTATGAAGAATAGCTTGATGTTATAGAAAAAATGAGCTATTCTGTGGAAGAATAGTGCATGAAAGCCTGGGTATAATAATATTACTTCGAAGATATTTCTTGCTGCAGGATCTTTTTGTTGTATATTTTTGGCATCATAATATAAATTTTTTATTGATGTTAACATATATACTCCTTGTCGTTTAGATTTAGTTTATGTATATTCAAATTTTTTTATTTTGTGAATTTTCTTTTTGGAATTTAGTATTTGAATAGCCCAGATAAGTGAATATATATTCACTTACTAAGCTTGGAATAGATATGTTATATTTATTAAAATGCTATCTTATTGAATGTTTCTCTTTTTCTAAAAAAGGAAAAAGAAAACTGTCTCTTTTTTCCCTTTTCTTTGAATGTGTCCCTTTTTCCAAAAAATGGGAAAAGAGAACCGTCCCTTTTTCCCATTTTAGTATTGGCTTATTTTTATTTGTACTTTTTCTTGGGTTGAATATGTTTTTTCGACATTTAGTTTTGTTATTTGGGTGTCGTCTTTGAATGCTATTCCATTCATTGCGTCTAGTATTATTTTTACTATGTTGTCTATATCTGGTTTTTTTGTTGGGTTTATTTGGTTTGATAGCATTAGCTCTTTGTCGGCTTTTTTTGTGCTTTTTGGTACTTCGAATAAAGCATTTATTTCTACTTGTACTCTACCTTCAAATGGTTTGTATCTTGGATATTTTAATAGGAAATATTGCATTACTAGTGATTCGTAGTCTTTTGTTCTTGTTGGTGTGTATACACTTCCTGTGTATGTATTTAGACGTGGTCTTCCTTTTCCAATTATTTTGCCTGGTACTTCAAATTCATATATCATTTGTGTTCACTCCTGTTTTTGTAATTTGCGTTTAGCCTTTTTGCTAATGATTTTTGTAAAATTTCTTTTAGTTTTCTTCTTGTTTTAAATATTTTACAAATTCATCTATTGCTTTTCCTCTATGACTTATTTTATTTTTTTCATTGTTTGAAAGCTCTGCAAAGCTTTTTTCTCCTACTAGAAATATTGGGTCATATCCGAAACCATTTACTCCATGTGGCTCTGTGGCTATTGTTCCTTCACATGATTGTTTGAAGATGTGTTTATTTCCATCTTCATCTATGTAACATATAGCACATGTGAATCTTGCTGTTCTTTTTTCTTTTTCCACATTTTTCATTAAATTTAATACTTTGTTTCTTCTATCTTCATCTGTTGCATTTTCTCCTGCGTATCTTGCAGAATATATTCCTGGCTCTCCATTTAATGCGTCAATTTCTAATCCGCTATCATCTGATATTACTGGTAATTTACTTAATTTATAGATTGCTTCTGCTTTTAATGTTGCATTTTCTTCAAATGTTGTGCCTGTTTCGTCGACTTCTATGTTGTATCCCGCTTCTTTTTGCGAAATTACAGTTATTCCTAATGGATTTAATTTTTCTTTCATTTCTCTTATTTTACCATTATTGTTACTAGCTAATATGAATTTTCTTTCCATAATCTTTTTATATGATATATTTTTTTTAATATTCATATACTCCTTATATAAATATTTAGGTTTTATTAATGGATTTACCTATAAACCTTTTTATTATAATTCTATTTGTTCTTCTTTTATAATTTTTTCTATTTCTTCAAATCTTTTTATTTTTGCTGTTGTTGTTTTTATCATTGGTTCATCTGTGACAATTATTTTCTTAACATGCTTGTATTTTGGAACAGTTGTGTTTATTTCTTTTATGTCATTCCATACTTTTTCTTCAAATTCTTCTTTTGATAAATCTTTAAAATTATTTTTTACATAATGTTCATCATATACTATTTTAGCTGATAGTATTAAATCCTCACCTTTTGGATATCCAAATACTAATGCTTCTGTTACATATGGTAAATTATTAATTAATACTTCTATTTCTTCTGGATATATATTTTTTCCATTTTTTAATACAATTACATTTTTCTTTCTTCCAGTTATAAATAAGTATCCGCTTCTGTCTATATAACCTAAATCACCTGTATGATACCATCCATCAATTAAGCTACTTTTAGTTGCTTCTTCATTTTTATAATATCCAAGCATTACATTTGGACCTTTTGCTATTATCTCACCAATACCTTTTTCATTTGGATTATCAATTTTTACTTCTACATCTATTAATGGTATTCCTACAGATCCTAATTTTAAACATTTTTCATTTTCCGCACATAATACCGGAGATGTTTCAGTTAATCCATATCCTTGTATTGTTAGTATTCCCCAGCTATTGAAATCTTCAGCAACTTGTTTATCTATTGCTGCAGCACCACTTACTACAAATCGCATGTTTCCGCCTAATTTGTCTAGTAATTGTTTAAATAATTTTTTTCGTACATCTATTCCAACTTTTAATAGTGCATTACTTAATTTTTTAGCGCGATTTATTGTTTTTTCTTTTCCTTGTTTTTTTACTTCTAATAATATTCTTTTATGCATTGCTTCTAATATAAGTGGCACACAAACAAATACTGATACTTTATACTCTTTCATATTTTCTTGTATATGTCTTAGCCCATCACAAAATACATTACGAACACCATTATTTAACATTAATATTATACCTGTTGAACCAAATGTGTGATGAAATGGTAACATTACTAAATTAACATCTGTATTATATAATTTTTCAGCAGCATTCATAGAATGTACATTTGATGCAATATTTTTTTGAGACAACATTACAGCTTTAGAAAGTGATGTTGTTCCTGATGTAAATAATATAATACTTGTTTTTTCTGGTTCAATTTTTAATTCAAAAAATTCCTTATTTCCTTTATCAAGCTCTTCTTTTCCCATCTTTTTTATTTTAGGAATATTGTTTATTTCTTTTGATTCAACTTCTTTCATACAAATAAATTCTTTTGCTTTTGTAGTTGATCTTTGTTTTATATCTTCTATTATATCTATATATTTTGGATCAAATATAAGAGCATCTGCATCACTTCTTATTATTGAATCTTCTATTTCTTGAGCAGGTAGACCTTTATCTAATGGTACAACGATTCCAATTCCAAATAATACTGAAATATATGATAATACCCATTCATAGCTATTAGGTCCAATTATAGCTATTTTTTTATCTTTTAAACCTAGTTTTAATAATCCTGTTCCTAAGCTATTAATTTCTTTTTCAAACTCTGCATATGTTATATCTGTATATTGTATATCTTTTCCTTCTTTATTTTTTATTGTGAAAGCTACACAATCTGGATATCTATTTATACCATCTTTAATTACTTCTCGAATATCAGAATATTCTTTTGATTCATATAAATTACTAGTTACACCAATCATTTTTTTACCTCCTAAAATTTATATGTATTTATTTTATCATAACAAAATTTATAAAGATAGCATTTGACCAATTATTCTAATTTTTTTGTTCAATTCCACTTTCTATCTACGTTTATGCGCTCTTTATTATATATTGCATCAAACAAATTTATATCTAGAGCTGTACAAATTGAATTTAAAACAATAAAAACATCTGCTATTTCGCTTTCAATTGAATCATAGTTTCTAATTTTATTTGAATCAATCTTTAAGTCTGTAGCATCTTTTCGTATTGCTTTTGCAAGTTCTCCAACTTCTTCAGTTAATAATAGCATTATATTTGATATATTTTCTTTATTATTCATAAAACTTCGTAACTTAATCATTTCCTTAAAATAACTTTGTACTTCATTTAAACTGCTATTTTTATTCAAATTTTCTAATAATTGTAATTGCTTATTTTTTAGATGTTGCTCTTCTTTCTTATTTTCTAATTCTTCAATCTCTTTTAGATATATTTTATCATTAAATCCACCTTTTTTAGCTCTTTTTTTATCCATTGTACTTTTTAATTCATCAATTGATATTTTTCTAAACTTCATAATAGCAGTTACAACTTCCATTAAATCAGCTAGCTCTTCTATGCTGTGATCTTCCTTATATTCATTTAATTCTTCTGTTAACTTATCATCTAAGGCCTTATCATAATCCTCATCATTCATTATAAAATACGAGCATTTTCTTCCTGGCTGAGCATTTATTTCTGAAGGAATTTTGTCTCTTACTAATTTATTATATTTATAAATCATTTTATCACCTCTTGCAAATATTTGTTTGTATATTATCATGTTTTAGTACAAGTGTCAACTTTTTTAGGGGACGGTCCTTGAAAATTTAATTTCATGGACCGTCCCCCCTTTTCTTTTTAATTATTATCTAACCTTTACAGCTTTTAATTTACCTCCACAAATTCCGCATCGATAATGTCTTGTTAAATTTTTGTTATATCTTTGTCTGAAAAAATATTTTCCACATTTTTGACATTCTATTTTATATTTATAATTTGGAGTTGTTTGTGGAATATCATATTCTAAATTGCTTTTTTTGTAATCTTCTTCTTTGTTTCCCAGTCTGGATACACTATATCCTAAATGTGTGTTTATGTATCCCGCATATTTTTTAAATTCTTTGCCATGATTATTGCAATATGGAAAGCAATGTATTATTTCGTGCATTATGGTATTTTTTATAATATCATCGTTTAATTCCATCACCCATTTGCTTATTTCTATATAGTTTTTGTTAAATCTTTCGTATGTAATGTATCTTTTATAGCCTTTTTTTGTTATTACTTTATATTTTTCATCTGGGTCTTCGTGTCTGCAACAACCATATCTTTTGGCGTTTCTTTTGGCAAGTGATATATTTATTTCGCCAATTAATTTGTTGTTATTTATATCAATTCCTATGGATTTTAGCTCTTCAACACATTGACTAAATAAATTTTGTAATTTATTTTCCATTATATTCTCCCTTAATTTGTTTGTGTCAATAGTATCATTGACATAGATTCCTTTAAAAGTTGTCAAAAAGAACCGTCCCCATTGACACATAAAAAGGGTTGTCAAAAGGAACCGTCCCTACTGACAACCACCACTTAACAATGTTTATGATTATTTACTTATTAGATTCTTTGTTTCTCTTGCTATTACTAGCTCTTCGTTTGTTGGTATTACATATACTTTTATTTTTGAGTCTGGTGCTGATATTTCTATTTCTTCACCTTTTATTTTGTTCTTTTCTTCATCTAGTTTTACTCCTAAGAATTCTAGATTTTTACATATACTTGCTCTTCTTCTAATTTGGTTTTCTCCGACACCTGCTGTAAATACTATTGTGTCTATTCCTCCCATTGATACTCCATATTTTGCTACATATTGTGCGATATTTAGGTCATATGCTTTTAATGCAAGTATTGCTCTTTCATTTCCTTCATCTGCAGCTGCTTCTACATCTCTTACATCTGCTGAAACACCTGACATTCCTAGTAAACCAGATTCTTTATTTAACATTAAATCCATTTTTTCTGGTGCAATATTATCTTTTTTCATTATGTATGTTACAACTGATGGATCTAAATCACCGCTTCTTGCACACATCATAATTCCACCAAGTGGAGTTAATCCCATACTTGTATCTACAGATTTTCCGCCTTCAACAGCACATATACTTGCACCTTGTCCAATATGACAAACTACAGTTTTTAATTCTTCTACAGGTTTTCCCATTACTTCTGCAACTCTTTTTGATACATAAGAATGAGATGTTCCGTGGAAACCATATTTACGTATTTTGTAATCTCTATAATAATGATAAGGAATTGGGTATAAAAATCTTTCTTCTGGTATTGTTTGATGGAATCCATTATCAAAAACAACTACATTTGGTTTATTTGGCATTAAGTTTCTACATGCTTCAATTCCCATAGCAGCTGCCATATTGTGAACAGGTGCTAATTCTGCACATTCACGAATTCCTGCTACTACATCGTCATCAACTAAAACTGGGTCTGCAAATTTTTCTCCTCCATGAACAACTCTGTGACCTATTGCATTTATTTCATTTAAATCTTTTATTACAGCATAATCTGTTTTTGTTAATTGTTCAATTATAAATTCAAGAGCTTCTTTATGTGTTGGAGCTGCTTTTTCTGTAACATATTTTTCACCATTAACTTTATGTGTTATAAAAGATTTTTCAGTTCCTATTCTTTCATAATTTCCTTTTGCTATAACTTGCTCTGTTTCCATATTGATTAATTGATATTTTAGTGATGAACTACCACAATTTAAAACTAATATTTTCATATTTTTTCTTCCCTTCTAAAACTTATTTTATTCACACAATTCCTTTGCTCTTCTCGCAATAAGCAATTCTTCATTTGTTGGTACAACATGTATTTTTACTTTTGAAGTATCTGCAGAAATTTCCACTTCTTGATTTCTAATTTTATTTTTTTCATCATCAATTTCTACTCCTAAAAACTTCAAATAGTCACATATTTTCTTTCTTGATTCTGGACCTTTTTCACCTACTCCTGCGGTAAAAGTAAGCACATCTATTCCGCCCATTGAAACAGCATATTTAGCAACGAATTGTGCAACATTATATGCAAAATTTTCAAGAGCCATTTGTGCATTTTTATCACCATCTGCAGCTTCGGCCTCTATATCTCTAAAATCTACAGAAACTTCAGATATTCCGTATACTCCAGATTTTTTATTTAATATTTCATCCATTTCCTCTGGTGTATGATTTCTATATTTAGCAATATATGTAACAACAGATGGATCTAAATCACCAGATCTTGTTCCCATTGGAATTCCCCCAAGTGGAGTAAATCCCATACTTGTATCTACAGAAACTCCATTTTTTATTGCACATACACTAGCACCTTGTCCTAAATGACAATTAACTATTTTTAAATCTTTTATATCTTTATTCATAATTTCGGCAACTCTATTTGCTACATATTCATGTGATGTTCCATGAAAACCATATTTACGAATTTTATAGTCTTCATAATATTTATATGGTATTGGATATATGTAGCTTTCTGCTGGTATTGTTTGATGAAAAGATGTATCAAAAACTGCCACATTTGTTTTTCCTGGCATTACAGATTGACAAGCCTTAATTCCTAAAATTGCAGCTGGATTATGTAATGGCGCAAGCTCTATACATTCTTCTATTCCCTTCATTACTTCATCAGTTATAATAACAGGTTTCGTAAATTTTTCTCCTCCATGGACAATTCTATGTCCTATTGCATTAATTTCATCTGGAGATTTTATTACACCATATACATTGCTTTGTAATTTCTTTAAAACAAATTTAATGGCTTTTTCGTGATTTGATACTGGCTTTTCAAATTTATGTTTTTCTCCTCCAACTTTGTGAGTTAAAAAAGAATTGTTTTGTCCTATTCTTTCAAAGTTTCCTTTTGCTAGGACTTGTTCATTGTTCATATCTATTAATTGATATTTTAGTGATGAACTTCCACTATTTAATACTAGTATTTTCATATTGCCTCCTTAATATGGTTTTATTGCTCTTGTGCTTGAACTGCAGTTATTGCAATTACGCCTACTATATCATCGCTTGAGCATCCTCTTGATAAATCATTTACAGGTTTTGCAATTCCTTGACATAAAGGACCATATGCTTCTGCTTTTGCTAATCTTTGAACTAACTTGTATCCTATATTTCCTGCATCTAAGTCTGGGAATATTAAAGTATTTGCTTGTCCAGCTACAGGACTTCCAGGTGCCTTTGATTCTGCTATTTCTGGGATTATAGCTGCATCTAATTGTAGCTCTCCATCACATATTAAATCTGGTGCTTTTTCTTTTAATATGCTTGTTGCTTCTACAACTTTTTCTGTAAGTGGTGATGTTGCACTTCCATATGTTGAATATGAAAGCATTGCTACTTTTGCTTTTTTACCAACTAATTGTTCAAAACTTTTACTTGATGAAATTGCAATTTCTGATAAGCTATCTGCATCTGGATATTCATTAAGTCCACTATCTGAAAATATAAAAGTTCCATTTTCTCCATATTCACAATTAGGAACACACATAACAAAAAATGCAGAAACTAATTTTGTTCCAGGTGCTGTTTTTAAAATTTGAAGTGCTGGTCTTAATGTATTAGCAGTTGAATGACAAGCTCCAGAAACTAGTCCGTCAGCATACCCTAATTTAACCATCATCATACCAAAGTAAGTTTCATCTTTTAATATTTCTTCTGCTTTTTCTAATGTCATACCTTTTGCTTTTCTAAGTTCATAAAACTCATTAGCAAATTTTTCAAATCTTGCATCTTCTACAGGATTAATAATTTTTACACCATCTATGTTAATATTATGTTCATTAGCCATATTTAAAATTTCGTCTTTATTACCAAGAACAATAACATCTGCAAATTGTTCTTTTCTAACCTTTTCAACAGCCTCAATTGTTCTAATGTCATTTCCTTCAGGTAACACAATTGTTTTTATATCCTTTTTAGCTCTTATTTTTATACTATCAATAAAACTCATCAAAAAATCCTCACTTTCTTACTTTACCACTACTCCTAATAGTTTTGATAATTCAACTGCTTGCATTTCATTTACAATTAAACCTTTTATATAGTCTTGAGAAATCGCTACCCCTGTTATATCACAATTTGAAACATCTATTCCATTTAAATTAGTTCTGCATAATTGTGATGCTATTAAATTTGTTTTATCAAATTCTACATCTTTAAATATTACCTCTTGTATTACAGAATTTGATAATTTTGATTCTGCAAAACATACTTCTTTATATGTTCCAAGTGACATATTTGCATATGACACATTTGTATTATCTATTAATATATTGTACATATTTACATTACAAAGGTTTGATCCTACTAATTTACAATTTCTAAAAGTTACTCTCACAAAATTGCATTCATAAAACATTGTATTTGAAAAGTCACAATTTTCAAATAAAACATCTGTAAAATATACCTTTTCAAATTTGCTATTTAAGCATATACAATCCTTAAATTCGCATGAACTAAACTCCATTTTGTCTGTTTCGACATTTGCTTCATAACATTTGTTAAAAAAGCAACAAGCAACATCCATATCTCTTATTTTTGCCTCTCTTATTACTCCTTTTATTGTGTTACACTCTGTAATTCCATCTAAGTTTGGTTTCATTATTTCCATTTTGCAATTCCTCTTCTTTCTTATGTATTAATTTAGTGCATATAATTATTTAAAATTTCAAAATTTCTTTTAGTTCATTTTGAACATTCTCTAATGGTTTGCTATTTTCAATATTATATACATGAATATTTGGGTATTTTTGTTTAATTTCTTCTGACATTTGTAAGTATACTCGTTGTTGATTTACACTGCTTTGAGCGCTGAATTTTGCATATGCTGGCTCTACTTTTCCATCACGTTTTAGTCTTTCTTCAAATAGATTTTCATCTTTTAAATATAATGTAATATAGTAGATTTCAAAATCCATTTTACTAAAATCATCTAACAATTTATTATATACTTCTGTAAATGAATACTCTTTAAATCCTAGTCTGCAGTAGTTTTCTTCTGAGAAAAAAGTTCTGTCAAATAATAAATTTATGTTTAGGTTCTCCATTTTTTTTATGTATTCGTTTAAGTCTTCGTACATTTTTTTAGATTTTTGTAGTCCTGCTTTTGTACTATCACTTATTCCGCTTAGTCTGTATAAATTTGTATGTTTGACACTATTTCTTAAATAATCTGTAATTGTAGTTTTTCCTGCTCCTTGAGCTCCTTCTATTACTATGATTTTTGAATTTGCCATCTTATTTTTCCTCCGTTTTTTGAATACATAAGATTTTATTATTTTTTCATTGCATTTTTTATGTATTCTATTTCTTCCTCTTTTTCAAGTCTTACAAATAAAGGCTCTCCTTTTGATATTACTTTTGTTTCTGGCTTTATTTGATTGTTGTTATTTAATGTTTCCCAGTCTTTATCTTGCTCTGTTAAACCTAATTGAACTAGCATTTTATTTGATGTTTCTGGCATTATTGGTGTTATTAATATTGCTATTTTTCTTAAGTTCTCTGCTAAGTGGAACATTACTGATTTTAGTTTTTCTTTTTCTTGTTCATTTTCTGATTTTGATAATGTCCATGGTGCTGTTTCATCTATATATTTGTTTGTTCTTGCTATTATTGCCCATATGTCTGATATTGCATTACTTACATGATATGTATCCATATTATTTTCTACTTTTTCAATTTGACTTTTTGTAAATTCTTCTAATGAATCATCAAATTCTGTTCTTTCTTTTATTTCTGTCGGTATTGTTCCATCAAAGTATTTGTTCATCATTCCTATTGTTCTGTTTAATAGATTTCCTAAATCATTTGCTAAATCTGAATTAAATCTTTCTACAAAATCTTCTGGTGTAAACATTGAATCTTGTGCAAAGCTCATTAATTTTAGTAGATAATATTTTGTTGCATCTAGTCCATATCTTTCTATTAATGTTTCTGGATATATTACATTTCCTACAGATTTTGACATTTTTCCATCTTTCATTACAATCCAGCTATGTGCATATATTTGTTTTGGAAGCTCTAGCCCTAATGCGTGTAAGAAAATTGGCCAATATATTCCATGGAATCTTATTATTTCTTTTCCTACTATGTGTAGGTCTGCTGGCCAATATTTTTTGAATAAAGAATCATCATCTGACATATAACCTAATGCTGTAATATAGTTTGTTAGAGCATCTAACCATACATATAATACATGTTTTGGATCATTTGGCATTGGAATTCCCCAATCAAATGTTGTACGACTTATACATAAATCTTCAAGTCCTGGATTTATAAAATTATTAAATATTTCATTTTTTCTTGATTCTGGCTCTATAAAATGTGGATTTTCTTTGTAAAATTCTTTTAACCAACCTTCATATTTTTTCATGTTGAAGAAATATGATTCTTCTTGCATTTTTGTTACTGGTCTGCCACAATCTGGACATTTTCCATCTACTAATTGAGTTTCTGTGAAATAGTTTTCACAAGGCATACAGTACCAACCCTCATATGTTCCTTTGTAAATGTCACCATTTTCTAGGAATTTTTCTACTATTTTTTGTACTGCTTTAACATGTCTTTCATCTGTTGTTCTTATAAAATCATTATATCCAATATCCATTAATTTCCATAGCTTTTTAGCATCAGCTGCCATTTCATCTACATGCTCTTGAGGTGTTAATCCCCTTTTTTCTGCTACAGTTTGAACTTTTTGACCATGTTCATCAAGACCTGTTAGCATATATGTATCAAAGCCTCTAGCCTTTTTATATCTTCTTATACAATCTGTTAATGTTGTTGCATATGCTGTACCTATATGAAATTTTCCACTTGGATAATATATAGGAGTTGTTATATAAAATTTTTTGTTATTATTCATTAATTATGCCATCTCCTTTTTATAATTAAAATTCCCTATGATTATATAATCATAGGGAATTTTAGTCAATGGGAACAGGGGAAAAATTTTAAATTGGAAACGCACCTTCTAGAGTTTTATTTTTTTCATATATTATAAATCATTCTTTTTAAACCAACTTTTTATTTTTTCAATCGCTCTTTTAAAACAATTTTCCTTTTTAACTTTAACAAGGGCTTCTGTTTCTTTTACTGGTTCTACCTTTGTTGCTTGTTGTGTATTTGACTTAAAAATATTTTCTGGATTATATTGCTGTTTCTTTTTTATTTCTAATTTTGCCCTTTCTTCTGATATCATTTTTTTAATATTTTCTTTTTGCTCTGGTGTTGCTAGATAATCTCTAAATATATTGAATAATACTGCTTTTGTTTCTGGTAACATTGGCTGATATTTTAGCTCTGTATCTTCATCTACTTCGTAGTAATATTCTTCATTCCTATTCTCCTTTAGTGCTTGTATTACTTCTGGTGGTATTTTTAAATATTCTTCTTCGTCTAGCTCTTGTAAAATTGTGTATGCCTCTTGATATGCATTTTTACGATTGTTGCTTTTGACCATTTTTGCCTCCTTTTTCTTCTGTTTTTGATATTAGTGTATCTAAAGCTTGTTGCTCTGAATCCAATAAATCTGGGTCTGTTATTGCAGGAAAAGCTGCTTCAGCTAGCTCTTTTTTCGATTTGCTTTTCTTTTCTAATAATATTCCTAGCTCTCTTAATCTCTCTACTTGCTCATCTGTTGGTGGTGTTCGACCTGGTTCTTTACCTTCTTTAACAGCTCTATATGACTTCGATATATTATGTTTATAATTCCCAATATTGTCACCTGGATTTAAACCTGCCTTTTCTATTTCTTTTTCATCTATTCCTGATTTTTTTGCTAATTCTTTTATATTATCCAATGTAGTAATTTTGGTAACATCTACACCTATTCTTTTTAATATTTCTAGTTTATCTATAAATTCTTTAACTGGACTTTCTTTTTTTTCTAATGATATTCCTAGCTCTCTTAATCTCTCTACTTGCTCATCTGTTGGTGGTGTTCGACC